>Ga0100378_1000666_pt1 | contig 37420 bp, 52 predicted proteins | sample CryGeymeta201502_FD_81535 | JGI IMG/M metagenome (GOLD analysis project Ga0100378, IMG submission 81535) | Groundwater microbial communities from Crystal Geyser aquifers in Utah, USA - Crystal Geyser metaG 2015-02 | ecosystem: Environmental > Aquatic > Deep subsurface > Groundwater | place: USA... | reverse complement strand
TTCAATCAAGGGCTTCGAGGTGTTCAATGCCTGATCTTGATACTTTGACAGGCCAGTCCGGGTACGGGTCCGGGTACGGGTCCGGGGACGGGGACGGGGACGGGGACGGGTCCGGGTACGGGTCCGGGTACGGGTCCGGGTACGGGTCCGGGGACGGGTACGGGTACGGGTCCGGGGACGGGGACGGGTGCGGGTAGTGCCCCATTTTACGCTCCCCTGCTTTCCTGCAGGGGCGCGTGATAACGAGATCACCGCGTCAAGAGCGCGCTTCACTTTCCCACAATTTAATCCTGAGAAACAGGAGGACGCATGACCGATCCCGCCACCACAAAGAAACTTGCCGAACGCGCCCACGCAATGGCCGATGCGATGGTTGCTGCACAAGGAGAAAAAGCATGAGCGACAACCTGAAAGTTGGCGATTATGTCCAGCGCAAGCCGGGTTCCAGCTATCTGTTTCCCAGCGTCATTATCGGCCTCAATCCCAAGCTTGACGGCAAGACAATTCATGCTGAGTGCGAGGGCTTCCTCCCCGGCATGGAAGGAATGACACACGTCTTTCCGGTGAGTGGGCTGGCCCCGATGGAATATCGCTGGCTTCAAGGCCCAAGGAGAACAAGCATGAGCGAGAAACAATTATTGCCAAAAAATACCCCCATAATGAGGAGGCAGGGTGATGACCGAAGCAGAACGGGAGCGGGAGGCTGTGGTGGCGTGGTTGCGGCGAAGGGCAGATTTTTACGCACGCAAGGCGAAGCTGCAACAGAAAGATTATTTCGAACAGGCATATGACATGCTCCGGGGGACAACGAAGGGAGCCGCCGACGCAATCGAACGCGGCGATCATATCAAGGATAGTGCGCCATGACCCCACGCATACCCCAGGCAGCGCCGATCATCCGCAACGCGCGCTACATGCGCTCAAGCCCCAGCGTGTGGCCATTGCGCGGCGCAGACGGTCGCACGTGGGCCGAGCGCAAGGCTGCGGAAGGGAGAGGGTGATGCTCGATCAGCCAACAGCCTGCGAGTGCATCGACCTTGGAAGATCGCTTTGACAATCGCCGTCATGTTTGAAGCCTCTGGCATAGTGCGAGACGCCTTGATAGCTGAAGGCTATGACGCGGTGAGTATTGACCTGCGACCAACGGAGCAGCCGGGGCCGCACATTGTCGGCAACGTCTTTGATCACCTTGAACGTGGATGGATAGGGGCAATTGTGCACCCGGATTGCACCTACTTGTGCAGCTCCGGCCTGCATTGGAACCATCGCGTTCCTGGACGAGTGATGATGACAGCCCGCGCGCTGCATCACGTGCGCCAGCTTATGGCCTGCACGATCCCTGTTTGGGCAATTGAAAATCCGCGCGGCTGCATTGGCTCAAAGATCAGAAAGGCGGATTGCGTGGCGCAGCCGTATCAATTCGGTGATGACGCCAGCAAGGAAACCTTTTTCTGGACAAAGGGATTGCCCGCACTTGTGCCCACACATCGCGTGCCCGGACGGATGGTGAAAAACCCGCGCACAGGCAAAGTGGTTGAACGATGGTCGAACCAGACAGACAGCGGTCAAAACAAGCTAGCTCCATCGGCTGATCGTTGGTCAGAGCGCTCGCGCACCTATCCGGGCATAGCAAAAGCGATAGCGCTTCAATGGGGCGCTGCATTGTCGGGTGAGATAGCGATTAGAGACTTATTCGACCTTGGAGCAGTGTCTTGCCCCACCGCGCCACACCTCGCCGTGGCGGATCGCAACTGGTTCGTGCGATGATCGAGCGTGACGAAAGCGGTGTCCTTCACATTGTCGCACTAAGTGGCGGTCACGATAGCACGATCATGGCGTTCTTGCTTAAAGAACGGGAACCGCGCCCATACAATTATCTCATCACTCCCACAGGCGATGAGCTGCCTGAAATGTTTGAGTTTTGGCGCTGGCTTGGATCGTTAGAAGCGCTGGGCAAGCCACTTATGCCGATCATGGCGAACACGCTCAAAAAACTTATCCGCGAACAGAAAGCTATACCCAATAATCGAATGCGCTTTTGCACCCGGATGCTCAAGATTGAACCTTACCGCGAGTTCCTTAAGCAACAAACAGCGATTGGGCCTGTTGTCTCTTATGTTGGACTGCGGGCGGATGAGGAAGGGCGGGCTGGCGGTGCCTATGATGATATTGCCGGTGTCACTATGCGCTTCCCTTTGCGTGAGTGGTCTATGGGGGAAAACGAAGTGCAGTCGGGCCTCGCGGAGCGCGGCATTGTGGTGCCCGACCGCACAGATTGCGCTCGTTGCTATCATCAGCGCCTTGGCGAATGGTGGTTGTTGTGGAATGATTACCCGGAGATATTCGCTGACGCAGAAGCCGACGAGGTAGAGCTAGGCCATACGTGGCGAAATCCATCCCGCGACACGTGGCCCGCAGCCCTGTCTGATCTGCGGAAGCGATTTGAAAATGGGGAGGTGCCACCGCGCACTGTTCGCCAATATGATCTTTTCAGAACATCAGGAGAATGCCGTGTCTGCACCATGTAAAACCGTCGAAACCGAAAGCTATTCAGTCCAAATCGGGCTTTTCAGCGCCGATTCTAACTCATTGGAAATATATGGCTTTAGCCAGTTTTGGGAAGCAAAACGGGGTATTTCGGCGCCAATTGGCTGTCAAAGCTTATGCGGACAGCATTGAAAGCGATAACCCAGTGATGGCCGCAGACTTACGCAAGGCGCTGATTAATCCAGAGCAATTCCCAGCGCAGCATTTTTGAATTTATCCCACCGCGCCACACCCCGCCGTGGCGGATCGCAACTGACACGCGCTACAGCTCGCAAATAAGCCGATAGCCTCCGTCACAAAATTCAATGTCGAAAGGCATAGAGCCTTCAATAAACCATTCCCGAAGATAACTGATTTGTGTTTTCACAAGATTGGAAAAAACAGGCTTGTTGGATTGTGCAAGAAATTCACTCTTGGGAACAAGATCGCCTTTTGCGTGCAGCAGCAGGCAAAGATAAGCAAGGCGTTGCGGGGGAAGTCTTTCTTGCAGAAAGTCGCAATAGGATATGACGCAATCCGGCTCGAATGAAATGCGCAGCCGCTTCCACTCGAACACCGGCGCGATTGCTTGGCCACAGCATTTGCAAAGCCCCTCTTTTCCGATCCCACGAGGCCACATTATTCGCGCAACTCTCTATCATCAAACGATGCTCCATCGCGCGAAACACTCGCAAGCATCCGGCGACCAAGCACCCAGCTTAACGCACCGGTGCCCAAGAACACTTGCACATGAGCGGCCAGCGCGAGCCAGAAGATAAATCCTGGATGGCCGCGCAACTGATAGAGAGAGACAATGATAATGCCGCTAAAGATGACGCAGCCTCCCACAACCGCAATAAATGCCCATGCGCGACGACCGTCAGGCGTCATAATGGTCGGCCAGACGGTCACGGATATTGCTTCCAGGGAAGTTGCCAATGCGGCCCATCCTTGAAGGTGCGCCAATCGCCGCCCCATTCAATTGGTTGATCCAGCTCTTTTGCGGCCTGCTTCATAGCCTTGGCGATCTTGTGATAAAGAGGCCAATCCCAACGCACTTCACCGCCAACCCATGCGCCAAGATCAACCGCATGGCCGGTCAGATGCCGTGAGCGCATGGTTTTTGATGCACCTTTGGCGACCAATTCCTTTTGGCGCGAAAGCGACCGGATGCCCTCAAGCACAGTGAAATCGACTTCGCTTATCTCAATCGCGCGATGCACGACTTTCACAAGATCAGGGTGAACGCCCACAAGGCGCTTGAGGGAACGGCTTCCAAGTTTGAACATCACTTTTTGCTCCCTTGCAATTCAGCAATATCTTGTGCGTTACGGTTAATCATCCCCTCAAGGCGCGCGTGAGCGTCTATGGCTTGCGATGCGCGATAACGATCTTCCGAAGTAAATTCAACGGCGGTTTTCATGGTGGCAATGTCAATTTTCATTTCAACGACAAGCGTTCCCAGCCATGCAATTGACGCGACAGCAAGCGGAAAACACAGCCCAACAATCCACGCAAGCGCCTTGACCCACAAGGGAAAACTTACCTCATGTCCGTCCACTTGCGCTATCTCCGTCATGACAATCAGTTTGCTTTCTCGCCAGCTACGGCTTCAATGAAAAACTCGCGATCCGAAGGCAATACGCCGCCTTCGCGATTACCGGAACCCCATACCGCAGCAGCAGCACCAGTTTTGTTCAAGCGGCCAATGGCATAGGCTTCAAATGCCGGTTCAAGCACTACATCATACAACGCGCCCGCCGCCGCACGTTCCGCGCTATTGGTGTTTTTGCTATTCGCGTCAGTTGCCAAGCTATAGGTTTTTTCTATCAGATCAGCAGGGCGACCAATGACCGGACCCATCATGCTTTCAATGATGCCTTGACGATACCGCAGCCCCCACAGCGCATTTAGCGGGCGAGAGGCAGCGCCAGTAATGCCAGCGCGATCCGCCGCCTCAAGAGCATCCAAAGCCAATCCCTCAAGCGTGCCTTCATCCTCTTCCTCTTCGCGGCCACCGCCAAAGATCATTGGACGAATGATGCTGTTCAAAACCGAATGCACGGCAAACAGTCCTGCCATACCGAATGCCGGATAAAGCAGGGTCGGGTCTTTGGTTTTGATCGCCTCCTTGCTTGTGCGATAAATGCGATCCAGCACGTTCTTCTTGTAGCCATAGGAGAACGACATTAGCGAGAAGAACAACGAGCCAACCGGGTGACTTGCCCAACTTGGCTTTTCCGCGCGAGAGGGCTTCATAATCGTCTGATTGACGAACCGCATTAACGCTGTGCGATATTGCTGCGTCATCATATCTGCGTCTGCGCTACCAATGGCTTCCGGCGAAGGGCCACCGCTTTCGCGCAGCCATGCCGCAAATTCCTTGGGGTTTTTCACGCCCAATTCTCTCAAATATCCAGCAGATTGCGCAGCCCTTGGGCCGTCCAGATCAGCCGCAAGATCAGAAACGAATTTCTGTCCCATGCGCGTTGCTTCAATACGGCTTCCTTCGGTCCATTGATGCAGGCCGGTAGCGCGGAAAAAGCCTTGTTGCACCTTTTGCGCACGGCGCGTCATAGTGCTCATTTCATAGCCAGAACGCGCGGCCAGAGCTTCGCTTACCATTACGTCCGTAGCAATGCCAAGAGCTTCAGCCATGCGCTGCGCTTCATCAGGCGGCGCGTTGCGGAGTTGGCGAGCAAATTGCCGCGCAGTATTCCGAAGCATTGGCAGGCCATATTTTGGGCCAGCGCGAACAAAGCCCATCATGGCTTCGGAAAGGCTGGTATAGGTTGCGCGGTCCAGCGTGCCGAGCTGCGATGCAGTTTGCAGCAGGCTTGCGGTATTGCGCCACGATCCAGGCGCAGTATCAATGCGCCCCAAGTTTGTGTTGACCATCTTGGCCAAGACATCGAGCGCTTCGCCAGCATCTTCGCCGCTTTCGCGAACCTGCTTTTTAATGCGCTCCATCATCGCGCGCAGTTTGGGACGGCCATCGCCCTCAATGCCAAAGCGCCGCGCTTCTTCAGCCTTGCGCGCCGCGCCGATCATGTAGGCAGTAATGACTTCGCCGGTATCATTCTGATAGAAGTCGCCCAGCAGCTTGTCCGCATCCTTGCCAAATTCGCGCGCCTTGGTTGTCTTGCGACCAACGCCAGCAGGTCGAGTATCGCGGAACAGGCTGGCATATTCCAGACCGCCATCAAGGCCCGCATATTGATCGACAATGCGCGCCATCCACGCGCTTGCAGCAGCCTTCGCAGCATCAGCATCAAGGCCGTGGCGCTGATAAAGCTGTTCGGCGCGTTGCCGGAACAAGTCCTGTTTCGTGATAACCTTTTCGACATTCATCCAGCGCGGGAAATAACCATCAGTCACTTCGCCAATGTCTTCGCCAGCTTTCTTGCGATAGTCGATTGTGTCTTTCAGGAGCGCAGCAATGTCAGCAGCAGCCTTTACTTCCGTCGCCTTCCCCGACGAACGGCGCGAGGGATCGCGGAGCATGAGGCCAATACGTTCCATTGCCGATTTGTCACCCTGAAAGGGAGCAAGGATTTGCCACGCTTTTGAAGCGCGGCCAAAGCCTTCACGGTCAACTGCTTCGTGGTAGGTTTCGCCAACTGCCTTATCCATTTTGCCAGCACGAGAATGAAATATATCAGCCAGATCATTGATCGCGGCGCTGTTATAGCGTTCAGCCATTTGCCGCATTCGGCTGTCCATTGTGTAGAATGCCCAGCGCCCAACGTCAGCAAAGCCGGAGCGGCCAACACTCTTAAGCGTTTCACGAGGGTTTCCAACAATCTTGCGGATTGCCTTCGCGTCACGCTTCAGCCCATCCCCATCAATCAGCTTTTCGCGGATAAACGGCGCGGGGTTTTCGCGCAAATCCATGATCTTTGCCGCGCGCGGATCAGAGCGCCGGATAAAATCGCGCGCCTCCATGCGGCGCTTCGCCTGCAAAGGTGTAATACCAAGGCGTTCAGCTTCATCGCGTTCAAGTCTGCGCTGGCGATCCATTCCGTAATCAGGATCATACGGGCCTTCAGAGCCTTCCTTGACTTGGCGCACCAGGCCTTCAGGAATTGGTTTCCTGCGGCCAGCATGGTATTGATAAATTTCCTTTCCATCAGTGTCGATTGCGGAGAGAATAATCTTGTCTCGCAGCGCTCTTTTGACAACCGGAACATCAAGGCTTGCCCTGTCTCCGACCAAGAAAATGTGCGAAGCTCCGCTATTTCGCCCAATACGGCGCATAATTGCGGCAAGCTCTTTGTCGCTGCGAGTTTTGGCCGGATCGTAGTCAAGAATGACGCGCACTTTTCCTTTGGAGGTAGTGCCGATCACTGTCACATAGCCCGGTTTTTGCAATTCTTTGCCAATCGCAACAACATCGCTAAAACCTCGAATTACCTTGCTCAAGGCAGAATGTTGAACGGCAGGTTCGGTATCAGGCGCACCTTCGATGTCATGCGTGAGCGCATTGCCCTTGGCGTTGATTTCGGCATATTTGTTGGAATTGATAACAATATGGCCACGAAAACCACGGACAGCCTTGGCAACCAACACGGTCAAATTTTTGTCGGCCACAGAAGGATCAGGGTCGCCAGAAGGGTGATTGTGCAACAGGAAATAGCCATCTGCGCCGGTTTTCACCATTGTGGCGCGCATAAAGTAAAATGCCTGTTCGTCTGTTCTTGATCCATCAATTGAAAATGGAACGCTCGAAACATCGCGCGTCGAAATGCCTGTTGTATGAACGATTTCGCTGCCCTTGGTATAAAAAATGCGCAGCGTTTCATATCGCGGATCGCGGAACACTTGCGCTATTTGCGCCATCTCCTGCGCAGAGCCGACATTTCTTCCGAGGAGAGAGGCCGTTGATTTCGTCTGTATCTCGCGAGCGATACCCAATCCTCGAAGCTGTCCCCTCGCAAGAACGGGAGAATTGGACCGTCCAGCACGGTCATTTCCAGCTTCGGTTCTTCGTGCCGATCCAAGAGGTCGATTACCTTGCCCATCATCCGGCACCGTAGCATTTTCAGGAGCCGATGTCAGCCCATCACCTTCAGGCCGTCCCGTTGCGAGAAGATCAGGCTGCGCTTCACCATCCAGGGCCACCCGCGATTGCTCCAAGAGCGAGGCGGGAGAAGGTAGCTCTGGCGCATTGCCAAAGATGTCACTGCCTTGGGAAATTGCGTCTTTGACCCGTTCAGCGCGCGCCACGTAATCAATCAGAGCATCAGCAATCTTTGTGCCAGAGCGCGGGCGCTTGAATTCTTCGTCACGGAAAAACAGGCGCAAAACCTGTTCGGTTTCAGGAGAAGTGCGGTCAGAAAAAGCGTCAATTTGGGCAAGCATCCCGGCAATGGATTGCCCTGCTTCACGCGACCGCGCCACCATTTGCGCAGCTTTGGAAATATCGCCTGTCACATCATATTGCGCTGGCAGATCGCCAGCAGCGATTGAAGCCTTCAGGCGCGCAAAGGCTGGAGCCGCTTCAGTGAGAGCCTTACCAATCGCAACAACATTGCTGTCTGCGTCTTCCGTGATCCGAGCGACAACATTGGTGTCGCCGTATGCCTTGGAAAGCAGGGCCGATTGAATGCGGCGAATGCCGTCCACACTCAAGGAGCCATCGGGCGCAGTCATGGCATTGCGTTCAGAAGGCGAAACACTCTGCACAAAGTTGCGCACAAAATCACGGTTTGCCGCAGCAGTGAGCGCGCCCCCACGATAAAGAGAAAGCGCCGCATTGCTCAAATTTCCAGCGTCAGCCGCAGCCTGTTCGGTGGATGACATGGCCATAGTATCGCGCTCATTCGCCGCGCGCGTCCAGGCAAGGCGCTGTTCAGGTGTCATGGGAGTATTGCGCCGCCGAACCAAGATAGGCCGCGCCATGCCGGTTGTGTCAAAGCCTTGGCTTTCGATCATCTGGCGATATGCAGCCGCGCCTTGTGGGTTTGTCTGATAGGCCCGCTCAATCGCGAGCGTGCGGCCATTGCCGCTTTCAACCATGCCGTCAGGACCGATAATCGGCGCGCCGGTTGAGGCATGCCGACAGTCTGCGAGCTGAGCAGGATCAAGGTTCCCCGCAATCTGTGCAATCTGTGCTTCAGAAGAGCCGCGCGCAGCACGATCACGAGGCTGCAAGGCTTGCAGATAGGCAGGGTTGGCGCTTGTGGTAATGTCAGCAGCATCCACAACGGCGAATTGCGTATCTACCTTGTCTCCACGCGCGGTTGTCACTTCGCTTTTCTGGCCAAGCCGCGCTTCAGGAATTTCGATAGGCGTTGGCGCTTCAATCGGCACTTTCGGAATATCAGCACGGCGCGCCAATTCCGGATTGTCTATAAGCAATTCGCCATCGGCACCAGGCACATCAGGAACGTCAAAATCAGGCACATCGAAGCCGCCGCCAGCAGCGCCAATATCGACTTCGCTTCCCATCTTGCCAGCCGCCCAAGCCACCACATCGCTAGCAGTCTTGCCACGAAGAAAGGGGTTTGCGGCGACTGCGCCACGGCTAAGAACTGTTTCAACTCTGGCATTGGGATTGGCGCGGTGAAGTTTCAAAGCGCCGCCGATCCCGGCGAAATGCGCAAGGTAAAGATTGCCTTCGGTTATCGGCACACCGGCGCGCTTAAGGGCGCGCGCGTTGCCGCTTGTGAAGTCACGCATAAGCACGTCTTGAACGTCGCCATCGTTGCGCTTGGCGAGAATTTGCGCATCGCTCAAGCCCTGATCGCCGTAGCGCTGCTTATAGAGGTTCAGCCATGTGCCATCAATAAACTGATAGCGCCCGGTTGCGCTCGAATTGGGATTGCGCTCCGCGTCATTGCCGCTACTTTCTACACCCCGCGCGCGCGCCATATAGGCTTCAATTGCCGCATCGCCGGTAACAGGTTCGGGGCGGCCACGCTCCATGCGGCGAACCGCTTCAATGCGCTCAAGTTCTTGTTGGCCACGCGCGCCAATCGCCGCATCGCCAGCGCTGTCCACATAGACCGTAGGCGAAGGAAGCGCGCGCATAGGCGGCAAATCGTCAATGCCTTGCCCGCCTTGCTCTTGACGCATGAAATCATCGAGAGAGCCTTCAAAATCCGGACCAGCAGCCGCAGGTTCGGCAGATGAGCGCGCACCGCCGCGCTTCGCCAAGGCAGCAGGAACACCAAACGCCGCGCCAGCAGGAACGCCGATAGCCGCACCTTGCAAGCCTTGACCAAGACCGGTGTCCAGATCAAAGCCCGTTTTCGTGCCAGCCGTCTCGGCAGTGTATTGCGCAAGGTTTTGGCCAAATTCAGTCCCGCCTTCGCGAGCTGCACTGGAAAGCAAGCCGCCGCTGCCAATGTTCCTTGTTGCGAACCGCTCAAGCGCCACTTCAGCAGCAGTCCCAGGAGAGGCTTTGAGAACGTCCAAAAACTGTGTTTGCCCACGGCCATCATTTTCAGCCCGCGCCGCACCGCTTGAGCCACCCCGACTTGCAAAATAGGCATAAGGCGCGAGCGCAGCACCAAGCATATCAGGCGCAGAGCCAAGGACATTTTCAGCCGCATATCCAGCAAAGCCAGCCGGATCAGTGCCAACAAATCGCGCCAATGCTGAAGCGGTTTGCCCAAGTCCTTGCGCGCGCTCGACTTCCGTTCCACCTTCAGCCACGCCGCGAATGGCGCGAGAGCCGACAGCATCGCGAGCGTCGGCAAATCGGTCTATTGCATTGGCAGTATCCTCAAAGCCAACTTCCCGCGCAGCGCTTTCGCCAAGCCGCAAAAAGCCGCCGCCGATATTTCCAAGAGAATTGACAATGCGGATGCCGCTACGCTCAAGCACACCACCCAAGCCGCTGCCCCCGCTCCCCATAGCCTCATCGCCGCCATTGAAGATGCCCTCAAAAGCGCCGCGTTGGCGAGCCGGTTGGATGGGCGGCAAATCATCAATCCCGCCACCGCCCGCGATAGGCGGAAGATCGTCAATAGGCATTAGTTGACCGTATAACCATTTTGACGCAGGTGCGCGCGCGCTTGCTCGACAGAGACACCTTCGCGCTGCGCATATTGCTGCAATTCAGGACCTGATACAGTCCGAGGCTGTTGCTGTTGCTGCGCAGGCCGCTTTGTTACAACCGTGCGTTCCGGTGACGCCGGAATATCAGTCCCGCCAAACCCCAAGAAACCACCTTCAGTGCGAGCCTCTTGGCCAGGATATTTTACCGTTTCCGTGACCGTCCCTGCATTGCCGCCACCAAGCCGCGCCATTTCGGTTTCATATTGATGACGCAGCCCAAGCAGCCGTTCCGCTTGCGCAAAATCATTCTGTTGCATAGCTATGCGCGCTTGGCGATCAGCCGCCGACGACTGTGCACGCAGGGTCGCAATTCTCATTTGCGTTTCTTGGCCACTCAAGGCTTGCTCTCTGGAATAATCTTGACCGCGCAAAATGATACCTTCGCGCGCCATATTGGAGCGTTCCTCTTCAGAAATCCGGCGATCAGCCTGGTCAATCTGGCGATCACCTTGGCCCATTTGCCGATCAAAACGGCCATCTTCGCGCGAGGCGTTGTAAACCTGCATTGCCGCTTGCGGATTTTTCATAAACAGTTCCGCAAGGCGCGGATCATCTGTGCCAAGAAGGTTGGCAAGGCCAGCGCCAAGTTCGCGCTTTTCCACCATAGGGCCATAGATAGGGTCGGCGCCGCTGCCAATCAGCAAAGCATCGCCCAGCTTGCCAATGAATGAGCGAAACCCGCTATCTTGCTTTGCTGCGTATGGAGAAGGCGCTGAAGGCATGGATGCAACGCCACCGCCGATGGATGGAGCTGGCGCAGCACCATTTATGCCGACAGGAGCGGGGGCCATTGGCATTTGAGCGGGATTACCAGGGCGCTCCATGCTTGTAGTGCCCAGCATTTGCCCAAGCGCGTTAGAGGCTTGCGGATTGGTTGCCTGAAGCGAAAGAAGATCGTTGATATTCACTGTTGAGCCTCCGCAAATTTGGCAAGATCGACTGTGCGAAAACCGTTGATGCGAGGGCCAGCCGCTTGAGGCAGTTTCTCCGCAACTTCATCAGCCATGATGCCATGATGAAGTTCGCCATCTGGATCGCTCTTGTAGCGGAACGTATAAGTCCCGATTGATCCGGTTGGCGTAATATCGGTTTTCAAATCGGGATCAGAAAAGAGCGCAAGGGCAGAGCCAAGCGTTCCAGCAATGCCTTTGCTTCCACCAACATTTTGTTGTCCAGCATTGGCAATCAGACCGCCCGCACCAAGAGAGAGGCGGGAAAGATCAGTAAATTGCCCCATAGCTTCGCCCATCTTTGTGCTGGCCAAGCCGGAGCGATAATCCTCCATCCCCTTCATCGCCGCGCCTGAATTCGCCAAGCCGCGAGAACGATACATTGCGTCAACACCATCAAGCCCCTGATTGAGCATGAAGTTGCCGCCGCTGCTATTCCACCAATCAGAAAGAGCCGATGAGCGCGCTTCAGAACCGCCAAGCCCCAAGATATTTGCCGCCGCGCTCATGCCTTGAACACCAGGCTGAACCATTGGGGTAAATTGTTGGTTGATTTGGTCAGCAAAGCGATTGTCGCTTTTAGGCTTTGACCCGAATAGCGTAGAAAACAAGCCCATGAGTGCCGATCCGATTGAAATGGGAATGGCGCTCAAGCCGAGGCGAGCGAGTAATTGCCCTATATCACATCATTCGCAGACAGCAAAGCCTCTTGCAAAAACCCTGCACACTTAGATTGTGACCTTTCGCGCTCTGACAGCGCAATCAGATAAGCTGGAAGTTTGCACGTGAATTGTCATCGTGCCCACCAAATCAACGCTGATATTCCGAACGTTTCTAGGCGGCACTTTGTTATAATCAAATCGAGAAAATACGAAATTTTCGCTTGCCGCTTCAACCATTGCAGTCAGTTCCAGAAGTGTCCTGTTGCTGAAATCTTGAGAGGAATCCTGACCAGATGCTGCAAGCACACCAACGGAAGGAGAAAACCTATAAAGAACAGCATTGCCATCTGACTGACTTCTTGCATTGTATCCGTTGGTTCCATCGCCCAAGAATATCCCCGCATCGGCAGTCTTGGTTTTTGCAAAGTAGCCCTCAATCTCAAGCCGCTCCCCAGCCGCTAAAGCGAAAGTCGTTGTTGCCGGGAACAACCCGGCGATGCCATACGCAGTTTCCGAAGCACCAAATGCAAGGTCAGTCCATGCTCCTCCCAAGTCTCCCCCGCCTCCGCCACCACCAGAACCATTTGCCGCCGCCGTCAGCCTTCCTTGCTGATCTACGGTGATGTCAGCGTTAGTGTAAGAGCCGGGGACAACAGCCGTATCCGTAAGCGCAACATCATCAGAACCAACAGAAATTCCGGTTCCAGCTCCGACAGTGAGCGTGCGATTTTCCGCAAGAGAGCCGCCGCCTGTCAGACCATCACCGGCAATTATCAGCGTTGCCGCATCAGCCTTGCCCTGTTCAAGCGTGTCCTGATTGCCAAAAAGCTGCTGCCACCATTGCGAGAATTCACGACTTGGCGTGCCCGTTTTTGGATCGACAATCGGCATTCCGATTGGAAGAGGGGGGATGCCATCAAGGGGCATTAGCGAATATCCATGCTATCAATTCGGGCAAGGCAATTGTCAGTAATCTCGAACAGCCGACCAGGCGCAACCACAAGGCCAAGGGAGCGCCATGCAAATTCTTGTGTGTAATCGCCCTGAATTACTGCAATGGTGCCTTGGTCAATCCATGTGTTTTCAGCGTCATCGCTTGTCCGAAGAGAAATGACAGGCGCGGCCAGAGAAAGACTTTCCCGGCCCTTCACAGCCGTCAAATAGACTTCATTGCATTGCGCAGTGTTGCGCATTCTCATGGCGACGCCACCCATTACAACCCGGTCAAATGCCATTTCGGTTTCATCAACAGGGTTTTCGTCATAGGACAATTCAGGATCAACAAACCACAGCATGCCATAAGCATCATCACCTGCAACCATATTGATGTTTACGCCATTGAGGCCAAGGGCATTGCCGCCAATCCCGGTCCAGTTGATACCCAAGCGCGCGCGCCAAATATTGCGTTCAGGACTATCCCAGCGCGCCCATTGCATTGTTGCCAGATCAAAGGCTAGCGTTGCTTGCTCGCCAAGCTGAAGCATATAGAAGCTGTGCCCATCCAAGTGCATCGGCCATGCAACAACGCGCGGATTGTCTATCCTTCCAAGAACGACCGAGCGCACCAATCCTTGGGATACGCGAATTTGCTGATTATTCGCTTGAGCGGTGACGCGCGTGACAGTTTGTGTGATCCGGACGCCTTCAGCCGGAAAATTGAAGACTGTTCGCACATTGGCTTGAGAGATAGTTACAGCCGGAGAGATTGCCCCTGAAACCGTGCGATTGGTCGCTTGCGAAACCCGTATTTCCGCAGCAGGCGAAGCGCTCTCGGCTGAAAAAATATCAGAGCCGGTTTCTTGCGCAGCCATTGTGCCCGACACATCGAGCGCGCCCGATCCGGAGAATGTGTCATTGCCAGCCTCTTGGGCCGCCAGTAAGCCAGAAACGTCAACCGTGCCCGAAGCGCTTGCTACATCAGCCCCAGCCTCTTGCGCGGCCATTGTTCCCGAAATGCCGCCGCCAGCAGAGCCGGTTGCTGAAAAATCGTCAGAGCCGCTTTCTTGAGTGGAGAGCGCGCCAGAAACATCGACCTCACCAGAAAGGCTTGCAGTGTCAGAGCCGCTTTCCTGCGCCGCCAGCGTGCCGGTGACACCGCCGCCACCTTCAGCCGTAACGACAAAATCTCCAGACGCGGTGAACGTATGAATAGTATTGCCGCCGCTGGTCGTGATCGTCCCGCCTGTTGCGGTAAGATCACCTGTCGGGTATGCGATGATAACGACGCCATCGCCACCGTCTCCGCTTGGGCCGGTGTCGTTCCGGGCTAGACCTGCACCACCACCACCAAGGCCGTCTGTGCCGTCTCCGGGAGTTGCCCCGGAATTGCCGCCGCCGCCAAGCCCGCCTGTTGCTGCGTAGATACCTTGGGAAACGCCAGCACCGCCGCCGCCGTAATAAGTAGACGAACCGCTTATGCTTGAGGCAACGCCATCACCGCCGTTGCCGCCTGCGTTAAGTGCCCCGTCTGCGCCCGCTACGCCAGCACCGCCCCCACCACCGCCAGAACGACCCGCCGCACTAGAACTGGGAAAACCATCCCCGCCGTCATTGCCTTGCCCGCTTGTTCCTGCCGCTCCCAGTGAGGTTTCTCCGTCAGAGCCACCAAAGCCACCGCCCCCGGAGCCGCCGGTCGTCGGTGGATTGCCGCGAGAGCCACCGCCGCCACCGCCAATAGCGGTCAAGCTGAATACAGAGCTGCTTACACCGCTGTTGCCCGCGCCTGTAGAAACACCGGCCCCCCCGGTCCCTACAACAACAGGATAGGTAGCAACGGACGCCGAGAATGTTCCAGCAAGGACGCCACCAGCACCGCCCCCACCACCGGAGCCGTTGCCGTTGTTCCCGCCGCCAGCACCACCGCCGCCGACAATTAGATAATTAACAGTAGTGGGCATAGATCAGCCCTTTATGGCTTTGCGGTCAAGTTGCCAGTGATGGTAGTGTAAAGCAGGATTGCAAACTTCAAATTGCCTTCCATTGTTTCCAGGCATCGGATGCGTATTCTAGGCTGGTCCCGATTGATAATATCTGTGGAAGGCGGTGCCTCTGATGTGTCGTCAGAAATACCGTGGGCGACCCATCGGTAAATCTTTGCCAAGCGTTTCTGTTGAACAGAAAGCGAGGGATTGTCGGTTTTATCGACATACTTGTAGCAGTCCAAACGAAGGAAAGCATCTTCTTGGTGAATGGCCATTTGGTTTATCCTTACGTGGCGTGCTGAATTGTTGCGCTGGAAAGCGTCACATCTTGACCGTCCGCAATGTTCACATTGTCAAGATTGATGTCCGCTCCTGAAGTGCCAACAGTGAGGCCGGTTATGTGTGCATTACCGCCACTCGTCTTGATCACCGCTTTGGTCGCATCCGTGCCAGCGCCAGCCGCAACCGTGCCTTGAACCGTTGCTGCGTCAAAGACGAGCGTCCAAGTGTCGCTTAAGATTGTGCCGCCCGCAGCATCCAGGCCAAAAACGGCAAGCACCACATCGCCAGCAGATTGCAATTCGAGCGTGCCGTTGGCAAAATAATCGCGGGTTGCGGTCATGCGGTTAGTTTTCACAGCGACGTTGTAAGTAACAGCCATTTCATCAATCCTTTATGTTGTCCTGTTCACGCGGATACGTGCAGAATTTGCTTCGATAGGCGTCCACGGAACGCCGGTTGCAGGGGAAAGTTCGCTTGCATCATAATGATAGGTCGGAGAGGTAGTCAGAGGATGGTCAAGCCCATCATCATAATCCACGCCGTCAGGCGTAAGCCCAACCTGCAAATTGCCATCGCCGCCGTCAGTCTTGAACGCGCGAACAATCGAAATCATCGCGCGAACAGAAGTGACATCGGCTGGCAGATCGCCAAGGGTAAATTCCGAAGCAGCAGGCGGAGTGTCATCGGCTTCAATATAATCCGCATCATCAGGCGGGCTTTCGTCGATTAGATTAAACCCTGTTGCGCCGGAAGACGTAGCCCAGTTAAATGCCTGGTCCCCATCGGGCCATTGATCATAGACCGAAACATTGCCCTGGAAGTCATTGAATTGCGTTCCGGCACCGTTGTAAACAACATGATCCTTTGAATACATCTTGTTGAAGCTCCCCGATCCAGGATTACCGGAAGGATAGGAAACAATCCCGATTGTGCCGCCCGCAGGAGAAGCGTCAGTATGGGTGAGCGCCGCAATCTCCACACCATTCTTGCGCACTTCAATTTCGCCGGTGACAACATCGGCCAGAATTTCAAGATGGTTCCATGAATTCGCAAGCAAAACGGGGAAGTCAGCCGTTTCAAGAATTGTGCTAATCCCCTTGACCAGCTCAATGCCGCCGTTCGGGCGCACACGAAGACCATAAAGGCCGCTGTTGCCGGTTGTAAGCAGATGCAAAAATCCGCGCGTGCCAGTAGGCAGCGATGCAAGATAGAACCGAAACGCGACACCTATCTTTTGATGAGGCGTAGGGATTGCCATGCGAACCGCTTCCGGTGGTCCAGACGGGCCGCTGTCGTGCCGCAAAACGACACCGTTGGGGAAGCTGGCGCTGTCAGGGTCAGCAACCAGTTGCGCGCTTGAAAGCGCAATCCAAGGCGTCCCGTTCAGCATGAAATTTCTGTCAGTCCCGTAAAGGCCAATTTGACCAGAGGGGAAATCAGCCCATTGGAGAGACATCAGAAACCTTCCTTCCGCTGAATAGCCATAGCTTTGCGCACAGCCTCTTCTATTGCATGGTTTGACACACGTTGCGGCCCACCGCCGCCGATCACGTAAACAACGCCGTCCAGAGCGTCCACCACGATCACCACATCTTTCAACTGGACATCGGAGCCTTCCCAAATGCCGCGTTCAAAAACCCGCGATTGCTGGCGCGCAAAAGGTGCAGCATCTTGGCCGGTCAGATACCAAGGTTCGACAGAGGATGAACCAAGCAGCCAGAATTGATCGCCTATCACCCGCGCCGAGAAACACGGATCAGGAGCCTTTTCGGCAGTCGCAAAGTTGAGCGGATCAATTTCAAGCTCCCCAGGCTCAAGCCAGTAATATCGACCATTCTGGCCCTCTCCTTCGGAGACGACGAGCAGCACGTAACCGGCAATTTGTGCAACAGCCTTTATCCCCACGCTGTCAGGCGTCGGCACTTGTCGCAGCATATCATCACCGCCGCCAGAAAGCGTAGCGCCGCCCCACGAAAGATTTGCGCCCGTCTCGCTTGTGGTGATTGCATTGCCCGCAGCTCCGGCAACGCGGGCATAAACAAACAGGTCATTGGTGGCGCTGGAATATGCTTGAACGTTGGCATTTGCGACAAGCGCAGTAGAATAATCCGTTCCCTCAACACCGCTGTCATTGATCGCCGCAAACAGAGCGTCGAAAGAGGTTGCATTCAGGCCGGTAAAGTTGACCAGCCAAGGATTGCCGACCGTGCCAGCCGGTGTCCCCGCATCAACAGAGCCATTGGTAAATTCGTAATAAACGCCATCAATCTCGACAACATCGCCATTGGCAATCGCGCCCGATGCCTGAAGTTGGCCAAGCGCTTGACCGTCTTCCATATAGACCCACAAGACACCGCCTTCAGCGAAAAACAGGTATTCTCCGACCGTGCCAAGATTGGGAGTGGCGCAAAAGCGCACAGCAGCAGTCCCACCAGTAGAAATCACACCCAAATTTTCAGGCGTCCCATTGTCGTCGATGCGGAAGAGATTATCCCCGCTCACAGCAAACAGGTTGTCGCCAAAAGCCCCCGGTTCCGAAAATGTTCCACGGACAGGGCCGGTGCCCATGCCAGACACAAAGCGACGCAACCCAGGCCGCGCCAGCAAGGAAACCGGGCCGTGTTCAGGATCAGGAGTTTGCTCGAAAAAACGATTACGCAACCGGATTTTTGGAGCTTGCGCTACATTGCGCCGCCAATCACCAATCGCCAAAGGCACATTTGTCAACGCACCCTCCCGCGATTGAAGGCAGCATTGCTGATGCCGAAATGCCGCTCATGCTGATTGAGCAGCCCATAGGTTCCCCAATCCTGCAAGTCACGTGGACGCCGGTAACGTGCCTGAAGGCGCGTTGCTTGGGCTTGAAGCCATGTAGCACTATCAATCTGGATTTGCTGTCCGTAGGCAGGATTGAGGCGCATCGCGAGCAGAATGCGGAAATAATCGTCAAACTCGACAGGGAAGGGCATTTGGTCAGTAGTTGCCAGCGTCGCAATCTTGACCCAATCGGCCAGATCAGCACGATAAAGCCATTCAGACATTTGCCCATTTGTCGAAAGGGTCAGGCTTGGCGCACCTTCAATCTTGCGGCCATTGCCGTCCAGCACGACATTGTAGGTTGCCAAATTGCCAGCGACATCAGCCAGGGCAAGCCGCTGGCCTTCGTATGGATTGGGATGCAAGCGAAAAGTATAAGCGCCGTTGAGATTGAGGATCAGGCGCGCATTTTCAGGAACCCAATCGCTTGTGACTGCCGAGCGGTCATATTCGCCGCCAATAGCCAGATCGCGCAGCACGCCGCCAACTTCTTGTCCGATGGTCGCGGGGATCAGTCCATTCAGCAGATCAAGACCTTCAGTCTCTTGCTCCGCTGTGAGCTGCGCATTGATGCCGAGCAAGTTGCTTTCGCGGTAAGCGCGCCGGATGATAGCCGCGACCGTTGTCATGGTTACACCAGAAGCGTGCCAGATGCACCGCCAGCCAGAGCAATGGTCCCGCCCATGCTTGTGTTGAAGTGCGCCATCAAGGGTAGATCAAGGCCAGCAGTGACCGGGATCGCATCAAACAGAACGGTCCCGTCAGCATCGGTGACTGTGAGTGTGCCGCTTGTCTTGGCCACAAATGCCGCAACCCGCGTTGCAGTCAGCCGATAAGAGCTATCCGCAGCCATGGGAACGGGCCGGTATGTTTCGCGCACTTTGGTCATCAGGCTTCCTTGAGGGCTTCGCGCAGATCGCCAACAAGAAGCACTCCGTTGTTGCCACTGCCTTGGAGATTGTCGAGGTCAATGCCGCGCTGTTCAGCAAGCTCAATCAGTTCATCCTTCGTCATCTTGTTCAGATCGACATTCTCATCTTCGTCATCGTCCTCATCTTCACCTTCAGGAGCAGCTTTGTCCAGTTTGGCCAAGCCTTCGGGCGTGTTGCGGTGCCAGCCTTCCGGCACATCGGCAGCGCTTTGGAACAGTTCGCATTCGCCTTCAGGGCCGTAACGATAACCAGGGAAAAGTTTCTTTGACATAATCCACCTTTTTACAATTCACGAGGCCACCCCAGCCCCAAAGGTTGCTCCCCGGCGCCGAAGCGCCAGGGAGCGGGCGGGTAAAATTATGCGCCGTTGAAGCGGACGATATTATCGCGGCAGCGCACGTTGGCCGACAGACAGACATCGAACCGGCACTTGTGATGTGCAGCGCCCGAAGCAGTATCAAATTCCGAGTGCTTCCACATACGCACGCTTACCGGGATTTTCGGCAGCGCGCGGCGCATACTTTCGCCGGTATAAGGCTTGATGAGCGGAACCGTGCCCACTTCGATTGCCGACTTGGCCAGCATCACGCGCGGGATATAACCAGTCGAAGCAGCACCCATGAACACTATCGCCGCCGTGTCAGCTGGAACAGCCGAGCAGGTAGCGTGAGCATTGTTGATGCCGACATTATCGCCGGAGCCAGTGCCAGGGACGATAATCGCCGGATAGATCGTCAGGGCAGCATCACCCAAACCATTGGCAGTTGCCGCGTTGATCACGGTAAACTGTTGCAGGTAATCGAGCGCAGCACCCTTGCGCGGATCATAGGCAAAAACGTCTGCAATCGTGAACACAGAGCCAGCCGCAACCGTGCCGGTGGTGGTAGTCAAACCCTGAACGTTCAACGTCTGTGTCTTGAAAAGACCAGGGCCAGTAGACGAGGCCACCGCAGAATAATTGACATTCTGCATAGCTCCATCGACATTGACGCCGGTGACATCGTTGCCGTTGGTAAGCGTCGGCAATTGCTGCGTGAACATGGTCATCACGCCGCCAACTTCACCCTTGAAGCCCTTGCGAAGAGCCGTCTGCGCTTCGCCACCAGGAGCGGGCAAATTCAAGACTTGATCGCCCAGCTTTTGCTTGTCCTTGTAGGTCATGATCGCGCGAAGTTCGCTATTGGTGACGCCGTTTTCCTTCAGGCGCGTATAGGCTTCATTCACTTCGTCGGTATCATCGACCACAGCGCCAGCGGTGCCGACCCAATCATGAGAGGCGAGCGTTGCCGTGCGCAGAACGTAAGCGTCAATGCGTTCAGCCATGCGCTGCGCTGCGCCGATCAGAGCGCGACTTTCGCGAGCTGCGCCGTAGTCACGAATTTTCTCGAAGTCGCCAATGCCCATCGACACGTTGAACGTGCGATTGACCTTGAAGATTTCAGAGCCGAAAACGGTGCCTTGAACGCCGCTCGAAAGATCAGCGACGCCATCAACCGTTTCGACAACATCATAAGACGGATCGACTTGCTCAATGACCTGAAGGCCATTGCGATCATCAAACTCGCCATCGTGCTTTTTCCATTCAACCGCATCAGCGGTGACAATATTGTTTGCCATTGCGGCGATGAAAGTGTTCAGAACGATTGCATTCTGGCGGACTGTAAATGTCATGATAAATCTTCCCTGTTGCCCTAAGGCGCTGTTCCAGTGGTAAGCGCCTTGACGGCGGGAAGACTTGGCGCGGAACAAGCGGGAAGCGCTGCCATTGTCTTTGTGCGCAATTGCAACGTCCTGCCCGTCAGAATGTTGCTGCGATGAGCGGCCTATAGACCATCCGTTTGTGCTTTTCAATCGCTGGATGAAATTATGAACAATGTGCGCGAAAACGCCCGCGTTTTGAGGCGCGGGCGTTTGTGAGTATCAATGTCAGAAAATTAATTACAGACCAATATCTTTTCCATAATGCTGCATGAAATCATCAATGTTGTCAGTGTCCGGAGAAACCTTCAGGCCGCTTCCGCTTCCACCCTTGATGCGTTTTGACGGCGGCTCTGGCGCATTTGTCGGATTGGGTGTTGAAACTGCTTTCTTGCCAGCCACGCGGGCGCGCATCCGGCCCATTGCTCGCGCCATATCAAGCGGATCACTCATATCAAGATCGCCGTCAGACGTGTCTTCGATATATTCCCCTTCCAGTTCGCCCAAGGCTAGCGCGACATTTTGCGGATTTGTGGCGTTGCGCAATTTTGCGCCAGCTTGCGCATCAGTGGCGAGGCGATAGACAAGATCGCCGCCAACAGGTGAAACGCTGATCCCAACAGTCACCATCGGCGGGAGCGCGCCTTGCTTTGCTGCTTCGCTGATTTTGGCATCGAAATCCTGATATTTGGCGCGACCATCTGTTTCCGCCTTGCTCACGCCCTGCATGATTGCGCTGCGAATTTCTTGCTGTTGCTGCGTTTCTCGCTGCACCTTTTGCGCATCTTGGCTAACCGCCCGATCCGCAAGAGCGCGCTCATAATCGCGCTTGTCCAGTTTGTAATCTTGGCGTGCCTCAATATAGCCAGGATCGCTTTCGCCATAATCATAATCATCAGGCTTTGGCTCGACAGGCGGCTTGAGTTCGTCTTGTTCGAGTGGCTTTGACCCTTTCTCAAAGGCAGAAAGGCGGGCTTCCAGCTCTTTCGCGCGCGCTTCAGCGGCTTCGCGAAGGCGGCGCTCTTCATGCTTTTCCGCAGTCAGTTCGCCAATGCGTTCCTTCGCGGGCTTTGATCGCCGCTTTTTCTTGCTGTCATCATCAGCTTCGTCAGTATCATCGGCTTCGTCGGCTTCGTCAGCGCCTTCAGGATCGTCGCTATCACCATCAGCCTCTTGATCTTCATTGAAGCCATCGTCTCCGTCATCATCGGCAGGAGCCTCTTCAGCGGCAGGCGCTTCAGCCTTCGGATCAGGTTTTTTCAGCGTGCTTTCGGCATCAGGGACGCCATTGGCTGCTTCAATCTCGGCAATCTGACTATCAAAATCACTCATGTTATACCCCTATTTCATCAGCCGCAAACGCAGCCATTTCGGCACCCTCGAAAGCAATTTCCTTGGTCTTTTTGGCAATTTCAAGTTCAGTCAGCCGCACCTTCAGTTCAGCCTCTTGTGCTTGTGCTTCAGCTTCGCGGGCTTCAGCCACCTGTTTTGCAAGCGCCGCTTGTGCGGACTGCATTTCCATTTGCTGTTGCATCTCCGCAAGCTGCATTTGCTGTTGCATTTCGGCTTTCTTTTCGGGGGTCAAGTCTTCCATGTCGCCAGCTCCAGGCGGCTTCAGGCGCTCTGCAAATTGATCAGCAAGCGGCCAATCTTGAGCCTTGGCGATAAGATCGCCAGCCATTTCGACAACACCAGGAGACGAGCGGGCGAATTCGATCATGCCAGCAGCGGCCTCTTGACGCCGCGTCTCATGCGTTGGTCCGGTCGAAATCATCACATCGTAACGGCCCTTGGATAAATCATATTGCTCATTGACCAATTCATTGGGCTGAAAATTAGGATCGTTGATGCGGAGCAAGCGAACGCTGTCATCATCACCCATCACCCGGATGGTGCGTGCTGTGTCATACACTACAGGAATGAGGGCGTTGATAATTTCCCCAGCCTCTTGCATCGCCGCGTTCATGTTATCGTGATAGCCGATTGAGGCAATGTCGCCTTCATTTTGACGGCGCTGGATAGCAATGCCAGATGTTTCGTTGCCGCCGATCCCCAAGGAAGCATCGTGCAGGCCGGTTACGTCCTTCATGTCTTGAGCGCACATTGCCGCTTCATTGACAAAGGCGGCAAGGTTTTGCGTGGTAATCGGCATGGGCATTTCTGCGCCATCGTTGAAAATCAGCGTGTTTGCCCAATCGTCTTCCCTGCCTGCAATTGCAGAATTTTGCGCAATAAAATTGGCACGAGGAGCGCCCATGAGCAATTCAGCCACTACCGAGCGCCAGTAATTCTTGAGACGTTGCGGATCGCGGGCAAAGCGCGTCAGTCCATAGCGAACGCGCCGGTCGCCAATCCAGACTTCGCGGCCCATCACGCGAACAATGGGAATGCGCGGTATTTTCAGCTCGAACGGATCAGACAATTCTTCTTGACCATTCGTGACAACCATCGTGGCATAGCGGCATTTGGACGTTCTCATGCGCGGCTGATTGTTGCTGTCACGCCAAAGCAAGGGCTTTACTTCCTCTGGATCGCGGTCGGTAATGTCCTGCACGCTGTTATCAAGAAACAAGGCAATTTCCCGGTCCCGCTCTTCGAGTTGCCAATACTCGGCAACCCGAACGCAATCATCGGCTAGCCATCCATCCTCGCGAATTTCAGGATCAAACATGGTTGGCGCAACTGCGTCCGGATATTCATTCTTGAAGGCTTCGGGCTTCATCTTTTCGGTGACGAAACAATACTTGGCATCGCGGCCAGTAGGATCAGCGGCCATTGCGTCCCACAGGACGGCCATTGGATTGGGGATAGCGTTGATGAACAAATCCCGCTCGAATGCGTCTTCGTAAGCATACTCAAGGTCAACGCGAAAGTTGCCAATGCCGCATGAAACGGCTTGTCCGAATGCTTGAGAATAGACGCGCTGCGCCTTGGATTGATGTTCGATAGCGCGGATCAGTTCTGAACGCACTTCGGCTATTTCCTTGTCGCCATCCTCGCGCGGAATAACCTTGATGCTCGTTTGATTGGCGCGCCGGTCGCCAACAACCTGTCCGATGAATTGTGGTATCTGGTTGATGGTCAGACAGGGCAGGGGAAAATCCCTGTCTCCATTCTCGCGATATTCACGCACGCGCTCATCCCATTGTTCGCCTGCCTCAAACTTGAGGTCGATGATCATTTCCTCGCGATTGTCTTTGTCGCTGTCTTCAGCGTCTTTCCATTTTTCGCGGACTTCTTTGGAATGATCAGACATCTTAATTCCTCACAACAAAAGTCATATTTCTTTCGTCAATTTCCGCGATTTCCGCATAAACGGCGGCATCGAAGCAGCCAGGGCAATATCAGAAACCCTTGCCGACAACATCAGTTTTGCCGATGTGCGCGGAGCTGTCTTTTCGAGCAGGCGATAGAAGCGCATCAATCCTTCGCGCTTGCGGACTGCTTCAATAGCACGCTCAATGGCTGGCATTTCGTCTTGCGCAAGTATTGTGGCTTGGCTCACAGGATAATCCTTCCTTGCGGCCCTTGCGGATCACCGTTCTTTTCCATCCAGAGCGAATGAATACATGTAAGCGCGCCCCATTGCTCTGGCGTCAGGTTTTCTGCTTTGACAACCCGAAACTTGTTCTTTTCCCCAGCCCACACGAAAGCGCGCTGCCAAGTTTGATCATCCCAGCCGAACAAAAGCGGCTCGCCGGTGCGCGTCGTTCCGAGAGACATCAGGACAGCGCAGCGCCGACCAGGAAGCCCAGCACAGCGCTCACAAGCATTTCTGTCTTGTGGGTGCGGAATGCGGCCCGGATGCGAGCGATTATGTGTTGCAGAAAACTCGGCTCATTCATGATCTTTCTCCTTGTGAACAGCAATGTCGAAGCGAGAGCCATGGTCGCCTACCCATTCCCGGATAGCCTTAGGCTCGACTTGGTATGCGTGATATCAAGCATTTTCCTGATCCTTGTATTTCTGCCTTACCGTTTCGCGGGCCTCTTCGCGCGCGAACATGGCCTTGATCGCCTTCACGTTATCTTCAAACCCATGCTGGCCCTCGCGCGCGCGGAGCTTCGCTTTTATATCATCAATCCTTGCCATTTCCATTCTTTCGCTTGTCCGATGCAATGCTGTCTTTGAAGTAAGAACCCGACCACAAAGGTCCACCGGCGCCAATGCGGGTTTGGGATTACCGAATAGACCCCGGCGATGGTAAAGCAATCGTGTTCCTTAATTTCCATCGTCATGTGCCCCTCATCCAGCCACCAGCGCCGCCAGTGCGCGGCTTGGGCTTCCTTGGGACGCTTATAGTCGGTTCTCGGTATTGAACACAACCACCGCCAAATGCGTCGGCGCTATGGCTGTTTTCGTCATGGTCAGGGCCAAGATCAATTTTTGTCCCTTTCTTGAATTTTGGTCGATACCAGCCGAGAGCTTTCAGGCCAGAGCGGCACTTGGTTTCATCGAAGCGCATCTTGGGGAACAGTTCGCGCGCGCGCTCAATTCGTGCTTTGGCCGCTCCCTTGCCCTGATTGGGCACTACGATCACACTGTAGCCAGCTTCACGAAACGCCTTTTCGTAGCTCGTATCAATGACCTTATCCATTGTTGCGCCGTCATGCGGCAGAATGATTATCGCCCGATCAGGAGTATAGCCTTGTGAGCGCATCCAAGCCAAATGCGCGCCGATGGGTTGTCCCTGGACTTCGTAATGATTGGTCCATCGTATTTCCAGGCCGATGGACTGTCTTGCCCAAAACACGAAATTGTCAGCCTTCGCGCCGGTCCCACCAATATCAGCGCACAAGGAAACGACATGATGAGGGTCTTCGGGAACAAAGCCTATTCGGCCCTCTTCCCGTGCCTTTGTGAGCCAAGGCGCATAATACGCGCCTTCAACTGCTTCAAGAAACGCGCCTTCCCAAATGTGTTCATACAGATGCGGCAGGTTCTTTTTGTCAGCAATGCGCTTGCGCTCAAGGATTGCAGGAAACCAAGGATTATCGCGCCAGTTCATCGCAATGATCTTGGTGTTTTCGTCAGGCTCGATAACGTCTGGGTGAAAGCGTTGATTGGTGGCGCTTTCCTCGTTTTCAGCGTTCCATGTCAGCCACAGTTCGCTATCCTCTTCGCGCAGCGTCGGTATGAGCTTCACCCATGCCTCTTCAGTGACACCTTCAGCCTCTTCCACCCATGCCAGCAGAATTCGCGATTTTCCCTTGATGCTGTCAATGTTGCGATCCAAGCCGGAAAAGCTGTAACTTATCCGACCGGAGACAGTGCGAATGTAATTTTCGCCAATGTCGAAATGTTTGGCCAGCCAAGGGGTTTCGCGGATCGCCGCCTTCACTTCCTCAAGCGAGCTGTCAGCGAGAGAGTTTTGAAACTGGCGAGCGCATAGAATGATACCGGTGCGACCAGCCGCGTCCCACATATGCGCCCGAACAGCCGTCATGAGGGCGAAGGTGCGAGATTTTGCCGATCCCCGGCCACCATGAGCGCCGCGCGTATCAGCTTTGCCCTCAAAGACCGAAACGAGCTTTTCCGGTATCTTTATCTCGACTGCTCTAGTCTTCGTCTTGGGCTGCAACTTCACCAGGCCGAACCCCTCGCAGAATGATTTCGTTCACGATAGCGCCGCCATCAGCGCCGGTGTGAATATGGCGCTCCAGGAACATTCCAAGATGACGCGCCACGTTCTCAAGAGCCTTGTCTTGATCGCGCATCTTTATCTCAAAGCCGTTCTGCGTAACTTTGACCCCCGCATAGAGCAGTCGAGCGGCAGGGCTTAAATGGCGCGTGTCGAGGCCATAAACGTCAGCGACGCCCTCACCATCGCAGCGCGGGCAATCAGCGTGGGGATCAAGTGAGCGCCTGAAGCCATAGCCACCTTTGTCGTTCGGTAGCGGCTTGACACTCTTTTCCTTGGCTTTGATCAGAGACACCGAAAATTCGTTCTCGTCAGCCCACTGATACTGATGGTCGATGCCGTGACAATGGCGGCAGGCAGTCTTGCGAAACTGGATAATCTCATTGGGATCAGCGTTGGCAATGTCCCACCATTGTTTAAGAACCTTTTCGGCAGTAATATCGAGTTTCTCGCCGCGCTCCCTCATGCGTTCAGCCAAATATTCCTGAATGTTAGGTTTCGAGAAGTTTTCAGAAGCAATCTCTTTTGCCGTCTTTTTGCTATACCCGGCACGAATTGCCGCCTGCGTCCCATTCAGGTCAACAAGGTATTCTTCGCAGAAGCGCTTTTGTTTGGGTGTCAGGCTCATGCGGGTCATTTAGCACAGTGTTTTTCAAAACGAAACGGGGCAGGTTACTAGCCCACCCCGTCACCGTTGCTGCAATTCATTGGGCTTGAAGCAGCCGTTACCCCTCCCCAAATTCGTTGCCCGTAATCTTGTGCGACCACCAAGATCAGGGAACCGCATTGCAGCCATACTTTCCGCAGCGTGGTGAGCGCTCGCGCAGGAGCGAAGGCGGCTATTCAATTTTATAGAGCTTGATTTGATATGGCTTTGCGATCTTCGAGATAGTCCAATCAGCCCCTTGCCTTCCATCGGCGGTCCAGCTTTCAGGCGGTCTTTGTCCGCTGAACAATTCAACCTTCACGCGCTTGCCTTGCGCGGCGACAGGGACGCGGCCCTTGTTCTCCTTCCAATCATCCATCTTGGCAGGCCAAGGCGGAGAGGATTGACCAGCATTCCATTTACGATCCTTTAACCGGAAAGCCTGTAAGCCCTCCATGCCACAATGGAGAGCGCCATGAATTATTCCGAAGCTGCCTATTTCGAAAAAGACCATTGCCAGCATTGCGCAGAGCGCGAGGAGTGGTTGCGTCTTCAGCGCAGGATGCGTGATTGCTACGAAGCAATGGTGCGGAGAAAACGGTAATCGTTTCGTTCATCGGGAAATCCATCTGTCATCCATTTCCATCAATACCAAACTTTGAACCTTTGGCAAGAACCTCGCCAATCGCCTTCGCTTCCCCAGCAGAAGCCGCGCGCCCAGCCTTTTGGGCTGGCGCGGCTGGCTCGCGATCTAAGGGGGTAAGGGGGTTTTCTTTTGACGTTGATGGGTTCGCATTCCGTTCGAACGGATTAGCAACGTCCGTTGCAACGTCTGTTGAACGTCCGTTGAACGTCCGTTGACGTGCCTCTATTGTTTTCTTTGAGCTTTTTGCCAAATTTCTCGATCTTCCTGAAGCACGACCTGCTTTCCGAGAAATTGAAACATTGTGGCGCGCTTGGGCAAGGTCAACTTCCATTCTCTTGTGTGCCCAAGTGATCCCATCGCACACAAAAAATTCTGCCAGGGTCGGCCTGATTGCCCGCCATTTTTTTAGACTTATCCCCAACAATCTTGAGAAGCGGCGATTATCGTCCCGCAGAGCTGCGCCATTGGTCCAGTATTCCATGAGCAGTTTGAGATACGCGCCATGCTCCTCAAGGGACAGGTGCATGGTGTCCACAAGGTAATCGCCCACATAGAGCTTGAGATAGGGAAGTTCAGCCATGACCGGCACAGCTATACAGAAAGCAATCCCGATGTGTCTTGCTATCGAAAAAACGTGTCTCTATATAAACCACAGTTCAACAGTCCTCCTGTTGTTCGATCCGAAAGGGTCAGGCCGGATTGAGTGCCCTGTCATCCAACTTAGGCGCTCTCCGGCCCATCCCTACAGCCTTAAAGTCAATCGGGCAACTTCCCGCCACCGCGCAACGCTGTCTTGCCAAAAGGAAGCCTCTGGCAATCCTTCAAAGGACCATGCCGCCATAGCCCAGCCGACCAGATCGACACCCCAATACTCTCTGAAGGCGCTTTCTCCACCAAGGCCATGCACCCCGCCCTGTTTTGCGTCTCCACGGTGATGGACGGCGCAGAGCGGCGCAACAAAGCGATGGTCACGCTTTCGCTGCTTGCCAGGCGCATGAAGGATATGATGCACTTCAGCCGGAGCGCTACAGATCAAACAGCCGAGGCCCGCCACGTGAGCGATATGGCGAGCCTCTTGTGTGTTGGCAGGCCGCGCCTGCTTTTCCTTGATCCTGCCATGCTTTACCCGCCCCTCATTCCGGCGCGGCTTTTTGCGCTTGGGCTTGAGGGGCGAGCGTCGCATTATTATTCAAGATTTCCATAAAGGCTGTTCAGGTGTTCCGTAAAACGTCCGAGAGGTATCCACTTCGCCTTGCCACATGACCGCCATCAGCGGCGCGCGTCGGTTTTGCATTTACGCCAGCATCACTATCGTCTTCTACAATTTCGCCGGTTTCAGGGTTATGCAATGTCATCCGTCATCCTTTCATGGTGTTCGATATATTTCCTCATTCGCCGCGCCAACTCGCGCGCCCTTCGCCTGCCTTCAGCCGAATAATGCTCGTCATCTTCAGCGCTTTCGACATAGGGAAGCGCCAGCGCGAGCATATCGACAGTTAAAATCTCTTGCGCTCTCATTCTGACGATGATCCCATCCTTGCTTTCCGTTGGTCCCCGCTCAACCAAAGGCGGCGGCATGGCAACGTAATCGCGATGCACAAAAACTTTCTCCTGTTGTCCGTGGCGATTGGGTCGCGTCGTTCCGTTTTCGAGCAGCACATTCTCTTGCGCCAATTCCGTTCGCCGCTTGCGCAGGCTGCTTTCAGGCGTTTCTGGATGCTTGATCTTCAGAAAGTCATCAGTGATGCCATGAGCGCGCATGGTGTGCGCAAGCTGCAAAACCCGGTCCCGCATTGTCATCTTGCGGATCGTCGCGGATTGCGCAGCTCCCACAGAGGTTGCATGATCCAAGCGCCGGTGCATTCCAGTGATGTTAGACATTTTCGTTCCTCAATTCCGTCATATCGTGCCCAGCAACCGCGCCGAGCAAAAGAATGATTTCACGGTGATATGCCGGAACGCCTTTTCGTCGCCAATTGCGGAAAGTTTGGCGCGTGATGCCAAGCCTTTGTTTTACAATGTCATATCCGACACGATCCAGCGCCGCAGCGTGCTTATGAAGTTCATCCATTTGCGCTTGATACAAAGCAAAAATATTTTGCGCAAGCGCCTTGCGAAAACTTTCTGCGTCGTTATACCCAGCAGGACCAGCGAACAATTCGCTACATCAAAACGGCAGTTAGGGATGACACAGCCATGAAATTATATCTCGCCAGCGGCACCTATTACGAGAAGCAAATTCACGAGAAGGGCCGCGACAGCGCTTTTTGCACAATTGAATTCCCCTTTTCGGCAACGCCCAAATCTGAATTTGTGAATTGGCTCAATAAGCAAGGCCATCAAGATCAGGGCGAGCCGAGCGAAGAGCTTCCTGTTGATCTTTACATTCGCAAAAACGCAGAGCGCCTTGCTTCACAGCCACCCAAAGGGCCAAGTAACAAGGCTGCGCAGACAGTGGCTTTCGAGGACGGTTTTCAAGATATGCCGCTTGCTACCAAGCTGCACTATGCAGCCTTGGCGCTTGAAGAAGCGCGGGAGAGACTGCCATGAGCTTTGTCATTATCCCCGTTCCGACACCACAAGAGATTGACCGGGCAGATGTGGAATTTCGCCGCGAGGCGGCAGAGCGCAACAAGCAAATGCTAGAGCTTATGGCGAAGCTGGACGCGGACGCCAAAAAAACCAAAGCAATCATGGCGCGAGCTATCCGCATCACAGACAGGCTCTTGCCCGCCCTTCCGTCTGCAAATGGCTTTTACGATCCCGAAGGCTTTATTTCTGGATCGCGGCGCAGAGGGTTGCGCGAGTATTTGCGCTGGATTGTCTATGCAATGCTGCGCTCCAAGATCGAGCGCGGCGCGCCATTTATTGAAATGCCGCGCGACGCATCGAGCTTGCGCGATACCGCAATTCATCGCGCTTCGCGAGCCTTGGCGGAAAACCATTTGCAGGCATGGATTGATGCTTGCGCCATGATCAAACAGGAAAGGAACGGCAATGTTGGAAATTGAGGAAATATATGACGCGCGCTCTTTGTATTTTTGCACTATTGAGCGCGAAAAAAAGGCGTCCAAAAAGCTGGCAGATTACAGACTGGACCAGCAGATTGCAGAAAGAAATGGTGACACCGCCGCCGCCGAAGAAGCCAATGCGCATCACAAGGAGTTTGTAAATACTGAATGGTATCCAGCTTATCGCAGCAAGAAAGAGGCGGCGAGGGCTTTGTGTGCGGCGCTTGGCTTGGACGCTGACCAATTGAGGAATGATTTGCTTTGACCGAGATAGCTGCCACCAAAGCCATGCCCAGCCTTTATGACGGGTTTGCCAAGGCGCATGAAGACGAGCCGATTTTTACATTGCTTGGCCGCGATCCTTTGGCAGAGCCTCTTGTGATGGATTGGGCGGACCGCGCACGCCGCGCAGCGCGATTGATCGAGGACGACAAGGAGCGTGTTGCAGAGCTGCACAAGGCCAGGGAGGCCGAAGAGGTTGCATTTGCCATGCGCGCCTATCGGCTGAAGGAGCCTGAAAGCCTGGATGCCGCGCGCGCCAGCTACAACGGCACCGCCAAGGCCGAAGGCTGGCGCGAGCAGCTTGCCATAGGTGTCCAGAAATTGCGCAATGCCGCTTCAGCGATTGCGGAAGCGCAGGAAATCTTTGATGCTTTGGAATTGCTCGACAATGACGACCATGTGATGCTTGATCAAGCCAAGAGCATTGCCGCGCAGATTGCAAAACAGCGTAGCCCGCGCCGCGCTTCATGGGCGCAGAAGCCGACATTGGCGCAGGTCAAGGAAGAGCTTGATCGAGCTGGCGCGCGCGGCGACCACATGAAGGAAGGTATTACATGATTGGACCAAGCAAGGAAGGCGATCAATTCGGCTATGTCGGCCAACTCATAGATGAAGATTGGGCGCCTGAAGAGAAGACCGCCGATCCAATCCAGCCGCCGCGACACGAAGGACAGCCAGCGTTTCCCTCACCAGGTATTTATTTTGCGATGCCGGAGGAAAAATATCATGCAATCCCAGCCGCCAGCACGTCCCACCTGAAGGAATTGGCAGTATCGTCAATGAACGCATGGGCGAGCAGTTGGTTGAACCTTGATCGCATCGAGCGCGAAGAAAAATTTTTCAACTACGGGAAGGCAATCCATTCGTTCATTCTTGACGGCGAACAGGCATATCTTGACCGCTATGCGATTGACCTTGACCAAGCAGAATATGGCGACGCCTTGGTTCACACCAATCAGATTAGAGACGCGATTGGAAAATTTACTACGACGAAGCCCGTCACACCCAAAGGAACCAAGCAGGAGCTAATTGACCAGCTTGCAGAGCTTGGCCAACTACACGGATCAGAAGTCAATCTTGACGCATCGGTTCCTGCGCTGAAGACGCAAATCAGACAATTTGACGAAGAAACGCCAGAAACGCCGATCCGCAAGATTTATGAAGAAGACGAAGACGGAAACCAAATCGCGCGCCCAGCATCAAAACCAGATTGGATTGCGCAGCTTTTAACTCTCAACCCGAAAGCGAAGGTTTGGGACAAGATCGTTGCAGACTATCGCGCCCAGCATCTTGGGAAAGAATTTCTGGATGCACAAAGCGATAGGCGAATTCGCATTGCAGCCAAAATGATTATGGCGCATCCAGAAATAGGGCCATTGTTCCACAAGGGCTTTCCTGAAGTCTCAATATTCTGGTATTGCAAAAAAACCGGAGCGCCGATGAAGGCGCGCATTGATTGGCTTCGATTGAATGCGATCATTGATCTAAAGTCTTTTTCAAACAAGAATGGCAAGCCGGTCGATAGTGCAATCGTCACGGCCATTGCCTCTTTCCGCTACAATATGCAGCACGTGATTTATGATGAAGCCGCCCAGGCCGCGCGAGAACTGATCCGCGAGCATGGCCCTAAAGTGGTTCAGCATTGTGATGATGCTGTTGATATAGAGCTTATCGCGAAGCGTGATGAATGGTGCAAGAAATGGGCGGAGCAAAAAGATGCGCCCGCGTTCATTTTTGTGTTTCAGCAAACGGGTGTTGCGCCGGTGACAAGGGGGAAGAAAATGCCGCGCGTGAACATGGGCGTTTTTGGCGCGACGCAAGCAATGGTGACTGCGCTCAAGCGAACATGGATAAAGGCGGCGACCCAATACGGCACAGACCCTTGGCTTGATCTAGCGCCGATTGAAGAAATTGATGATGAAACAATACCGCTTTGGGCAACAGATTTAGGAAATGGATGATGAGCGATAGCAGCAAGGAAATTGCGACGCAGCAAAATCGTCAGATCGAGCGCGCAGATGGCCTGTCCGGTTTTGCCAGTGTGTTCGCGATGGCTCTTGAGGCCGCGCGCGATCCAGACATTGACGCCGATAAAATGAAATTGCTTGTCGATATGGCGACCGCCCAGCAAGACCGCGAGGCTGAGCGCCGCTTTCGCATTGCCAAGCAGCGTGCATTGCTGGAAATGCCGTCAATTTCCAAGCGCGGCGCGATCATCAACCACAAAACGAATGCCGTGCAATCGCGATATTCAAAATTTGAGGACATTCATCGAGAAGTGAAGCCGATCCTTGAGGCGCACAAGCTATCCATTTCGTTCAATGTCGGCCACGAAGGGCAGCTTGTTACAGTGCAGCCGATCCTTGCCTATGCCGATGACGAAGTTGCCTATGAAGAGCGCGGCGGTGAAATGGTTCTTGCTGTTGACACGACCGGCTCGAAAAACGCCACCCAAGGCGCAGGATCAGCAGCGAGCTATGGCAAGCGCCACACCATGAAAGCGATGCTCAATATCGTTGAACACGCCGAGGATGATGATGGAAACGGCACAGCCACCGCACTCGCGCCAGCGCAAAGCGAATTGATTGACGCTGCGCGCGCAGCGGCGACCGAGGGAACAGCCGCTTACGAAGAGTTTTTCAGCAAGCTCACCAAAGAGGACAAGGGCTTTTTGACCTATGCCCGCGCCGAAACCGGCGACACTTATCACGAACAAAACAAAGCAGCAGCTCTGCTTTATGATTGATCCGACGCGGCGGAACCGCGAACACAACGAAAGGTAAGAATATGGCAATTTATTTGATCACACGAGACGGCGCGCCAGACGATGAAAAGCCGCGCATTGTTGAGGCGCGCACCAAGCCCGCAGCAATTTCCCTTGTCGCAAAGGATATGTTTGCGGCAGAAGTCATGTCCACCAAGGAAGCAATGGCTTGGGCTGCACAAGGCGTCGAACTTGAAGAGATTGACGCTACGAAGAATGCACCGTCAGCGGAATAAAACTTGGCCGTTCGCGGCAAGCGCGCTTGGTATATGTGCGAGAAGAATATGCCCGCATCAGCAGGAAGGCTTTCAGCGCCTTACCAGTTGCTCGATCATGCGCGGGGGATGCAGGTTGCCGGGGAAGCCGCATCCCCCAACCCACAAGGAGGAAGCAGTGTATAGCAATTGGCCAGCAGCCGCGCGTGAGGAAATCGCGCGCGCAACAGCGCACCTTGCGCCAGACGCAAGCCTACAAGAGCGCAAAACAGCGCTTCGCGGAGTAGGACCAGACTTCCACGGCTACACTTCACATGGGAAAAAAGTATGGTCCAGAGAATGCCGCAAATACTATGAGCGCCACGGCCAGCCACCACGCACGCCGGATCAGGCTCAAGGCAAGATTGGCGACAAAATCAGAGACGCGGTGAAGACGGGCGAAATTTGTTTTTCCTTCAAGGCCGAAGATCATGGCTCTTAGTGTTGCGCAAGTGGTGCGGCTAAATGCTTTGCGCCAAGACCGCAGACGCATCGAAAAACGAATGCAAAATTATGCAGCTCGATATGACAAATATCGAGACGCACAACACCAAGCCGAATTGGCACATGAAGGGGTGAGGGCTGTCAGAGCGCGACGATTGATGAACGAATTTCGGATTATGCAGGTCAATTGCGAAATTGAATTGAGCGCAGTTATTAGTGAAACCCGACGATTGGAAAATATGCGATGAACCCGATGTGCGCCCACAAGGAAACCGGCTTTTCACACAGCCAGCGCGGAACGCGATACACGCGCTGCATTGATTGCGGCGCGACGTTCGCGCACAAAGAAGCTCAAGTTAATCAATTGCCGCTTGGCAGACCCGCCCAATAGTCTCGCCAGAATTGCGCATTGTTCGCACAGACGAACAGCCGTCCCTCAATCAGCACGATATAGCCCGACACGATCCGGTTGCGATCCAGCACGGAGGCAATATAAGCCTCATGCTCTTGCCGCGCTTGCTCGACAGTCTGCACCGCGCGCCAATCAATGACATAGGCCGGAGGGATTGCAGGCCGCGCTTCCGGCACAGTCTCGCAGACCATGCGCCCAGGATTGTCCAAATCAGGTCGAAGCGGCTGCGTTTGCGGAACCGTTTCACACGCCGCCAGGAAACAAAACGTCGAAAGGGTCAGAGCCAGCATCAATTGCTTCATCAATACGTTCCTTTTCCTCTTGCAGTTGCTCTGCAAAATCATTTTCGCGCGCTTGCGCCTTTGTTTCAGCCGTGACTGCGCTACGACGACTTTCTTGTTCCAGCTCTTTCGCGGCAGCGATCCAGCGCGCGTTTACCTTTTCTTCGCGACCATCGGCGCGCATTTGACCATAAAACAGAAAAGCGCCGAGAATGGCCGATACAAGCGTAATCCACTTCCAAGGCAGAGACGAGAAGGTAAGAGCAGAGAGAGCCATAAACACAATCCTATTTGACACAGCGTAACTTGGGCATTAAAGGTCAAGATTGGATGACAGAAGCGAGGAATTTATACCATGAAGGTCAGACAATGCCAATGGTGCGGCTGCGAGTTTCAAACGAAGCACCCGGCAAAGCTCTATTGTTCGCCGGAATGCCGCAACACGTTGGGCAATTTTATGGGCGTTGTTGGTAAGCGTATCGCAGCCGATGCTATGGCATGGCGCAGGGCGCAGGGATCAGTCAAAGATGGCGGGGCCGACGCGCTGAAGCGCATGGTGCGCTTGCTTGATGAGGCAAACGCGGAATTTCGAGACGTGCGCCCAAAAGGTGCTCCGACAATCAACGAATATGTTCAAGCCGTCGAAAGGCCAAATGGGATCAGGCGAGGCATGGACAGATGAGTAACGCCAATCCGGCCCTGTATGCACTGGAAGGAATTTTGTGATGACCCCGACACCCGAAAAACTGTTTGACATGAGCGACACGTCTGATGTGAGCGATCTGGTGGAAATGAAAGCGCGGAAGATTTTGGCTGAGGCTTACGAAGAAGTTGGGTTTCCTGCATTTGCTAAACAAGCGCGCTTCGGTAAGCGTGATCCCGAAATCAAAGCTGTCAAGCGCGCCCTGCTGATTGATCCCAAGAGCATTGGGGAGGGGGAGGGATGACCAACAAACAAACCCGCTGCGGCCTGTCGTTTTTTCACTGGTCAGACGTGTTGCTCTGGCCGCTGTATTTCCTGGTGGCCTTGCTGATCGTGTCTGCAAAGCCGCCCTATGACCCGGAGGATAGAGGATGACCATCGACAAAAGCAAGTGGCCAGACGGCCCGTGGCAGAATGAGCCGGATGAGCTTGAATGGATCGACGAGGCGACGGAGCTAGTGTGCCGGATCAAAAGAAACAGCCTTGGTGCGCTCATCGGTTACGTCTCCCTGCCAAGCAGTCACCCGTGGTTCGGCAAGGATTATCAGAAAATTGGTGCTGGCGGTCATCGAGGGCTTACTTATTCCAGACTTGAGGCGGCAGATGATGGCGCTCAAATCTATTGGGTGGGTTTTCACTGCGCCCATTATAATGACTTCTACCCTTGGAAAGCATTCCCCGACGAAAGCGATGTTTACCGCACCATCGACTACGTGAAAGCCGAGTGCGCCCGCCTCGCTGCACAAGCCCACAAAGCATTGGAGGACGCATGACCGATCCCGACGAAACCACATCAAACCACAACGCGGCAGAAGCCGAAGCTTCAATCAAGGGCTTCGAGGTGTTCAATGCCTGATCTTGATACTTTGACAGGCCAGTCCGGGTACGGGTCCGGGTACGGGTACGGGGACGGGGACGGGGACGGGGACGGGTCCGGGTACGGGTCCGGGTCCGGGGACGGGGACGGGTCCGGGTACGGGTAGTGCCCCATTTTACGTTGAAACCATAGCCGAACGTTTAACTGAAGGAGCAAGAAATGTCTCAATTTGATAACGGAATGATTGGAAAGTTTGTCCTAGTGCGCTGCCGCGATGCTGGCGTGCACGCTGGCGTGCTAGAAGCCTACAATGGCCGCGAATGCTTGCTGAAAGCTGCGCGCCGCCTGTGGTTCTGGAAAGTCAACAAGGGGCCGACTGGGAATTTCCTTAACGGCCTCGCGCTGGGTGGCGTGAATACTGGCAGCAAGCTCAGCGCTCCCGTCGCGCGCATCCACTTGACCGAAAACTGCGAAATCATCGAATGCACGGCAGAAGCCGAAGCTTCAATCAAGGGCTTCGAGGTGTTCAATGCCTGATCTTGATACTTTGACAGGCCAGTCCGGGTACGGGTCCGGGTACGGTTCGGGGGCCGGGGACGGGGACGGGGACGGGTCCGGGTACGGGTCCGGGTACGGGTCCGGGTACGGGTCCGGGGACGGGTACGGG
>Ga0100378_1000658_pt1 | contig 37703 bp, 27 predicted proteins | sample CryGeymeta201502_FD_81535 | JGI IMG/M metagenome (GOLD analysis project Ga0100378, IMG submission 81535) | Groundwater microbial communities from Crystal Geyser aquifers in Utah, USA - Crystal Geyser metaG 2015-02 | ecosystem: Environmental > Aquatic > Deep subsurface > Groundwater | place: USA... | reverse complement strand
ATATCTCTAAATATCAATGTATTAAGGTTTTTGATCGATTCAAAAAATAGATAATTTGTGTTTTATTGAGTTTGACAGGGATTATTTAGAGCATGTTTGTTTGGCAAGCGGCCAAAGATGGGTTAAGTTCAACATACGAAGCTCGGAGGATACCGATAAAATTTTACTCAGATTATTAGCTGAAATATTGCTTCCAGATATATCAAGTGACTCAATATGACGAAAATCAGCCTCTCTAAGATCGCCGTTGAGGCGCTTACACCCGCTTAAATTCAGTGTACGCAACTCGGGGGCTACCGCCAGAATTTTATTCAGATTGTCAACTGAAACAGTGCTACATGTTAAATCCAGTGATTCAAGATGTTGAAGACTCCCCCCACTAAGATTAAGCTCACCGTCGAGAAAATTACAATTTTTTAAGTACAATGTACGAAGATCAACCAAAGCATCCAGAATGTTTTTCAGGCCATCACATGAAATATTGCTATCCGATAAATTAAGGGATTTACTAAATCTGAAGTACTCCAAACACATTTGAAATGTCGCCTCAGATCGCTTTCCAAATAACAATGAGGGTGTATCTGACTCAATCTCTTCCCATGTCATATTTGAAAAATCTAATTTCGTATAATTTGTGGGATCATTTTCAATAACAACATCAACCTTCTTTGACTTTAACCATTTTTTTAAAGACTTAGCTTGGTCATTTAAAGCGTAACGAACAGGAAATACATCATGAATAATTTTGGTCAGTGCTGGCTTGACCGATCTCAAAATTTTAGCTAAATCTTTCATTTCTTCCTGTATTAAAGCTTTTAAAGCAGATATTTCACTTGTTCGTAACACACGAGGCTCAGGCTCTTCTTTATCGCTTAAAATATAGTTTAACCAATAATCATCAATGACTTGAACCTGATCCACAGTCAATTTGTTTTCCTTCACAGCAACATCACTGACCGTATTCGAAGAAACCAGCGTCATATTTTTACGAACATCGAAACGATTAAGCTTTGTTAAATCTTTTTTGTTCATTGGAGAGACATGACCATGATGCCATATGCAGATTGAAAACCCTTGATCCATGAGCTTGCTTAGCGATTGTATGACCTGTTCGATTTTTTCAGGCGCCCAATTTTTTGCTGTCCAATCTGCAAGAACGAGTGTTTTTTGCTTCTCCACGCGTGGTAATGTTGCTGGAATCCAGCAAGCATTTCCTGCAATCAATTCTCTAATCTCCAGCGCTCCTGTCGGCGTCCGGCTGTAATTGATTGAACTTTGTGTTTCAGTGAAATAGAATTTTCTTGAATTTATCATAAACCAAACCGTTAAAATATAATCAGTATAACAAAAATATAGCTGAATTTAATAAAAAATCCAGCTTAATGAGACCATTCGAATACTGACTTTACACTTGCATTTCATACCTAAAATCACCTAAGCTACCCTCATGCATGCCATCGAAATAAAACAGCTTTGCAAAACCTATGACAACGGTGTTGAAGCCCTCAAAAACATTGATCTCACGATTCAATCCGGTGACTTTTTTGCTTTGCTCGGCGCCAATGGCGCAGGAAAATCAACCACCATCGGTTTACTTACCTCCTTACTCACCAAAACCTCGGGTTCAATTTTTATTTGCGGGATTGATTTAGACAAAAATCCTACGCAAGCAAAACAATATTTAGGCTTAGTACCCCAAGAAATTAATTTAAATATTTTTGAAACTTGCGAACAAATCTTAATCAACCAAGCCGGCTACTACGGTATACCGCGTTCTGAAGCAACCATGCAAGCAACGACGCTACTCAAGCAATTAGGTTTGTGGGATAAGCGTCACAGCATTGCGAGAAACCTCTCAGGAGGCATGAAACGCCGTCTGATGATTGCACGTGCACTCATGCATAAACCTCGCGTACTCATCTTAGATGAGCCCACAGCCGGGGTAGACATCGAAATTCGTCGTAGTATGTGGGATTTTTTAGCACGCACCAATGCAGCAGGTACCACCATTATTTTAACCACACACTACCTTGAAGAAGCCGAGCAGCTCTGTAAAAATATTGCCATCATCGATCAAGGTAAGCTCGTTGAAAATACATCAACCAAAGCCTTATTAGCTACCTTGCAACATCAAACCTATGTATTTACAACACAAGAACCCATGGATATCTTGCCTTCGTTGGAGCCTTGGATCACCACAAAAATTGACCTACATACGTTTGAACTTCGTGTCGATAGCCAACATACACTCAACGATGTGTTTGCACGTCTTGATCAACATGGTATGCGTGTGCAAAGTTTGCGCAACAAAACCAATCGTTTAGAAGAATTATTTATGGATCTTATCCGTCATGGTCATTAATTACCAACTTGTTGCGTTATATACAATTGTTCGCCGCGAAATGGTGCGTATGCTTCGAATATCAACCCAAACATTCTTACCCCCGGTGATCACAACCACGCTTTATTTTTTAATTTTTGGCTCAGTCATCGGTGATCGTATTGGTCCTGTTGCAAATCACGCGTACACCACGTTTATTGCGCCCGGACTTATCATGATGGGCGTGATTACCAACGCCTATGCTAACGTTGCTACTTCGCTTTTTAGCATGCGTTTTCAACGAAGTATTGAGGAATTATTAGTTAGCCCCATGCACTGGAGTGTGATGCTTGCGGGTTTTATTTTGGGCGGCATGATTCGAGGGCTCCTCGTTGCCTTTTTAATTACCGTAGCCTCATCTTTTTTTATTGAACTGAATATCTTCCGAAACCTACCGATGGCGTTGCTTATCATCCTTTTGGTTTCAATGATTTTTTCACTGGCAGGCTTTCTTAACGCCATGATGGCACAAACGTTTGATGATGTGGCCTTTGTTCCCACATTTATACTTACACCCATGATTTATCTTGGAGGTGTGTTTTATGCGACCAACATGCTGCCGTCGTTTTGGCAAAAAGCCACGCTTTTTAACCCCATATATTACATGGTGCATGCACTCAGGCATGTGATGCTCGGCACAGGAGAAAATATTTCTCAAGATATTATCATGATGGTTGTTATCTTACTGGGATTACTGGCCACCACCACGCTTTTTATTAAGAAAGGTATCGGGCTTCGGGAATAAAAACAAATTAAAAATAGACAGTAGGATCACAACAGTCCTACATTTAATAGGGACGCCTCGAACATGCTTCAGGCTTCTTGGCATACTCCCCAAGCTTGCTCACCACACGTACAACCTGGCCTCCTAAAACAAAGATGTTGGCTGTGCAATCTGTACTGCCTATACTTAAACTGTAGACCATGTTTTGATATTCTGCCAAATATTTTATATATTTTTTTATAATCGCAGAGATGAACAACTTGAAATCAGCATAAAAATTCTATAAAATCTCCCACTTTGTCAGAACCAGTGTTTAGTTAAGCGCTGTCAGGTACGCTTTGGAGAAGAATCATGTATGCGGTGATAAAAACAGGCGGTAAACAATACCGTGTTAAAACAGGTGACGTACTCAAAATAGAACAGCTTCCTGTTGAAGCTGGAAGTGAGCTCGATTTTTCCGAAGTACTTATGATCACTGACGGTGACAACAGTACCGTTGGAACGCCTTTGGTAATGAATGCTGTGGTTAAAGCGAAAGTTTTATCTCAAGGTCGTCATAAAAAAATTAAAATCATTAAATTTCGTCGTCGTAAACACCATATGAAACAAATGGGTCACCGTCAAAATTATACCGAAGTCGAAATTACGGCAATTAATCAGTAAGAAGAAGAGGGTAGCACTACCATGGCAACTAAAAAAGCAGGCGGAAGTACCCGCAACGGTCGCGATTCCAAGCCAAAGTACCTTGGCGTTAAACGGTATGGCGGTCAACATGTTCATGCTGGCGAAGTCTTGGTTCGTCAACGTGGAACACGATTTCATGCAGGAAACGGCGTAGGCTTAGGCCGAGATCATACACTGTATGCTTTAGCTACGGGCTTAGTCCGTTTCATCCGTAAAGGCCCTAAGCAACGTCAGTTCGTTGTGATTGAGCCAATGGCAGTAGATTCAAACTAACCTTAGGTTGTAAAACGCTGCATGAAATTCGTCGATGAAGCAATTATTTTCGTCCATTCGGGACGAGGCGGAGATGGCTGCTTAAGCTTTCGACGTGAAAAATACATCCCCCGTGGCGGACCTGATGGTGGCGACGGTGGTGATGGCGGCAGTGTATACCTTCGTGCTACCTCTGGTTTGAATACGCTGGTAGATTTTCGTCACCAACGTCGTCATAAAGCAGAATCAGGCCAACAAGGTATGGGCAGTAATTGCACCGGTAAAGCGGGTAATGATCTTATCGTTGATGTGCCGACCGGTACCGTCGTTTATGATGCTGAATCAGGTGAATGCTTAGGCGATATTCGCGTGGATGGAGAACGCTTACTCGTCGCTCAAGGTGGTTTTCATGGCCTTGGAAACGCTCGCTTTAAAAGCAGCATCAACCGTGCACCACGACAAACCAGTAAAGGCTCTCCTGCAGAAGTTCGAACACTCAAGCTTGAGCTTCGTGTACTTGCTGATGTAGGCTTACTGGGTTTGCCTAACGCAGGAAAATCAACCCTACTTCGTTCCGTATCCAGTGCACAACCTAAAGTAGCTGATTATCCATTTACGACACTTCACCCATCGCTTGGTGTTGTACGTGTTGCGGATCATCAGAGCTTCGTCATGGCTGATATTCCTGGCTTAATCGAAGGCGCATCAACAGGCGCAGGCCTCGGTCACCAGTTTTTGAAACACTTAACCCGAACATCTGTTTTGCTTCACCTCGTCGATATATCACCTTGTGAAGGTTATTGTCCTGTACAAGCAGTCAAAACGATTCTAAACGAACTCGCTACGTATGATGTCAACCTATTAAATAAGCCGCGTTGGCTTGTCATTAATAAAGTCGATTGCTTTCCTGACGAAGCATCACGCGAACATGCAATTAAAGCTTTCATAGACGAACTGGGTTGGACTGGTCCATACTTTACTATATCCGCACTTTCGCGTGCTGGAACAGACGCATTATGTCACGAAATCATGACCTTGATTAATCAAATCAAACATACGGGCGCATAACCACTCTGCGGCCGTATGCAGTGTCCAAGCACCGATGCGTGGCAACGTGTATCGCGCCACCCCTTCCTGCTCCCCGACGCGATACATAAGCACGACATCTGAGCTTCCTGCATTCGATGCACCCTGCCAATAAGCCTGTAGGCCTGAGGCATGAAAATAACACCTCGTTTTATCATGATCATTGGCTTGAAAAGACAGGCATGTGTAATTTTTAGGTTGTTGTAGCAAGCTTTGTAAAACACCTCCTGTTGCTTCATCAAAAACCGTCATTTTGACCTTATGCTCTGCAAGCAGCATCGATAATTGTTCAGATGCTGTTTGTTCGGGTGGTGCAATAATATAAGCCGAAATCAAAGGCTCAATCACGCCACGTACCTCCGCCACACAACTTGGTTCACACCGCACTTTAAATAGTAAATAAGGTGTTTGCAAACAATAACCCATCTGACAGGTTATCCCCTCTAAAGCATGCTCCAATATTTCAGCTATTTGGCCCTCAGCAACACCAAACAAACGCCACGTTAAGATTGCTTTTTTGCTTGAATCAATGAGTTTTTTTAACAACGGTAAAGCATAGGTTTGAAACATCGGCATGCATTCGTTCGGTGGCCCAGGTAATAAAATGAACAACTGCTTACCTTGACGATAAGCACATCCCATCGCCGTACCATGAGCATTAGGAAATAACGTTGCGCCGTCTGGAAACAATGCTTGCTGACGATTGCCATCGTTCATAAGAAGCTTAGCGCGCGTAAGACGCGCTTCAACATGGCACAGCGCATCGGCATATTCAATCAGCGCTTGATTAAGATAACGTGCCAATGCAAAACGCGTTCTATCATCTGATGTAGGGCCTAGACCACCGGTGATGACCACCACCTGATGCTTGTTTCCTAAAAATTTAAGTGCCTCAACAAGCTCGTGCTCTTTATCACCACACACCACATGCATGCCCATAGACATCCCCTCAGAACTCAACGCACGTGCGATGATCTGAGATGACGTATTTAATGTATCCCCGTGGGTTAATTCATCCCCTGTTGCAAGCAACCCGATGGTCATGGCTAAACACTCCTTATGAGCTTATCTTGGGAATATGGTCATCTAACCATGTCAATATAGCTTTCCGCACGTCAACATGCGCTTGATCTAAACTTTGTATACAAATAAAAGCAACACCCGGATCACGATGTGCATAAGCTAATTTAGCTTTAATTTTTGAGCATGTATGGTGCGTTGCATGCACACTCACAGCTTTTAAAGTTTGATGGAGAATCAACTGTTTATTTTTAAACCCTAGATGATAAACCAATGAAATACTCCAAAACTGTTCCAAAGCGCGTATTGGATAATTTAGATTTTGAACCAAGAGCTCGGGATGGTCCTCAAAAAAATCAACAAACACCTGTTTAACCAGCGGAAATGGTACGTGAGGCAGATGTAAAAATTTACGCGTGTAACCAGCAAGCTTCGCGCTATTTTCTTGATACTGACGATGAGGCGCGATAGGCTTTGATGACAAAATACGAGGCAACCTACGTGTAAAAAATTGCTTCCATTTATGCGCATACTGTGTTTTCCACACAGCACGCACAACAGGCTTACCCTTTTGAAAAAAATCGGTGGGCTTCACAAAACGCACCAAAGCACAATCATCGTTTAAATAAATAAAATGCTCCGAAAGCCCCGGAATGCGCCACAGCATGGACTCAATACTTAAGCTATTAAACGATGGCAAATATTGCTCAAAACCCTGAAAGATGTCACGGTGATCAATCATCTTTATACGATGTTCATACGAAGTGCCTTGCATGGCTTTGATGACTGACGGCGTTTGACCGTCGGTTACAACATAAATGGTACGCAACCAAGGGGCAAAATAAAGTAACGAACGCAAGCAATAATTAATTTCACCGGAAGAATCAAAGCGCGTTGGAGCCGCAGCATCATCAACCGTATTATTTTGATCTAATTTTAAATAAGATTTTAGATAGGTTTGACGTTTTTTTCGATGTATAAAGTCTGATCCGTCTACCCAGGTTACAACTGCATCAACAACCACCAAGGCGTTCCTCACGTTATTATGACAACAACGCTTCAAAAGAAACTGCTGCCTTGGCTAGTGTACACCAAAACAGCAATAAAAGTTTATTCTTGAGTCGTCGCATCTTCCATCGCATCAGAAGATGGTTCTACTGGCGCCATATTCATACCCTCGTCCGAAGATGTAGACGTAGATGCTGCAGGAGCGACCATTTGTTCCTGTGTTTGAGACTGCATATCATCGGCCTGAGCTTCCGGTTTTGGGGCTTTATTATCACCACATGCACTGATCATGAGTGCCATCATGCCTGTGGCAGCTATCATCGCGAAACGTTTCATTCTCTTCTCCATGTTATTAAATAAACAACTCACTCAATTAGTCTAGCAAAATCTCAGGCGAAAGAAAGCTATCCAGACAAGGTGATAGCATAGTTTATACGATCCCGTTATAATGAACAGCTTTTTAACATCATAGGTTTTTCTCTCGTGAAAGCATGGTCGTCCGAAAATATTTCCACCTTTGCACTGATATTGCTTATCACGGGCGCCATCGACAGTATCCGTAATTTACCTGCAGCAGCCTTGTTTGGCTCGACGCTTATTTTCTTTTTCTTACTGGGCGCTCTTATCTTTTTAATTCCTATCGCATTGATTTCAGCAGAACTGGCCTCTACATGGCCAGAAGAAGAAGGAGGTGTGTACAGCTGGGTAAAGCATGCCTTCGGTGACGCCATGGCTTTTTTTACCATATGGCTCCAGTGGATCAATACGTTAGTTTGGTATCCAACCATATTATCGTTCATTGCGGGTACGCTTGCTTATTTAATCAATCCAGCGCTTGCGCACAACAAGATTTATCTTATATCTGTTATTCTTACTGTTTTTTGGTCGCTCACGCTTTTAGGATTAAACGGCTTGCGAGCCTCGGCTGCTTTTGCAAGCTTTTGTGCCGTGGTCGGTATGATTGTTCCCATGGGCATGATGATTATACTTGCGATTATTTGGTTATGCGAAGGCCATCCTATTGCGATTGATTTGAGCCCAAACCACCTGATTCCTCATTGGAGCGATACGCACTCGTGGGGATCACTTACAGCAATAGTAACATCCTTTCTTGGTATGGAGCTTGCCGCTGTTCATGTGCGTAACGTCAAAGACCCACAAAAAAACTTTCCTCGCGCCATGCTCTTTTCTGTTATTTTAATTTTAACAACCATGATTTTAGGATCACTCGCCATCGCTTTTGTTCTTCCGCAAGAAAAGATTAGTTTGGTCCAAGGCGTGATGCAGGCCTTCACTAATTTTTTTGACGCTTATCATCTGACACCCATGATGCCCGTGATCATCATCATGCTTCTTTTAGGCAGCTTAGGCGGTATGGTGAATTGGATCATATCGCCCGCCAAAGGCTTGCTACTTGCTGCTGATCAAGGCTTCTTACCGCCCTGGCTTTACCGTCTTAATAAACACGGTATTGCGTCACGCGTTTTGCTGCTGCAAGCCACGCTGGTCAGCGTGCTATGCGGTGGCTTCTTTTTATTGCCGTCGATTAATTCGATTTATTGGTTATTTACCGCACTCAGTACCGAGCTTTACTTAGTCATGTATCTCTTCTTATTTATTGCGGCCATTCGTTTAAAACAAACCTACGCAAATCGCCCAAGACACTTTACCGTTCCTGGTCGTCATATTGGGTATTACGCAACCTGTGCATTGGGGCTGGTGGGTTGCTTGATCAGTTTAGTTGTCGGATTTTTTCCACCTGAAGAAAGCCTGGAAATGGGGAGCACACTTCAGTTTCGCCTCATATTTATCGGCGGAATTATCCTCATGATGCTACCCGCTGGGCTATTATATTTTTATCGACAAAAACGCTTCTCTAAATAAGCTTGCAGGCCTTGATGCACGGCTTCGAGGCTTCGGTTACTCATCACCAAAATAACATCACCGGCTTGCGCCTCATCGCCCACAGCATGCACGAGTGCCTCAATCGAGTTAAATACACACCAAGCTTCAGGATAAGGCATCGGTGGGTTTTCTGAGCCATTTTTTTCCCGATTTAACACATAGACCCGATCGGCATATCGTAGCGACTCCACGGGCCGCGCACCGTGCACGCCTGTGCGCATACTGTATGACGCAAACTCTATAATGGCTAAAACACGTGCATGTTTATCACGTAACTTAATGGCTTCCACGGTTTTTTGCATAGCGGTTGGATGATGTGCGAAGTCATCGTAGATCTTTATTTGATGAGCATTCATCCGTACTTCCAACCGACGCTTCACAGGCGAAAATTGCTCTAACGCACGCGCAGCAACTTCTGGATGAACACCGGCGTATACACTGGCGGCTAATGCAGCTAAAGCATTTTCAATATTAAATTGCCCCATAAGCCCCCAATGAATATCAGCCACAGGCTCGTCATGATGAAATACTCGAAAGTGCTCACCTGATGTACCTAATAATTCAGCGCGCCACACAGCGCTTCCTGAACAGGCCATCGTGGATGTATGACTATACGTACCTCTCGCCATAACCGCATTTAATGCCTCATCATCACGGGGATAAAACACTTCACCTGTTGATGGGATTGTTTTTAGAAAATAATGCACTTGCTGCTGAATCGCAGCTAAATCTGAATAAATATCAGCATGATCAAATTCAAGATTATTAATAATTGCACATCGGGGACGATAATGCATAAATTTAGGGCGTTTATCAAAAAACGCACTATCATATTCATCTGCTTCAATCACAAACCACCGCCCCTTACCTAAGCGTGCGCTTGTCTCAAAATTCGTAGCAACACCTCCGATTAAGAAACCTGGCTCTAAATTGGCCTGCTCTAGAATAAAAGCAAGCATCGAGGTCACCGTTGTTTTACCATGCGTTCCCGCAACAGCAATCACTTGATAATTTGATAAAATATTTTTCGCAAGCCATTCTGGACCTGATATATACGGTTTACCTGCATCCAGGACCGCCTCCATCACAGGCATACCCCGCCTTACAGCATTCCCAACGATCACGCAATCAGCGCTTAAAGCATCGGCTGTATCATCATAACCTTCGGTCCAGGCAATCTGCTTGGCCTCCAAAAGTGCACTGACTGGAGGGTAACAATTCGCATCGCTACCGGTTACTTTAAACCCTGCTTCACGCGCCAGCAAAGCCAACGCGCTCATGAACGTCCCGCCAATTCCTAAGACATGCAGATGCATGAGCATGCTCTCCAATTAAAATTTATTTATATATTATAGGATATAGATGAATGCATAGGATGTAATTCTTGAAATATATTTGTCGCTAAATCCTCAACTGCAGCTTTTTTATCAAGATTATAAAGCAGATTAAACTCGCGGTAGAGCGGACTGTTATTATAAAGCTCAACAATACACCGCTCTCTGGTGCGTGATTCATCTTGATTAGCATGCATGCTTTGATAAATTTTTAACGCGATGATGCCTTCTTTCATTAATTGCTGCTCCATATATTCAGCAACAAGGCGACGTAATGACTGTTGACATGTATCCCAAGCCGCATGAAGCCTAACATCTTCCCACGGAGAGCATGCTTTCCCAAGACTAAAAAAAGCCGTAGCCCGCCCACGCTCTTTCATCACAGGGTCGAGCTCCCGCCACTGTTTAAATAAAGCGGATTGTTTCATTTCTTTGGCTGAAGAAACATCATGACACATGTATTTAGCCAGCCCGAGAGAGAAAGCATAAAACAAACAATCTCCCCCACCAGGATTATTCAAATATGTACGCTGCTCTAACTCACCAACCACAGGCTCTGTGCCTAACATCGTGGTCCAGTGCGTACCTCCGTGATTGATGAGTTGGATATAATTCGAGCCTCGTAATTGATTACGATCTGTTTTGCCTGGGTTAAAATGAGCAACATGGCCAAAAGCATCAACGCGTACACGTCCAGATACTTTGACAACACGATAGGGTATATCAAATAAACGAGACAAATAATGAACATGAAGCTCGGTACCCCAATGATGTCGTGTTCGAATACGATGAACCCCTGTAATCAACGATGAATGTGGATTAATCGCCACGTGTGTTTGCATTTGCGCCAAAAGTTCAGGCGCGACCCCATACAGTAACGTTAAATATCGTTCTAAAGAATCAACATCAAGCGTGGGCGTAGGTGAACCGACAGGTGATGGAGGATAAATCGAGTCCTTGGAGTCAGAAGCGAAAAGATGTTGAGTGTGCACCTGTGATGATGTACGCGCTCCGAAAAAGCGCGCGGCTGAGTACATCATGCCCGAAAACGAAAGCGTCACACCCAACGCAATGCCCCATGGCCCCGCACACAGCAATAATAGACTCAAACCAAGCACACCACCAGCAATACCCGGTATCACCCAATGATTCATCACCTGCAAAAAAAACATGGGTGAAATGCTATCCGTTGTTTTTTGAGTACCTGTCATGCCTAGGCTCCCTGCCCCAATTTACTCCAATCTACCCTAATCTTCCTTTAATGTTCATTGCATCATCTTTGAGGCCACTCGGTTTTTTATAAATCTGCACTTGCTGAACCACAGGCAGAAGCCATGGACCTGAAACTTCATACGTATAACCACTAATTTTTTCCATGCCTTGATTAATTAATTTGCTCGCTACCCACGTTGCAATACCCGCGACAGGCCCTCCAGCTATGGTTGCTACAACGGGTAAGCTCGCCGTAATATGAGGTGATATATGTAACGACATATCATAAAGCTGTTTATCTAAGTTCAGTGAACCCTTCATCGTTGCACGTGCAACAGGACCATCAATCGCACTGTCTTCTGTATCCATAATTCCATGGGCCAGCACAAAATTTCCTTCAAATTTATCAAAACTATAACCTGATTTTGATAAATCACTAAAATCTAATTTCAGACGCCTAGGAATGGTCTGCAAACTCAAAATACTTAAAAGCTTTCCAAGCCCCATTTTTTTTTCTGTTTCAGGACTTAAATGCGTAATGCGGCCATCTTTAAAAACAATATGCAGATTGCCGGTGATTGCTTTCAACGAAAAATCTTGAGGTGAGCCATCCCATCGCCCCGTCAACTGTAAATCACCACTTTTTGCTTCAACCACAGGTGATATATCCCAATAATTCAACGCTTTTTCTAAATCATAAATTTTTAAACGGGCATCAAGTAATGTCTGCGGTTTAGAATCAGCTTGCCAGCCGCCAGAAAATGCTAATTGATAACTTTCGGTACTTAACTCACCGGAATCGAGTCGCCAAACATTGCCCTCGAGAGGCTTTCCTTTGATGGTTAATTGCCCTGCATTAACATCCCCCACCCATAACTCACCTAGGGTTAGATCAAGCGTTGGAATATGATTGGGTTGTAATTTATGTTCATGTGATCCAGACGATGGCATAACCCAACGCGAGACATAACCACGTAAACTATCCATGTTTACATCATAGGTTAAGTTTGCCGACACACTATCTTCGTTCATGGCGATAGACCATGCACGGTCTGATGCTCGATGAGCATCCAGCTTCACGTTTGTATAATGCTGATTGAGTACATTTGCCTCATGGACATGTAAAGCAATCGATTGAAATGAATCAAACGCATGTGTCGAACGTGTTTTTTTTGTCTCATCACATAATGTTGTACGTACTTTCTGCCAAGGCTCCCAATCCAAGCGCTCGAAATCTCCACGAAGCATCACCCCCGGCTTTTTACTTAAGACCGCTTGTTTACCCCCCAAAACAACTTCGCCTCGTGCTAAAGCAAACGGCTCGGAACCACCATCGAACCATAGATCAGCACTTAATTGCCGCGCATAGTCAACGGTTAAACGAGCACCCCGTGTAAGATTAAAATACGTGCCAAGCTTCAGTGGTGCTAGATCATCACGACGTTTCCCATAGGGCGCGGGTATGGCAATATCTAAGCCTTCCAAAGACGAATTCATGGTGAACTTATCCAAATCATCGGGATCATCCGTCATCATGATCTGACTTTTATAAGCAACGCGTCCTTGCATTAACGCAAGCACAGGCATGGCTAATTCTTTTTGAAGACCACTGACGGAAAGGTGTCCATCCATATCGATCGCTAAGCCACGCTCTTGATGAGGGCCAGCAATGGTATGAAGATCTAGAACCATGGGTTCATTAAAAAGTTGTGCCGACAAATGGCTTGGCAATATACCGTGTTCATTGAAAGGCAACGTACCTGTTAAATGATGCAACCCCATCGTTTGAGAAAGATCTTTTACAAAAAGATCGTTATCTTGAAAATCAACACGCCCTTGTACTTTGAGAGCTTGAGAACCCGGATAAAATGGAAAATCCAAAGCCAGATTTAATAACGCTGGACGCTTAATCATTAAGCTATCCAGTTTAGCTAAGCGTTCGTGCAAAGGTGACGCTGCAATATACCCCAGCATATCTTCACAAGGCGCCAAAGCTTCAGAACGCGCAAATAAAACTTCACGCCCAAGGCCTAGATCGGTCACACGAAGGCTTGCATGCTTTAACGGAACCCCTTGAAACATGGCTTGCGAAACTTCGGCCGCTAACGTTCGCTTATCTAAGTGCAATGTCGCACTCACATCGCGTGTTAAAGGCCAACTTGGATTAAACCGTACATCAACACCGCTTAACGAACCCGTCATCAAAAAATCACCCGGGCCTTCATCAAATGGAAAAGCTTTTAATGGCCCTTGGACGTACACACGGCCTGATGCTTGATCAACACGCGTGATATCATGCTGAAGCCATGCGTATAATTTAGGTCGAATACGCGCTTCAGGCAGGTAAGGTAACCAAAATGTTGCATCATGTAACGCAAACGACACATCGCCTTGCAGCGCTCCGGGTGAATCAAGAGATACATCATCCAACACACCCCGTGCACTAAACACGCCGTTAGGATGCTGAAGAACCGCACGCTCGAAACTTACCCGCCAACCATGACTGAGTGCTTTCCATACCACCGTCGCATTCACTAAATCAAACACAAGGGGCGTTTTATTTTTTACGGAAAGTTTAACCGCTTCACTATCGAGCGCCAAGCGCCCTTCTTTCGGCTCCCATGCCAACGCTCCTGACAAGTGATTCACGGCTGGAATTTTACCGTGCTCACGCCAAGCAAGATGCGAAAAACGCGATAAAACATAATCAAGCTTCCCATTCTGAAAACCTAATTGTGTATGATGCAATTGCCCTTGTGGCTGCATGGCAAGCAACGGCTGTATTGCTTCCGGCCCATGCTGTAATAACCCACGTGTGGGCTCAAGCAAAATGGTTTTAATAAACATACGATAACGCTGTTCTTCAGCTTTATAATCCAACGTCATCGCATTTTCAGGCCAAGTGGTGTTACCGGCTTTCAATCGAACATGATCGGCACGCCATCGCCAGCCATCAGAAGATGCCTCCCAAACCATATTTGCACTCAAACGATCAATTTTTTGGGTATATTTTTGCGCACGGTCTTCCCAAACTAAATCACGCAACCGTACAACGGCCTGTGCTGAAGTCAGCCGTGCATGACTCAAATCCAGCCAAAGCTGGACCTCACCTCGACCTTCAGTCATGTGGTAAGGCAGCGGTTTAAAAAAAGAACGCCACTCTGAAAAGTCCACACGCTCAGCTGATAAATATACACTGCCACGAGCATCGGATGAAAACCCACCGGACATATCCAGATCAGCCAACAGAGACACAACACTGGGCTGCTCACCTTCAAGGCTTGCATGCCCTTTGACACGATAATGCCCATCATGATTCGACGCCACAATCGTTAACGGCTTAATCGGTGTCACACGACCATCTTGCCAATGCAGTGTAAAGCCAACACGCTTCATCACAATTTTTTGATGCGCAAGTAACCAAGCTAATAGATCATGAAAATCTGTCGATGCATTGGCTTTAAGACCGCCATCAACCACACTGCCTTCTAACATCCAATGCTCATCACCTTGTTTTAAATTAAAGCGACCATCTTCGATAAACAAAACACCCGGTTGAATGCGCCAGTGCAAGAGTGAGCGCATTAAATCAATCCCCACCAATAACGCTTTAAGCTCAAGTAGTGGAGAAGAAGATGGTGATGATGCGTCTTGTTGCGCAACAAGGACACCATCTAATTTTAAAACCGGTTCAAACCAATACCAACTGGTTTTCATATCTTGAATGGATACTGGCGCACCCAAAAGCTCGGTTAAGCGGGTTTCTAACTGGCTTTTATATTGTGCAGCCCAGGGTGTTAAGGCTCTAAAAACACTCACAACAATGGCAAAAATTACCAGCGCAATCGCACACGTCATCCAGATGCGTTTGAGCCATAAGACGATTCTCACAGGCATACGTTCAGATAATACTTGGGCAATGCTATCCCATGCTCTCATTGTTGCACCACATCAACGCCTTCTGGAGGCGTAAATTGAAATAAGTGCTCTGGTAAGATAACGTTTATTTTAGCCTGATTAAAACGTACGGCTGTACGTTGTCCTAATTGATCGTATAACTCCATACTTTCTAAAGCATCCCCTGCAAAGCGAAGGATCATGCGTTGTATGTTGGCTTGTTTTCCACGGGCTTTTAACGTAAAAACCTCTTGCTTACCCTCACGTTCAGATTTTACTGAAAAATCAGAAGTCAGGTTCACTTTATTTTCACTTAAGAACAAACCCGCTGCGGCGCCCATAGATTCGGTTTGTGGTTTAACCGTGACCTGTTCAAGATCGACATCATACATCCATATTTTTTTTCCATCGGCAATCAGAAGCTGTTCCATCGGTTGTGTTGTTTCCCACCTAAACTGACGAGGCCTGACAAAAGCCATTTTACCTGAACTTTGTGTAAGTACCCGTTGTTTTGCATAAATTTGTTGTGAAAAAGAAGCTTTCATCGCCCGGATATGGCTTAATTTATCCCATAAAATATCACTTATCTCATCTGCATAAGCGTTCTGAAGCATCAAGAAATAAAACAAGCCTAAGATTATTCGCTTCATCACGCGTCTCCATCTGACGATGGCACAAGCACATCACGCATGCCACCTTCCATCGGTCCAATGATCCCCACGCGCTCCATTTCATCAATCAAGCGTGCTGCACGATTATAACCAATTTTAAAACGTCGTTGCACCGATGATGTACTTGCTTTTCGTGCGCTCACAACAAATTGAACCGCTTCATCGTAAAGCGCATCGGCTTCTTCAACATCATCACCCATACCAGAATCACCGAACTCACTCATCTCTTCTGTAATCCCATCAATATATTCAGGTTCCCCGCGAGCACGCCAATCATCCGCAACACGATGCACTTCTTGATCGTCAACAAATGCGCCGTGTACACGCAAAGGCGCGCCGGTTCCTGGCGCAAGAAACAGCATATCACCGTGACCTAATAATTGATCAGCACCTTGTTGATCTAAAATCGTACGTGAATCAATTTTCGATGACACTTGAAAAGAAATACGGGTCGGAATATTCGATTTAATCAAACCGGTCAACACATCAACCGATGGACGCTGTGTTGCTAAAATTAGATGTATGCCTGCTGCACGTGCTTTTTGTGCAATACGTGCAATCAATTGCTCCACTTTTTTTCCGACCACCATCATCATGTCCGCAAGCTCATCAATCACCACGACAACATACGGCAAAGCATCCAATTCAGGTGGTTTTTCATCCATACTTTGCGTTGGCTTCCATAACGGATCGGTCAAGGGAGTGCCCGCAGCTGCCGCTTCGTTAACTTTTGTATTAAAACCGGCAAGATTCCGCACGCCAAGTGCCGCCATTAAACGATAGCGTCGCTCCATTTCTTGTACGCACCAACGCAGAGCACTCGCAGCTTCTTTCATATCAACCACAACCGGGGTTAACAAATGTGGGATCCCATCATATACCGAAAGCTCAAGCATTTTAGGATCGATTAAAATTAAGCGCACTTGCTCTGGCGTTGATTTAAATAACAAACTTAAAATCATGGCATTAATCCCCACAGATTTTCCTGAACCCGTGGTACCGGCCACCAGTAAATGCGGCATTTTGGCCAAATCGACAATCATCGGATGCCCTGCAATATCAACCCCTAAAGCAAGCGTTAACGGTGAATGTGCTTGTTGATAAACTTCTGACGTAAGCACTTCGGACAGCACCACCATAGCACGATTGGGGTTCGGTAATTCAAGCCCAACCACGGTTTTTCCGGGAATAATTTCAACGACTCGAACACTCGTGACAGAAAGCGACCGCGCAAGATCTTTGGCAAGCGCTGAAAGCTTACTCACTTTAACACCGGCAGCAAGCTGCAACTCAAAACGTGTAATCACAGGACCTGGATGCGCTGCAACCACATCGGCTTGAATACCAAAATCGAGCAAATGCTGTTCTACGTCTCGCGAGAGCATTTCTAAGGCTTCATGAGAATACCCCTCAACATGTTTTGAACTTTCAGCAGCCAGTGCTAATAAATCAAGCGGGGGTAACCCGCCAAGCGCAGGGGATTTCATTTGCTGAGGTGTGGCCTCAGGTGCTGCCTCAGACGATGTTGCCTCTACTCTGGATGCCGAACGCGCCATAATTTTCTCAGAAATAAATTTACGCCGAGAAGGCGCCGGTGCCGCTTCTTTTGTTTCTGTACTTTTGAGCACAGGATTTTGTCGAAGCAGTACGGGCTCGAGCGTTGTGACCGTTGTTGCTAATTTTCGAGGTTTCGGTCGTAGTAAAGGCTTCAAGCGTTCGACAAATTGACGTGTTCTATGCAGCGCGATACGAACCGAAGTGAGACTTGCTCGTATGCTTTTCCAAACATATCGCCCAAGTCGTTCAAGCACAGGCCCCCATGAGATCCCTATCAACCAGGTCACACCCACTAAGAGCATGGCCATCAGCAATAATAGAGCACCTTCGGGATTTAATGTTTGATAAAAAAACTTCGCCACCGCATGGCCGAGCATACCACCGGGTTGATGGCGCAATAACGCTCCGCCATTCGCCCAAAAAACAAGCAAACCACATCCTGAGAGTAAAACCAAACCTAACCCGACACTTCGCAAAATAAGCATCGGCTTACTAAAAACACCGAGCGTTCGATGATCGTTTAAAATAACCCACGATAAAAAAGCGAGTCCAATCGGAAGCGCGTAAGCAAGATATCCAAAAATTGCATACAAAAAATCTGCTGTATAAGCTCCAACACGCCCACCACCATTAACCACAACACGACTTGATTGAGTAGCATGAAACCAGCCAGGATCACGTGTGTGATACGTTGCAAGTGCTAAAAACACAAACAACGCTGCTGTAAAAATTAAAATAAAGCCTCCTTCACACAGCCGCTTCAGCCATAGCGGCACCGAAGACGTTTGCAAAGAAGAAGGCACGTGATCCTTTTGCTGTTTATCCATAAGTATTTTAAAGCTATTCAATTTGGCATACCATGACCGATATTAACATAATAAATCGCTAGGAAGATAAGCTCATGCATACAAATAACCATCATCGTTTAATTATTTTAGGTTCAGGCCCCGCAGGATACACCGCTGCTGTTTATGCAGCACGTGCAAATCTCAACCCAACGCTTATTACAGGCATGGAAGTTGGCGGCCAACTCACGACCACAACGGACGTTGATAACTGGCCTGGCGACGTTGAAGGGTTGCAAGGTCCGGCGCTTATGGATCGCATGCAAGCACATGCCAAACGTTTTGATACCAATATTATTATGGATCACATCACGCATGCCGATCTTAAGCAAACCCCGTTTGTACTCAAAGGTGATAGCGAGACCTATACGTGTGACGCTCTGATTATTTCGACCGGTGCATCTGCACGCTATTTAGGCCTACCTTCTGAAAGCGCCTATCAAGGCCGTGGCGTTTCAGCCTGCGCAACCTGCGATGGTTTTTTCTACCGCAATAAAAATGTATGTGTCATCGGCGGTGGTAACACAGCCGTTGAAGAAGCGTTGTATTTATCCAACATTGCCGCTTCAGTCACGTTAATTCATCGACGCGACACACTTCGTAGCGAAAAAATATTACAAGATAAATTATTTGATCGTGCAAAAAACGGCAATATTACACTGTTGTGGGATCATACCTTAGAAGAAGTACTCGGCGACGAACGTAAAGTCACCGGTGCACGGGTACAGCATACCCAAACCAAAAAACAACAAACACTGGCTTTTGATGGTATATTTATTGCGATTGGCCACACCCCGAATACGGAGCTATTTAAAGGCCAGCTGGATATGCGTGATGGTTATATTCAAATTAAAACAGGCCTCGAAGGTATGGCCACATCCACGAATATTTCTGGCGTTTTTGCATGCGGTGATGTTGCTGATAGCGTATACCGCCAAGCCATAACTTCGGCTGGTTTTGGTTGCATGGCTGCATTAGATGCCGAAAAATATTTAGAATAAATAAAAAAGCCACTCAAATCTTAACCAATTTGAGTGGCTTTTTTATTACGTACAGATATTAACTACAATTACCACCCACCACGCAAGGAAACAAAGTCTTCGCAAATTGATAATTTGTTGTTGCATCATAATTAGCGCTCCAACCGAATACCCCTCCGATATCAGGATACGTTGTCGGCGGTATGTACGTGCCACAACTTGTATGATCACGTAAACATTGGATAGCCTGCTTAGCTACGTTCGTATCAACAGCAGGCGAACCATCACTCTGACCCGATGAATTATTAACCACATAACCAATCGCGACCTGCGAAGGTGTTAAATAACTCGTATAAGGCAAAAATGAGTTACCTGTACCTTGAGGCCAATCAGCTAGCAACGTCGTTGCAAATGCAACCGCTGAATCCGGTGATGACGTCAGCGTGGTACCATCGACAGGATAACAAACTCCATTAATACCAAAAGCACATCCGGAATTATAATTTTGCCAAGCAACCCACGCGAGCGAGCCATAGGTTTGCATCACGATGGCAGAATACAGTCCAAACGTACTGTCATACGTTGACGTGGCTGATATTTGAGGCAACTGCGGTGTTAACGAAATCAGGAAGCGCTCCCCTGACCACGCGTAATAATTATGATATAAATCATTAATGATGCTAATAAGATAATAAGATGTGCATGGCGAGGAGAGCGGAGCACTCAAAGAACAACCCGCACCAGGATCGACGAAATCTTTCGGTGGATCATTATAATAATTTGCTGCAAATACACCGGACTCAAGATCAAAATCAAACCCATCAAACCCATAGGTGTCTGATAAATTTTTTAACGCGGTATTAAAATTTGTTTGAAACTGCGCCGGATCATAATCAGGAGATGCTCCTACACCAAATTCAGCGGTGTATAAACTCACCGTTGTGCCAGGAACATTCGTCGATGCACCACCTAATGAAAGTAAAACTTTGATGCCATACGCCTGCAACGATTTTATATAGGATAGTAAATCATTTGAACCATACCCACTGCCACTTAAAGCCCCCAGACTTACACTTCCACCGGTCTCTGTAAAAAGGCCAAATGCAATAAGAATATGTGTATAACCTGCCGCGGCAAGTTGATCTGCTGGAAGCGCATCTTCCCATCCATACACATAACCAATCATTCGACCAGGCGATGCTAATGTGGTGAAGTTTTGTTGTGAAATCGGTTGCGATCCTAGCGCATTTAAAGCCAATTGAAAATGCATCTTTCCCGAACTACGCGGAAAAGGGTGAGGTCGAATCGGTACAAATATCGAGCCCTGGCCATTGATAGAAAACATACAATAACCATTTTTTGGATTTAAATTACACCCTGGAATCGTATCTCTTGAATCAAGAAGTTTTATGCCCGCATAAGGATAGGTTTGATTAGGTATATTCGATGCAATGGACAATTGGCCCTCTGTATTACTTGAGCGTTGAAAGACCGCTCGCAAAAGTGGGCGCGCGGCCTGAGCGGTCTGAGCGGCCCAAGCACAAACACCCAGCGCTATCACGAACCCTAATTTTAATTGAGGTGACATCCATTTCATATTGAATCCTTAGATATTTATTTTCAAATTAAATCACAATTGAACACATGACAGCATTGGCATAAACCGTGCCTGTTTTCAACGTGTTGTGTACTTGATCATTCGTCACATTAAAACTACCCTGACCTAAGTAAAAGAATCGATAACCACATTCAAGTGGTGCATCGCCAAAAACATGATCAAAGCTCAAGCTCGCGCCTGCGGTTGCACTAAAAACCGTGTTGGTTTTGTTTGCAAAAAAATCATTGGGGATCGATACTGCACCACCTCCTGGAATATTCTGCTCTCTAAACGACGTGGTTCGCATAAAATTAGGACCAATGCCTGCATCCACAACGAGGTGAGGCTTAACAGAGGGTAGATTGATGTTGGATTTTACGACCGCATAAAGCGGAAAATTTGTGATATTATACGCATAGGTTAAATTTTCAAATTCATTTTCTTGAAAAACTGAACCACCGATAGACGTCTTGCCCAAAAAGAACGCGTTGAGTCCATAACTCAGACGATATTTATCGTTGGTTTCGGCATCTAAAAAATACCCAACACCAAACAAGCCATTGCTTTTGTCGCTATTTGATACCGTCAGGCGGTCTCCAATTATGCCATTCATTTCAATCAATTGTTCACGACCTGCATCACTCCAGAATCCCCCTGCTTGCAAGACAAGGTGACCGTCATGAACGGACATGGACATGACGTTTTGGCAGTACAGTCCTAACAGAGCATACAACAAGGACGATACCACAACCTGTTTTTGTTGGTTTGTTTTTGGAAAAATCATCGACCACATCCTTATGTGTTAAAAATATTTCTCAAATAAACATACAATGAAAAACATCAATACACAAGAACCCGACGATTCTATTCATTTATATTTATGAAAAGCCTTGGGTTGGGCCAGGGTTAGTTTCGTCGATACGCTTTGTCCCGGACAAAATGGTCTCGTCTAAACCTTTTTGCCTTACAATCTCACCAAGCGAACCATCTTGAAGCGCTTTAAGTTGAGCATCTGTAGGAAGCATACCGTGGATATGCTTGCTCAACCCCTGGTGAATTTCATCATACGTGAACTGTCGTCCATAGTCGCTATGGTTAAAATATTTGATCACATCATCCATATTTTTAATACCAACCGCTGTTTTTTCCCCGCTGTAATCAACATAATATAACGTCCGCTCTGCATGCTGACCGATGAGTAGGTAGGTGTTCTGATGATTTTGATTGAGCTGCTCTTTTGTTGGCTCCTTTTTAAATTCCTTCAAAGTAACCAACGATTCCGCGCTGTTTTGATGAGCATGGCGCGCATACGTTGCTGCGGCTATTTTTGTGTCTTTCGATTTAATCCATGCCCCACCCACGAGCCAATGCACGAAAGCCATCACGCCCAAAAAATCCCAGTGAAACGTATATTGGCCTTGGCGTGTTTCAATATAACTTGTCAATTTTTCATCTATTTTTTCCATTTTTTCCATTTTTTCCATTTTTTCTGTTCTTTGCGAGCGTACTTCATGCTTATTTATAGGTGGCGGTTCATGAATCTGTGAAGGTTCAGGAATACGCTTCCATTGAGCACGGATGAAGTTCATCTCATTCTTAATTAATTGTAAATTAGTACCTGATATCACACTCGAGAGTAAGAATTCATTCAAGAGGTTTAAATCCTGCTGCGTTGCAAGAATTATGGGAAGTTTATCCCCTAACAACTTAAAAATTGCATCTTTGGGGATGTATCGAGAGTTGATCAATTTAGCTAAATCATAAGGCGTCCTAATGACCCTTAATACCTGCTCCCTTAGCGCGTTAAAAACAAACAACTTACCTTCATTTTGCTCACATAGAACCTCCACCAAATTCTCCGAAGTCTTAATTATCTCTGGGAGACGCTCCTCAAAAGCTTCAAGAATCGTGTTGCACTCCGGCTGTTTATTGTGACTGATAAATTTAAGAACATTGCCCAAATCTTTCCCATTTTTGACGATATCTGGTAATTTATCCTTCAAGGTTAATAAAACAGAAGATATTCTATCATTACTTAAATGTTGAAGGACCTCTCCTAACTCTTCCGACGTATCAATGTATTCCGAAAGAGAACCTTGTAAACCTTTAATAAAATCTTCTCTCGTCGAGCTTGGTAGGGAATCAAAAAATCCCAAAAATGCATCGTTATTTTTAATTATATTTTGAAGATAGGGTTTCAATGCTTCAAAAGTAGCCACCTTCTTCGACTCATCTTTTATCATGCTCATCATGTTGCGGCATGCATTCTCATCTTGAAAAAATGTTGGCAAATTATTTTCCAATGCCTCAAGCAAAATACCGTACTTTGATGGTTCATCCAATAAATTCAAAATGAAGCCAAGCTGTTGGGTATCTTTGATTATATTCGGAAGATTATCTCCCAAATCATTAAGCACCCATACGCACTGAGTGTTATTTAAAACTTTAAGTATGCCGAGTAAGTAATAATATGGGTATTCATTGCCAAGGAGTTTTAGTAATCTCTTCACCCCCACAGCCGTCAAAACAACGCCACGCTGCTCGTCGTTTAAAGACCTTAGCCAACCCACGAAGGTATGTATAGAATAAACAAATATCGAGCATGGTACTTTACTCTCCATTATTTTATTAAAGAGAACATCACGTTGATTTTCATCAAAATACGTCAAGACATTGCCCAATTGCGCGCAATCATCTATTCTGGCAATAACGTCTTGCCCATTTTTTGTCTCCTTGAGCTCGGGATCTCGATCGAGACACTCGAGAATCAATGATATATTCCTATCAACGTTATTTATCACAATGTCAAAAACAACGTTGCGCTGTGATGCATTCAAAGGTTCGATTATTGCCAGAGCCGCTCTGCTATTTGAGATCATGTCTGTCAATCGATTTTTCACTTGTTCAAAAACAAACTCTTTCTGCGAGTCATTTAATTCTAAGCAGCCCAAAACATGCGACAAGTCACCTGCTGAACGGATCAGAGCTGGGAGATCCCCCTTCCAAGTATTAAAAGCAATTTCTCGCAACAGCGGGGTTGGTGAATACTCAATCACACCGGTAAAATCGAAGACATTTTCGGGTTGCTTCAGCAATCTCCAATCAAGCAAAGCGTCTTTTTTAGCTTCATCTGTCATAAACTGCATGAGCTGACCCCAGTTAGAATTGGATAGCGGAGGAACTCGATTATCCAGTAACACAGGAAAAGCTGACGCAGGAACTTTGAGTAGCAATTGACCAAATTTTTGAAAATCTAAATAATGCTGTTGAAAATATTTTTTAGGACTATCTTCGTTCTCGTTCTTGAAGAAAGCCTGCATGACATCTGACGGAAAGTGACAAAACCACTCAAACTTATCATCAGTTCGAATATGGAGAGGATGATTGATTGTGGTTAACATCTGAGGTGTAGGTAGTAAAAAGTCTTGACCTTGGATATTTGATTGGTCAAATGCACGACGTGCCTCTGCTAATTTCTCTTTACACGCCTGTAGATTGTATTTTTTATCAACTTCAGACCATTGAATGGTATCAAGAACATCCGTATGTTGCTGAACAGCAGTTTCCAAATGCTCACGAATCGTACCTATGCAGGTTTCTGTTGTTTCTGTCGCCGTTAAATTTCTTGCTGGATTTTGGATAAAATCCCAGGCGTCAGCAATGGGGATCCTAACAGATTCTGGTACATTACTGAACTCGGTCAAATCCATATGGCCTGTATGTGCATGGATAATATTAAGCTGTTCATTGGAGCACGTTATTGTCGCTTGGCATGCTTCAATCAGTGCACTGAGCATCGTTTTTTCTTCAATATGTGCCTTAGCTTGATCAATGGCTTCATAGATGGCAACCGGTACATTGCCTAAAGCTAAATTGCTGGGCGCATTGTCTTGTTCTGAGAGACGAATCCTTGCTGCGATTTGTATGGTAACAAAACGCCATGTACCATCATCTTGGCGACCATAGAGGTGATACTGGTCATCTGCATGAACCAGCATGGGTTGCCCCTCTTGCTTATGATCCAAAGCTTTCGCTTCATCAAAACTTCGTTGCCGCAAGAGTGTTAAAGGATAACGCGCGGGTGTTTGATCATTACACAATTTTTTTATATTTTTTTCACCTTCTTCGTAGCGGTTCACACAATACAGCCCCGCATCAGCACCTGTAGTGACGATGACATAACCAAGCTTACGTTCCTCACCCATTATTTGGTCAAGAGTATCAGACGTGGGCTTACCCTCTGCGTACTGTATACTCATCGGATTTAAACGACGATAATAATCAATAAATGTCGGAATAGCTGTATACGCTGCCTCACCAACATCCGTCTCTTTGCCGAATCCACCATGCGCATCATTGGTTTTCAAAACAGGTATGAGCGTATTGAGTTGCCCTAACAACGTGGCTTTATCCGTTGCGGCAGCCCAATAGCGTTGATAAGCATTGTACAAGAGGCGTGACTCGGGAGAATAATCATACAAACGCATCAAATCTGGCTTTGACACAAATTTATGCTTCTGTTCTGTATCTGATGTATTGTAATATGGATTAAAAAGTCCATTCACTGTTTTATAGTTAATTTCATCCTCAGTTGGAGCTTCAATCACCTTTGCATCATCTAAAACCATTTTTGCAGGAATAAGATACTGGCCACTTTCATCGATGATGTGGGTGGCTAATACAGTCTGTAAGTCTTGGTTATCAAGATTTTGATCTTCTTCGGTAAAATGTTGGGTGTAGACTCCCGGTAGTAAATAACCTATCGCAGGTGCTTTATCCCTTTCACTTAAACGCTCCGCAAGATTAACCAATAACTGGGTAACAGGGTGATTCGGTAATGCCGTGTACGACAGGCTTGTTTGGCCAAAAATTTCCCAATGCTTCTTCAGGTAGTCAATCAACGCCGTTTTTAGCACATCATCATGCTGATCGTTTGATGCAACAAGTATTTTGCCCAGTTCGCTCTTTACGTAGTCTACGTACTTTTCGCTGCATTCTTTTTGAAAAATTCTATTAATATTGAATACTATATTCTCCTGATTGTTTTCTAAAAGCTGATCTTGATAGGCTACGTCTGGTTCGCGTATAAGGTTATTTAACTCTTCCTGTGTTAACAAATTATTCGGCATACATCTCTCCTTCAAATGAGTCACAATATATAAGCAAGCATAGCATAATTTAAACGCTTTTATTGAAACCCTCTTTTTTTTCTATCGTTTTGGCTAAGACCATATCTGTTATTTCTTCTTTTAACGCTTTCTGAATTTCGTCAGCCTTCTTATTTAGATGCGCAAAAAATATACTTTTCTCAGGTACACGCTTCAATAAAACCTGGTTTAAACCGTAATATTTTGTCTCAGGTGTGTTTGCAAATAATAAACAAAAAAACCGCTGAGCCGCGTCGCTGATTGAAGCATTTTTCTTCAAGCTTTTTAATACATCCCATACCTCGCTTCGACGCTGAATGCATAACGACATTAATCCTGGTGAATTATTTAGCAACTCACTCACACCAAGAAATTCATTTCTAACAAAATGCGTTAAAACATGACGATGATCTAATAACATACTCAACATATCTTTATGTGTGGAAAATGTATTAACCACCTGATCAAATACAACACGATCAAAAAAAATTCCATTTGGATCAAATTGCATATGCGGTTCATGGGTTTCATCAAGTAACATGCGAACAATCTCTCTATGATTATTGATGATCGCAGACGTCAACACCGTCGTATGATCCACAGCTACGTACTCTAAATTAAGAGGTCGTCCTGCGTTCAATAATGCACGAACACAGTCAACACGGCCCTCCTGGGCCGCACAGGCGATTGCAGTAAAACCTTGGTGATCGACATAATTTAAATCAACACGATCACCCATGTGAAGCAACATGTTCAGCATATCTAGATGACCTTTTTGAGCGACAATCATTGCGACTGTAAAACCATCATTATCTGAAACATTGAGATCTATCCGATCTCCCATAGAAAGCAATTCTCTAAAAATATCTAAGTTACCTATGCTTGCTGCAAGATGCAACGCCGTCGTACCCTGAGCATGCACAGCATTCAAATCAACACGATCGCCCATCTTGAGCAATTCAGTAACCAGTGCTATATCATGATACGATATGGCAAGCATCAAGGGAGTAAAACCCGTGCTATATTTTTGATTTAAATCAACGCGTGGATTGTTTATCAACGATTTTATTAGGTTAAAACTTTTTTTGTGTATGATGCATTTCAGTAACTCATCGCCTCGCGACCTATCAAAAACAACCCGAGAAGGAGCTATCGCTATCTGCTTAGGCGGTGATTTCTTAGACAGTGATTTCTTTTTAAGGGATAGTGCTTCGTAGTTCGGTGTCCGTACTTCACGTTGTACCTGCATCTGTGCGCGAAGACGTTCAGCAATCGCATGATTTCCGTGCAACGCTTGTGTTCTTGCCATCGCCTCCCTATCTTCTTGCGATGTTGTCGGAAAAGACTCAATGGGCACAATTTTTTCAACTTTATCTCCCGGCATCGTGCCCCAATACGCATTGGGTGCATCAACAACCACCAAGGTATCTTGTGCTCGTGAACACGCGGTAAAGATACGGTGGACCCAAGGCGCATCCTGATGACCTGACTTATTTTTTGAGCGATGCTGGTTGCTCGATGAAGCCTTATCACTCAATTGAGACGACACTTGTTTTATCCTACGCTGAGATACCTCATCCGCTAAAAGCTTATACACAACCACGGTATGAAATTCCTGACCTTGAATTTCTTCCGGTGTAAAAACAAGCGGTGTATTAAATACACGTCGTGCTTCGTCCACATAGGCTTGATGGGTCACAACGGCTAAATGCACCCCTTCCGCACGCGACAAAAGCCAGTCGGCACCTGAAACATCCTTGGGTGATAATCTATAAAATTGGCCTCCTTCCGTATCGTTCATCGTCGTGATCGCCGAAGCTTCATATTTATCAACTTTTCCTCCAAGAATGCATCGATTATTTTCAAGTATTTGCGTTAACACCTCGGCAATTTTAGGTTTACAACGATATGTTTTATCCAACGTACACGTTTGAATGCCTATGTCTCTTAATTCAAGCTCAAGTAAAACACGTGATGAATATTGATCAACAAGATTTTGATGCGCATCCATACAATATAAAATAGCATTATTTTTAACCAACGCCGTCAGTAATTTATTTTGTAGCAACGAAAAACGCTGCCCTTCATCCACCATGATAAAATCATAACGCGCCTCATCAGGAAAATCAGCACGCCAAGGCGACAAAGCAAGATCAACATGCCTTGGCTGTAAATAGTTTAAATAACGTAAATAGCTCGTGTATAAGGCATCTCGAGCAGAGCCGCGAGGAATCGAGGACTGACGCTCACCTAAATGAGCATAAGCTTCGCGTGATAAACCTGAACAGATTCGAAATTCTTGATAATAGGCATCCGCCGTTTGCAAAAAAATCGCGTCATTTTTTTTCAAATTTAACCACCAGGCCTCAAAAAAAGCTTGGGTAACCGTCGCTTTTTCATCTTGATGAAGATCAGAAAAAACATCTGCATACGTTTTAAACTCAACTGCATCAGGCGCATCCGGTGAAAAATAGTTGTTCCAATTATGCCGCATGACATCAACCAGTGATCGCTCTTCAGTCACGTATAAACAACGAAACGATGCATCATGGGATTGTGCTTGAAGCCATGCTTTAATCATACCCAGCCCCACATACGTTTTACCTGAGCCTGCCGCTCCGTTTAAAATCAGTGGTAATTGTCTTTGATGAACAATCGCATCTTGGGTTTCCGTAAAATGAATAAACTGACGGTTGTAATAATCCAGTCTAATCGATTGTACAGGCCCTACGGGTTCCGGACAAAACGAGGGTTGTTCGTTCGAATTTTCTATCGGTATAAATAACGTTGATTCGTCTACGTGCTCAAGATAATCTTTCAAAACGCCTGTCTTTAAAAAACGTGCCGTTTTATATTCATGATTTGGAAGGTGCTCAAGAACATGTAACGAGCCTTTGTGCGTTGTAAATAATAAGCGAGCTTTTTGAGTTAAGCGATAGCTATAAATAATCGGCGACGATTGGCCTCGAAGTTTTTCTAAATCATGTGGGTTATAATCACCCGTCAATAAAGCTTGAATCGTTTCTGCATGATTCTCCAATAACAACTCAGATCCTGAGGCCCCACTCCAATAATAAATCATTACCATCACCGAAAAGTAAAATTCAAACAAAAAAACACATTGTACTTTAAAAAGTCATGGTAATAAAGCGCTTAAAGTGTATTAATTAACCAGATACACATCAAACCGAACCGTTTTACCTGAAATTGCATAATCAGGTTTAAGTAGCGCAGAAAGGCGAGCGGGCCATTTAACCACCACACGCCGCCGTGTTCTTGTCTGTGCGATTTCAAGTAAGCTCAGTGCATCATCATCGGGACCGAGTAGTGCTTGCAACGCATATAAATCTTTTTTAACTTTGGCACGTTTATTACGCGCCGGATGCATGGGATCTAAATAAATCACATCAGGATAATCTTCTTCTGCCAGTGACAAAAGATAGCTTTGTGCTTCACAACCCTGTAATTTTAAATTTAAAGCCATGTTTTGATGAGCATGCAGGCGAGCCAAGCCATCTTGAAGTAATGCCGCGAGCATGGGTTCTCGCTCCAGCATAAGCACCTCGGCACCCGTTGACGCGAGTACTGCCGCATCGCGCCCCCACCCGGCCGTTGCGTCAATCACGCGCATGTTAGGCTTTAATTTACAAGCACGTAATACTTCTGGTTTTTTTACACCTGGCCGACATCGTTTTGAAATCACATCTTCAAAATCAACAGAGATAGGTGAAAAATCAGGCATACACAACGCAAGCCCTAATGGTGTTAATTCAAGGCGTGGCTCTAGATTGCGGACGTTTGACATACAGGCATCAAAATTTCATCCACGCAATCCGCAAGCGAGGCGAACCGAGGAACATCCGAAAAGTTCTCCAGCTGTGTATGATTCGTCATAGGCGAATGCACGAGCATAGGGCGAACACCCGCGGCCTTCGCCGCTAAAATATCCGTAATACGATCGCCGACCATCATCGCGTGCTGGAGGCTTAGCCCTAACTTTTTTGAAATCGTGTACAACATACCCGGCTGAGGCTTGCGACATGCGCAACCAGCATCTGGCATATGAGGACAATACGCCGTAAAAGCAATATCGCCCCCTGCGGCTTCAACATGCCGAACCATTTTGTCATGAATGGCCGCAAGTATGGCCTCATCATACAAGCCACGCGAAATGCCCGATTGATTGGTGGCCACAGCCACGGTATAACCTGCTTGATTCAAACGGACGATGGCTTGAATGCTTCCTGGCAAAAATAAAAATTCATCAGGCGATTTAATATACGCCATCGAATCCTGATTAATGACACCATCTCTGTCTAGAATAATAAGTTTATTCATAGCACCTGCGGTAAAAGTGACATATCAGCTACACATTGCAATAAAGCCTGCAAGCGCGCTAATAAACGCAATCGATTTGTTTGAATAGTCGCATCTTCGACCATCACCATCACGTGTTCAAAAAACGCGTTCACGGGCTCACGTAACGACGTCAGTTCTACTAAAATATCACCGTAGTGCGCCTGGGTATAGAGCTCGGCAACCACCACCTCCAGTTGACTAATGCGTATAAACAACGCGCGCTCGGGCGCATCTTGAAATAACGATTCATCCACAAGCTGGGTATCGTCTTGTATGACGGATTCATGATTTAAAAGCTTGTTCACACGCTTGCACGCCGCCGCTAAAATTTTAGCCTCAGGCTGCTGCATAAAGCGTTCTAAGGCTAAAATACGTGTATTCAAATCACGTAAGCAATCCGATTGCTTGGCAAGTGCCGCATTCACCAATTCAGCCACATGGCTCACCGTATGATAAAATGCTGGTAGGCGACCTAATATAAACGCTTTGACCGCAGGTAAGAGCGTTTCATCAGCTAAAAACCGCGTGCCATAGGCACAACGTGCCGCATTGAGTAACGAACCAAGCCCAACAGACACCGGCAAGGCCCCCAATAAACGCACGATGGCTAAAGCATGCCGACGTAATTTAAACGGATCGTTCTCGCCAGTGGGCTTTAGACCAATGGCAAATGTACCGACCAGTGTATCGACGCGATCAGCAAGAGACAAAGCCATACTCAACGGTGATTTTGGTAAGTCATCTGAAGAGAATCGAGGTAAATAGTGTTCTTGCAAGGCCGTCGCTACGGCCGATGTTTCACCATCACGTTGAGCGTAATAATACCCCATCGTACCTTGTAATTCAGGAAACTCACCGACCATTCCCGTCAGTAAATCACATTTACATAATAAAGCAGCTCGTGAAGCATCCGCTGCATCTAGGGCCAACGGCTCGACCAAATGACTCATGATGGCTTCGATTCGTGCGGTTTTATCACGTAAACTGCCGAGCTTAGCTTGAAATACCACGTTCTCAGTGGCTTTAACGCGATCATGCAGTGATTGTTTTTGATCTTCAGCGAAGAAAAATTCAGCATCACTCAAACGCGCTTTCATCACCGTTTCGTTGCCTTGAATTACATGCTCGGGCGATGTGCTTTGAATATTCGACACCGTCACAAAATAAGGCAGTAAAGCACCTTGTTGATCTCGAACAGCAAAACATTTTTGATGAGATTGCATCGATCCAATCAAGACTTCAGGTGGAATTTCAAGAAATTTAGGCTCAAATTTTACAAGCAGCGCGGTTGGCCATTCGACAATGGATGCCACTTCATCCAACAATGCTTCGGGCATGACGGCTTCTGCATCAATCGGCACAAGCACGTCTGTTACCGATTGAATGATGGCATCACGTCGGGCTTTAAAATCAACCATCACTGAGGCGCCTCGAAGGCATGCTTCATAATCTTTCGGCTGATGAATTTTAATGGCTTCTGGGTGATGGTAGCGATGACCATAACTTAGATTGCTCGCCTCGCACCCAAATATTTCAAGTTTAACAACATCTTCGCCAAACAAAAGCATAGCCCAATGTACTGGCCGAACAAAAGCCAGGCTTCCGCTTCCCCAGCGCATAGGTTTAGCTATCGGTAAGCCCATCACGGCATCATGTATAATATCGGGCAAAAGTTCCGTAGTCAGCACAGCAGGCATCATCACGTGATACGCAAAACGACGGCCTTTGGGTGTATCAAGCACCACCAGATCATTCACATCAACTTGGCATGATCGCGCAAAACCAAGCAAGGCTTTTGAGGGCGTGCCATCGGCCTGAAGCCCCGCATCTTCGCGTGGACCAAGACGCTCAACGGCATGACTCGCTTGCTCTCGCTGCACATCATGAATGCGCACGGCCAACCGACGTGGTGTTGAAAACGCATGAACTGCACCATGCATTAATCGCGCCTTAGCCAAGCCTGCTGTGATGCGTTCAGCCAAAGCTTCTGCTAAGGGAAAAACAGAACCAGAAGGTAACTCTTCTGTTCCCAATTCAAATAATAAATCGTGTGACATCAATCCACCTTCATTGGAAAACCGAGCGCTTCACGCGCATGATAATAAGCTTCCGTTACAGCACGAGACAATTGGCGTACACGTAAAATATAACGCTGACGTTCGGTGACGGAGAGCGCATGACGTGCATCCAAGATATTAAAGACATGCGAGGCCTGCATGACCATTTCGTAAGCCGGAATCGATAGTCCACGATCGGCTAATTCCGCCGCTTCTTTTTCGCACATATCAAATTGTTTAAACAGCCAGTCAATATTAGCCAACTCAAAATGATACGTCGACATTTCCACTTCTTGTTGATGAAACACATCGCCATAGGTGATGGTTTTTCCCGCAGTAACACACCACGGTAAATCATACACGTTGTCGAGGTTCAAAATCGACATCGCGAGACGCTCTAAACCATACGTCAGCTCGCCCGTTACGGGGCTACACGCTCTTCCGCCCACTTGTTGAAAATAGGTAAACTGCGACACTTCCATGCCGTTTTGCCAAACTTCCCAGCCTAAACCCCAAGCCCCCAGCGTCGGTGACTCCCAGTTATCTTCAACAAAACGTATGTCATCTAATAACGGATCAACGCCTAAAGCGCGTAACGAATCCAAATACTTTTCTTGAATATCCAACGGTGAAGGCTTTAACACCACTTGAAACTGATAATAATGCTGCAAACGGTTTGGATTCTCACCATAACGACCATCCGTCGGTCGTCTCGAGGGCTGAACATACGCCGCATTCCAAGGCTCAGGACCTGTGGCTCGTAAAAAAGTTGCGGGATGAAATGTTCCCGCGCCCACTTGCATATCAAGCGGCTGAAGAATAATGCATCCTTCAGCTGCCCAAAAGTTTTGTAGTGTCAGGATCATCTCCTGAAATGTGGATGGTTTACTCATGATGATGCTGATTTTCCTGCTTGTTCAACCAAGTCTTGCAAGGCTTCAACCGTGACGGCACCTGGAATAAAATTAGGCTCATATTTTGCATTAAACTCACCGTTCGGTGTGGATGCCACAATAAATGCTGGGGTCCCCATGAGGTTTAAGTTCTCTGCAAGTTGATGATTGGCTGCAAGCTCGTCATCGATGGCCTTGTTTTGCATATCTTGTTTAAGCTTCGCCATATCCAAGCCAATGGATTCCGCGGTTGATAAAACCAAAGCGTCATCAAGACGTTTTTCAATTTTAAGTAAAGCGGCTTGCATGGCTTCGTACTTGCCTTGTTTCGCTGCAGCTAAAGCTGCACGTGAGGCTGTTTCTGAACGCTTACCAAAAATAGGCAATTCTTTATAAATCACACGTACGTTGGCATTATTCTTAGATACTTCACTGATAACCGGCTTCATACGCTTGCAGTGGACGCATTGATAGTCAAAAAATTCCACCACAGTCACAGCACCTTTAGGATTACCGGTGACAGCGCCGTCTTTTTTGACGTTAAATAACTGATCGGCGTGCTTTGAAATCGCTGACTTCGCAATTTGTTGTGCTTCATCTTGTTGTTTTTTTTGAAGCGCTTGCGAAGCTTCAAGCAACACTTCAGGATGCGTGACTAAATAATCATGAACCACCTGCTCCACTTGCTGTTTTTGAACCGCTGGCATCGTGCTTTCTGCCGCTGTTGCCATGCCACCACAGAGCAGCATACCCGCTACCAAGGCTGTTTGTGCGGTTAATGTAGATTTCAATTTCACACCTTTCTCCTTATGTCGCATTTAATGTCGCATTTAAAACACGTTGATTTGCTACGAAACAGAAGCTAGCATAAGTTCGCGTACGCCGCAACCAGCCACTTGCTTCCATGTGTTTTAAAGTTCACTTGAACCCGTGTATGTGCACCGCTTCCTTCAAGCGCAAGCACCACACCGGCACCAAATTTAGCATGCTGAACCGCTTGCCCCAAACGAAAGCCACCCGGCGCATCGTCTTCGTAAAACCTTACCGGCTTATTGGAACCAACACCCGTGGTTCCTGGTTTAGGTGCATAGGCCTTCTGTTTCATCTTAATTTCTTCTAATAAATGCTCAGGCAATTCTTTTAAAAAACGGGAAGGCTTATGATATTCTTCACGTCCATATTGCCTACGAATTTCAGCATACGAAATAATCAGTTTTTGCATCGCACGTGTCACACCGACGTAACACAGCCGTCGCTCTTCTTCCATGCGCGCTTCATCTTCCATCGCTTGCCGCCCAGGAAACAGCCCCTCTTCCATCCCGACTAAAAATACCTGTGGAAACTCCAAGCCTTTAGCTGCATGTAATGTCATGAGGTGCACATGAGGCACGCTGTCATCGGCTTGCCGCTCCCCCCCCTCAAGCGATGCATGCGCTAAAAAGTCGCTTAGAATTTCGGTGACTTCTTCATCTTGTTCTTCTTGATACTGACGAGCCGCATGAATCAGCTCTTCTAAGTTTTCGCGCTTGCCTTCAGCGCGCTCACCTTTCATGGTCGCAAAATGTTGATGCAGGCCACTGGTTTCGATCACACCTTTGACTTGGTCTTCTAATGCCTCTGCCGCCAAATCACCTTGCAGTTTTTGAATGAGCTTAATAAAGCCTTCGAGCGCATTCGCTGCACGAGGTGAAAAAATACCGGCCAGAAGCTGAGCTTGCGCCGTCCGCCAAAGCGAGATACTTTGCTCACGTGCGGCAACACGTAGGGTCTCGATTGTTTTTTCTCCGATCCCTCGCGTTGGGAAATTAACAACACGCTCAAATGCCACATCATCTTCAACATTGGCCACAAGACGTAAATACGCCAGCGCATCTTTAATTTCGGCGCGTTCAAAAAAGCGAACGCCGCCATGAATATGATACGCAAGATTATTGCGGAGCAAGGCTTCCTCAAGCACACGCGATTGAGCATTTGAGCGATACAAAATAGCAATATCATCAGGGGAACGACCGGCATCAATCGCCATCGAAATACGCTCAGCGACAAAACGAGCTTCATCCAATTCGTTTAAAGCACCGTACACTGTAATTTTTTCGCCGGCATGACCATCGGTCCACAAAGCTTTACCGAGTCGACCTGTATTATGGTGAATCAACCCATTCGCCGCTTCTAAAATCGTCCCCGTCGAACGATAATTTTGCTCAAGCCGTACCACATTACTGTTTTTAAAATCATCGGAAAAGCGCTGGATATTCTCGACTTTAGCTCCACGCCATCCATAAATCGATTGATCGTCATCCCCCACAGCCATCACCGCTGTATCAGGGCCGGCTAATAAACGAATCCAAGCATATTGGACGGTATTTGTATCTTGAAACTCATCCACCAAAATCACTTTAAAACGCGCTTGATAGTGGGCAAGTAACTCGGCATTATCACGCAGCATTTCGTGACAACGTAGCAAGAGCTCAGCAAAATCAATCACGCCAGCTACCTGGCATGCTTTTTCATACGCTTGATACACAGCAAGCCATGTACGACCGGGTCCATACGACGGTACGTTAACATGCGACGGCCTCTGCCCTTCGTCTTTACGTGCATTGATAAACGCTTGAGCTTGTTTAGGCGGCCATTGATCAGTATCTAAATTCATCGCGGCCATCACACGTTTTATCATACGCAATTGATCATCACTGTCTAAAATTTGAAACTGCTCAGGCAAACCTGCACATTCATGATGTTGGCGCAACAAGCGATGGCATAAGCCATGAAACGTACCCACCCAAAGACCTTGTGTTCCCTGATGAAGCATCGTATTCAAACGTGCACGCATTTCACCGGCCGCTTTATTGGTAAACGTTACGGCTAAAATCGCGTGAGGTGACAAATCATGTTTTGAAATCAACCAAACCACACGGCTTACTAAGACACGTGTTTTTCCGCTCCCAGCACCGGCTAAAACTAAAACATGCCCCATCGGTGCTGTCACCGCGTCGCGTTGACGCTCATTCAAACCCATCAAACTCACTTCATCCAAAACCATACCTCCAGATACAAATTTTTAATTGCTCTCTATTCTACACTGAACTCCTCTTCACACCTACACCCAATTCTGTTCTACTATGAGTATGTGTTTTTTAGAATAAAATCATCATGCACTTGATTTCCCGATATACTGACCGATATTCTTTACTTAAACCCGTACTCGGTTTAGGTATGTTGCTGTTATCCGGCTGTGTCGCGGTTGGCCCTAATCCAGACGATCCTTACGAAAAAATCAACCGAAAAATTTACAGCTTTAACGCTGTATTTGATGAATATATTTTAAAGCCACCCGCAAAATTCTACGCTTTTGCTGTGCCTGCACCTGTTCGTGCCGGCGTTAATAATGTGTATAACAATATTAATATGTTTCCGACGGTTGCTAATGATCTTTTACAAGCTGATTTTCAACAAGCCATTTTAGATACCTGGCGTTTTATTATTAATTCAAGTATGGGTATTGCAGGCATTTTTGATGTCGCAAGCTTGTGTCAGCTGCCGCCACATGAAAACGATCTGGGCATTACGTTTGCCAAATGGGGTGATAAACACTCACCTTATATTATAATTCCGTTTCTTGGGCCCAGTACCATTCGTGATGGTTTTGGTTTGATGTTTGATTACACATTTTTTACGCCTTATCCTTACATTCATCAAGATTATATGATTGAAAGTGTGTTAGGTTTTCGTTACGTCGACTTACGATCGCGCATGTTTGATACCGATAAATTTATTTCGGCAGCGCCAGACCCTTACGCCTTCATGCGTGATGCTTATCTTCAACACCGTCATTATTTGATTGATGGTGAACAAGCAATCACACCGGGCGACCTGTATGTTGACGAAGCTGAAGGCGAGATAGAACCTGTCCTGACGAATACGCCTCCCGAAGGAAAAAAAGCGTCTGAATTTCCGATTACAACCAACTAAAATTTTTCTACGTCTTCGCGCGTTAGGCCTGTGCTTGCTACCACTATTTCTATTGGAAGGCCTTGGTCCAACATATTTCTTGCAATTCTATGCGTAGCCAACGCTTCACCTTCGGCCTTACCT
>Ga0100378_1000653_pt1 | contig 37810 bp, 31 predicted proteins | sample CryGeymeta201502_FD_81535 | JGI IMG/M metagenome (GOLD analysis project Ga0100378, IMG submission 81535) | Groundwater microbial communities from Crystal Geyser aquifers in Utah, USA - Crystal Geyser metaG 2015-02 | ecosystem: Environmental > Aquatic > Deep subsurface > Groundwater | place: USA... | reverse complement strand
GCTGAGCAATACGACATCATTGCCAATGGTCTTGAGCTTTCTTCTGGCGGTGTTCGTAACACTTATCCTGATGTTATGTACAAAGCTTTTGAAATTGCTGGTTATGGTCCTGAAGTAGTTGATCAAAAATTTGGCCACATGATCCAAGCCTTTTCTTATGGTGTACCTCCTCATTGCGGTTTTGCTCCTGGGATCGAGCGCATGACAATGTTGCTCTTGGGTGAAAAAAATATTCGTACTGTAGTGCCATTCCCAAAGAATCAGCGTGCTGAAGAACCTATGGTAGGTAGTCCATCAGAAGCTACTCCTGAGCAATTGAAAGAACTTAGTATAGAAGTAAAAAAGCCAGAATAAGTTTTTATAAAAAATTTAGACTCTTTTGAACATAGATGAAAAATGATTTACAAATACAATTCAAAGAATTTTCAGGTCCACTAGATTTGTTACTTTCTTTGATTGACGAGAAAAAAATGGAGATAAGTACCGTCTCCATTTCTTCTGTTACAGAACCTTTCTTAAATTATTTGGATACTTTGGAATCCATACAAGCTGAGGAATTGGCTGATTTTTTGGTAGTTGCTGCCAAGTTGCTTTTGATGAAGTCTAGAGCTCTTTTGCCACAGTTGATGACAGAAGATGATTCAGATTTGAATCTCGATGCCCAACTTCGTCTATATCGTCGTTTTGTGGATGCTAGTAAAAATTTGCATAATTTGTGGCTCGATGATAAATCTCTTTCTTATCCACATATAGAAGAAATAAAAAAAGCGACAGAAGTAATACAACCAATAAATTTTTCTCTAGAAACATTGTCCCAATCTATGGTACAATTACTAAAGAGATTAGAACCTCCAAAAGCTTTGCCACGTACTACTATTGATAGGACTGTAACTATAAAAGAAAAAATAGACAAAATGCGTGAGATGTTGAAGAAACATAAGAGTGTTAATTTTAAGGATATCATTGTAGATTCTAGTTCTCGTAGTGAAGTTATCGTAACATTTTTGGCAATCCTGGAATTGGTTAAACAAAATAATGTATTACTCAAACAAAGTAAAAGTTTTGGAGATATAGAATTGTCAAAAATTTAGTCCCGATAAAATCGGGATAAAATTGAAAATTAAAAATTTGAAATTTAATTAGTATGGATATAATATCAGTTTTAGAATCAGTTTTGTTTGTAGCTTCTAAACCTTTGGCAATAAATAAAATAGCTAAGTCTTTGGAAGTAGAAAAAGAAAAAATTGAAGAGGCTTTGAATTCTTTGGAAAATAAATATACTGCTGTGTCTGGTATACATTTGCTTCGTTCTGGTGATGATGTTCAATTGGTTAGTAATCCTGATAACACTGAATTTGTAGAGAAATTTGTGAAGACTGAATTCAAAGAAGATTTGACCAAAGCTCAACTAGAGACACTGACCGTAGTAGCATATCGTGGTCCTATTAGTCGTCCCGAAATAGAAAATATTCGTGGTGTAAATTGTTCTATTATTTTACGTAACTTGTTGATTCGTGGTTTGGTAAATGAGACTGAAACAAAAGATCAGATTGTACCTGTCTATGAAATATCTGTAGATGCTTTACGTTTCTTGGGAATTTCTGGAGTAGAGGAATTGCCAGATTATATTAGTTTGCATAGTAGTGATTTGTTGAACTCTGATGAAAAAGAAGAAGATTCCTCTAATACCTAATACCTAAAACCTAGAACCTAATTTTATATGATGATAAATTTTACAGAGAGACCTAAATTTAGTGATAATTTTCCAAATTGGTGGAGGAATTTTTTTGCTGTGGTAGTCTTGGTTTTGACTATAGTGACAGGAACACTTTATTATAGATTCGATAATCAAACAAAATTTTATTTAGCACAATTTACTTCGGAACAAAAAGTAGATGGAAGTATAGAGTTGTCTTATGAAAATAGTGGTATTGGTGGAGACATTTATTTTGAAGATAATAATATTGTTACACCACATTTGAGTGCATCTTCGACACCTCTTTCACCTGATAATTTTACTGCTAGTAATATTTTGGTAAAAGATAGAGATAGTGGACTTGTTCTTTATGGTAAGAATTCTTATGAAAAGCATGCTATGGCTAGTATTACCAAGCTTATGTCAGCGTTAGTTCTTTTGGAACAAAGATTAGATTGGAATGCGACAACAACCGTTTCTGCTGACAAAGTAAGTGGTAGTAATATTTATGCTGGAGATACTTATACAATTTCAGAACTTTGGGATATTGCTTTTGTAGCTTCTTCAAACAAAGCTATTTTGACTTTGGTCGATTCAAGTGGAATGTCTAGAGAATCCTTTGTTATTCGTATGAATGAAAAAGCTAGAGAAATTGGTTTGTTGGATACGACTTTTGTAGAGCCTACAGGTTTGGATGCTGGCAATGTCTCTACCGCTTCAGACATTGTGATTTTGTTAAATGAAGCTTTATCAAAAGAAAAAATAAAAGATGCTTTAAGTTTGTTGGAGGTAAATTTGTTTTCGAAAGAGAGAGACAAACAAGTACATGCTTGGAATACAGATTGGTTACTTTTGAATTGGGTTCCAAATGATTATGATGTCTTGGGAGGTAAGACTGGTTATATTGATAATTCTTTGTATAATTTTACAGTTTCATTAAAAAATAAAGAAGGTCATATTTTGGACGTTGTTGTCTTGGGTGCTAGAGAACATAAGCTTAGATTTACAGAAGCCAAAGAAATCGCAGATTGGGTTTTTGCAAATTATATTTGGGAATAATTATGGTTATTAATATTATAAATTTTTTTGCAGGTATAAATCATTATTGGTCAATATTTTTTTTGTCGATGATACCTGTTACCGAGCTTCGTGCTTCTATTCCAATTGGTATTGAAGTATATAATCTTCCTGTTTGGAAAGTTTGGTTAGTCGCTGTTGCTGGAGATTTTTTACCAGCTTTGTTTTTGCTTTGGGTGATGCCTCAGTTGAATGACTTTCTTATTAAATCAAAAATTTTTGGTAAGATGTTTAGTAAAAAATTGAAACAAGCTGAAAAAGCTTTTTCTGGAAAATATTCTAAATATGGAGCTTTGGGTTTGATTATCTTTGTCGGGATTCCTTTACCTCTTACAGGTAGTTGGACAGGTAGCTTGGCTGCTTTTATTTTCAATATTCCTTTTCGAAAATCATGGCCTTTGATTTTGGCAGGTGTTTGTATGGCCGCTACATTGGTAACTTTGATCACTTTGTTTGCTGGAGGAACGATACGAAGTATCTTTGGTTAGTTTTCTTAAATATAAAAAATTAAAACCATGTTTATTTAAACAAACATGGTTTTAATTTTCAATTAACTAATTTTAAATTTTAATCGTTGTTGTCTAACAAAATATTCTAATTTATTTAATTGTTAGGATGACAATTTCAGGGGGATTGAAGAGTCTCGCTCTTGGACCACTTTCACCAGCTCCACTCGTAACAAATATCTTATCACCATTTTGTAGTTGATTTAGACCTTCATAAAAATTTGCAGGTATAAGACTGTCTACTCTACCAATAGGACCAAATATTGGTAATCGTATTTGTCCGCCATGAGTATGTCCAGATAATGTGAGATTAATACGTGGATAATCAGTTGTAAACAAATATATAGGATTATGAATCATCGCAATTGTGGCTAGATTTTCATCTCTATCTGTCAAACTATCAAATTTTAGTTTGTCAGCTAAGATAGAATCACCACCAAACAAATAAAATTCTTGTCCGTTTATGTTCAGTTTTTCTAGTTCATTTGTCATGTAGTGTACACCTAGAGATTCCATTTTTGTTTTTATTTCTTCACTCCAGTTAGCATTGATAATAGGATTTTTGTAATTTGAGCTGCCGTCGCCAATACCATATTCATGATTTCCTTGGATAGCGTAAGTTGGTATTTCTTTTGTTAGGTTTTTTAGAGGTTCTAGATAATCTATTTCTTCTGCTTTGTATTCACTATTATAAATATGGTCGCCTGCGATGAACACTATATCTGGTTTTTCTATTTTTATTTTGGCAATAATTTTTTCTACCCAATCGGCTTTTTTGTAAGGACCAAGATGTATATCTGCAACTAAGGCTATTTTTATTGGTTTTTCTATTTTTTCTAAATCAATTTCTTGTCTATTTATGACTAATATTCTTGGTTCTACGAAACTGCCCCAGACTAGAGTAGCTGTGGCTAGTAATAGAATAATTGAAATTGATAAAAATGTTTTTTTGTGTTTTGCTTCTAGACTCTGAGGTCTTCTATAAATGCTATATAAAAAAATGACTGCAGGGTATGTAGATATTATGATTAATATTGATATTATTATGTCGTAGTAAGTGTACATATTATTTTAGTATTAGAATTATATAAATAATATAGCATTAAGTCAATTTTTTATTTTTAAATTGAACCCTTGACAAAATTACAAATTTATAGTATAGTCCAAAACTATTTTCAAATTATTTACTTAGAATATTTACAAAATTTTTAATAATTTTATTGCTAGTCTAAGTGGATAATCATAGTGATTTATTCCACTGTTCACCTGTCGCAATCGAGGAGGTTGTAAGATGTCTAATTTCTTCAGAAATGTGTGGTTCGTAGTCATGTTTTTCGTCAAGTTTTACATGGCTTGGAACGAGAAACTAATTGAATCAAACAGGTTCTTGAGGGGAGTCCGAGATTTTGACACAAAAATTAAAAGGTCGATGAAGTTCCATCCAGAAAGGATGAAACCGAGTTTCGCTTTGAAGGTGTGGAGAGAATTTCGATTCTCCATGCTTATCGAGGTAGCCGTCTTGTACGGCATCATCCTTGGTCTGGCATTTCTTTTATCGGAGTTTCTCCCTGTCACAAATTGGAGTATCACCACTTATGGAAGTAACTTGATTTTTGCGCCTGTTTCGGCAGGACTTGAATCAAGTGAAGTTATTTTCCATATTTTGTCTATTCTCTTCTTTATTGTTCTTTTTTTCTTTTTGCCTTTCCTGGCAAACTGGGAGGAAGAATTGTTTAGAAGGAAGAGACATAAGTGGAAGCCTCTTGTCATTCAGGCACTGGTCTTTGGGCCAGTACATTTGTTTTCAGGATCTTCTATAGCAACTTGTGTCGCTATCATCTTTGGTGGATTGTTTCTCGGTTATAAGTATCGGGTGGCTTTCCTAAAAGAGATGAAAAAAACAGATAATAACAATCAGCAATCAGAGGACAGAGGGGTGCTCACGAGCACTGCTTACCATTCTATGTATAATAGTTTGGCATTCCTTATTGGGCTGATTGGTCTACTCATCTAGTTTTTCTCCAACAGGAGACGAGGTGGGGAAGATCGTTTGTTTTACAAGATCGCCCCACACTCGTTATAGTTATCAAAATTTGGTAATTATAACGAGGGTGATCTTCAATATATAAAAATACCCAATTGAGGGTATTTTTATTTTTTATTATAGTTGTGCCCGAAGAGAGAATCGAACTCTCACTCCCGAAGGAACACGATTTTGAGTCGTGCGCGTCTACCAGTTCCGCCATTCGGGCATATTTAGTTGTTTGATTTTTTAAGAAGCAATTTTAACATTCTTTTTCCTGTACTAGTTTTCAAATATAATTCTCTTCGTACAGAATCTTCTTTTTCTAAAAAAGCTTCGTAATATATTAATTTTAATGGACGATAATTTTTTGTTGATTTAACTCTACCATTATTATGTTCATTCAGACGTCTTTTTAAATCATCTGATCTTCCTGTATACAATTTTTCGTTGGACATTTTTAAAATGTAAACGTAGTGCATGGTTTTATAGTTTTGTCATGCCGTAGATCTTACTTCGTAGCTCACTGCTTGACGCCCTTAGTTCAAAATTTGGTGTACGTATTATGCTTTTAATCCGTAAGCCCTGAAGTGAAACGCTAGTTTCTACTTTACGGGAGCCATTCGAGCATATTTGTTTGATTGTAAGAACATTTTAACAACGGAATAATTATAGCGATTATTGTGGAATTTGTCAATATTTGCTATAATTATATTACTTAGTATTTATATTAGCCTATTAGAATTTTATGTCAAAAACCATCGCTGTTGTTAACCAAAAAGGTGGAGTAGGTAAGACTACTACAGCTATCAATTTGGCCGCTTATTTGGCTGAAATGGGCAAGTTTGTTTTATTGGTAGATTTGGACCCACAAGGAAATGCAACCAGTGGTCTTGGTGTGGATAGAGATAATCTTGAATTTGGGATTTATGAAGCTCTTGCTAAACAGAGAAGAATTCATGATATTATTTTCAATACTGCTCATGATGGTTTGAGAGTTGCACCTGCTACTCAAGATTTGGCTGCTGCGGCTATCGAGCTTGTGGATGTGGAAAATAGAGAATTTCAACTTCGTGATTTATTGTCAGAAGTAAGTCATGCTTATGATTATATTATAATTGACTGTCCACCATCTCTAGGTCTCTTGACTATCAATGGATTGGCAGCTGCTCATGAATTACTTATTCCTGTGCAAGCAGAATATTATGCTTTGGAAGGTCTTAGTCAATTACTCAAGACTGTGGAACTTGTAAAAAATAATATTCATCCAGATTTGAGTATTTTGGGAGCAGTGCTTACAATGTTTGATAAACGTACCAAACTTTCTACTGAAATAATGAATGAACTTTATAAATATTTTCCAGATAATATTTTTCGTTCAGTTATCCCTCGTACCATAAAGCTGGCAGAAGCTCCAAGTTTTGGACAATCAATTTTGCATTACGAACCACGTGGTAAAGGTGCAAAAGCTTATGAACGTTTGGCAAGAGAATTGATTGAAAAACATTCAAACTAAATAAACAAATCCCAAATAATATATAAATAACAAATTACAAAATTGTTTATTGTAAATTGTAATTTATTTGGATTTTGTAGTTTGGAAGTTGTAATTTTTTACATAAAACATTTTTTACAAATTTTAACTATAACGTATGGCTCTTGGAAAAGGTTTGGGTTCACTTATACCTCAACAAAAAAAAGTCAGAAATATCATTCGTAAAGAGACTGGTATTGTTAATGATAATGATAGAGTTTTGCAGATAAATATCACTGATATCGTGCCAAATCCTGAACAGCCAAGAAAAGAGTTCAATGAAGAAGAATTGCATAGTTTGGTGTTGTCTATCCAGAAACATGGTATCATGCAACCTCTTGTCGTCACAGAGAGGCAAGAAGGTGGGTATGAGCTGATTGCTGGTGAAAGACGTCTTAGAGCTTCTGGTTTGTCAGGTCTGTCTACAGTGCCAGCTTTGGTGCGTACAGCTACTCAACAAGAAAAATTGGAATTAGCTCTTGTAGAAAATATCCAAAGACATAATTTGAATCCTATTGAAGAAGCTTATGCTTATTCTAGATTGTTAGAAGAATTCAATTTAACCCAAGAACAAGCTGCAGAGCAACTTGGTAAAAGTCGTTCGGCTCTTGCTAATACTATTAGACTCCTTGATTTACCAGAGCGTATTCAAACAGCTTTGACAAAAGGGGACTTGAGTGCTGGTAAAGCTAGAGCCTTACTTAGTCTAAATAGTGAGAAAGATCAATTGGAAATGTTTGAAAGTATGATGGGGACGAAGATGAGTGTGCGTGATGTAGAGAGTTTGGTATCTGGCAAAAAAAATAATAACAAAGCTGTCAAAGATCATAATATCGCTGCTCAAGAAAAAATGCTTGAAGAACGTCTAGGTTCTAGAGTAAATATATCTGGTACTACTAAGAAAGGCAAAATAATGATTAGTTATGACTCGACAGAGGAGTTGAAAAGGTTGATTAGTGAGTTGTCTTAGTTTTTAAAAATATATATTAAAAAAACGTATTTTGTGATGAATACGTTTTTTTATTGTTAAATGGTTAAATTGATAAATTGTTTTTTACTGTAGCAATTTAACAATTTATCAATTTTTGCAATCTTTATATCTTATTCTGCTGACCTTGCTTATTCTGCTGTTATTATTTTTCACCTTTTTTCGGCAGAATATTGAAAAATCTGGCAATACCATTTTTTTGTTTGGTGAAGTTGGCGATATGAGCTTTGGCTGTATGAGTCTTTACAAACTTAGCCCAATCAGGACTAGGTCCTTTACGATTTTTGTCAGTATCTATTTCGACTATATCACCATTTTTTAGTTCAGTATCTAGACTGACCATTTTTTCATTTACTCTAGAACCTATACATTTGTTACCAATATCAGAGTGAATGTGATACGCGAAGTCCACAGGAGTTGCTCCTTCTGGCAAATCTATCACGTCACCTTTTGGTGTAAGTACAAAAATTCTAGTTTGTAAGAAATCTACTTTCATTTCTTCCAAGTCTGACAATTTGTTTAGAATATCTTTTTGGATTTGAGCTAGTTCTTGAACCCATTTTATTTCTTTGTGAGGACGTTTACTACCGTGTTCATCATAGTGCCAATGTGCTGCGATACCATATTCAGCATCTTCGTGCATATCAAGCGTACGAATTTGGAATTCTACAGGTTCGCCACCTTCAGCAAAAACTGTCGTGTGGAGAGATTGATAACCATTTGGTTTTGGTTGGGCGATATAGTCTTTGATACGTCCTTTTATTGGTTTCCAGATGCTATGTAAAATACCAAGAGTGGCATAACACTTAGCGATATTGTCAACAATGATACGAATGGCGACGATATCATAAATACGGCCTATCTCATTGTTTTTATCCAGCATTTTTTTGTAAAGACTATAAAGTTTTTTATTACGTCCATGGATGGAGATAACAGAAATATTAGAATTTTCTAATTCTTTTTGTGTAATATTTATAATGTGTTTGAAATATTTTTCTTTTCCTTGCAATTTTTCATCACGTAATTTTTTGACTCTTTCATATTCTTTTGGATAAACAAATTTGAAAGACAAATCTTCTAGTTGACCTTTCATCTCATCCATACCAAGACGATTAGCGATAGGCGCGTAGATTTCCAAGCTTTCTAGGGCAATACGATAGCGTTTTTGTGGAGGTAGTGCGTCTAGTGTAGACAAGTTGTGGATTCTATCAGCAAACTTGATAATCATAACACGGACATCTTCGGCCATGGCGATAAACATTTTACGTAAGTTTTCTATATATCTTTCGACACCACGATATTTCAATTTTCCGAGTTTGGTAATACCTTCGACCAGTGAAGCAATTTCTTTACCAAAGTTTTTTTCCAAATCTGCTAGAGTTCTATCTGTATCTTCTGGTACATCATGTAGTAGTGTAGCCATGATGATGACGGGGTCGATAGACATGTTGGCGAGGATGTAGGCCGCAGCTAGGGGATGGATAATATATGGTTCACCAGATTTACGGAATTGTCCTTCATGAGCATCTTTGGCGTAATCATAAACCAGGCGGATCATTTCGAAATCTGCTTTTTTGTCGTATGATTCTATAATTTTTATGAGCCCGTTGATTGTCTGATTTCTGTTAGGCATATTTATTATTGACTTTTATGTTACTCTTAATATATCAAAAAGCTTTGAATTAGGCAATAAGGGCTTATTTTAAACAAAAAACACCAATTTTTTCAGTGTTTTTTGTTGAAGTGTTTATTTGTTTTTCTTTTCAATAAAATCACAATCATCACAATGTTCATCTTTCTTTTTGTTTTCTTTTTTTTCAATATCTTTGATATCTGAAAAATCACGTAATTCTTCCCATTTTTCGCGGAAATGAGGAGCATCGAGATAATCGACAAACTTATTATATTGAGAATGAGTCTTAGTTACTCGTCTCGCGTATTTTATCGGGCACCAGTAGCGCTCTGTACGGCCAGCGATTTCGGTGGCGAAGCGCAAAAGATTGTTGAAATAGCTACAGTAAAAACAATTTATTTTTTCAAACCAATTCAAATAGGGGAGAAGATGGCGGTCGTAAACAAAATAATCTCGTGATCTGACGCGAGGAATACCGTAGAAGCGAAAAGAAACACGATGATAAATTTCAAGACAAATATGAAAGATAATACCTGGAATAATCATACCATAAATAAATGGCATGCTAAATAGGTAACGGAAATTTATTGGCCAAAAACTTTTGAGCCAGTTTAATCGCCATTTTTTTAGTTTTGGTTTATTTTCTCTTAGTTCTTTAAAAACATTTTTCTTGGCTTCTATTGCGGACAAGGCTTTTTCAAAAGCAGAGGAGATTTCATCACCCAGGCCGGCCAATTTTTTCATCTCTATATCTTTGGTTTTGCTTAGAGCTTCTTGGATTTTTTTGAGGCGAGCTAGGAGTTCTTGTTTGGTTTTGTTTATCATGTTTGTTCAATTACTAATAATTGTAATATATATTGGAAGAATAACTTCCTGAAAGTGCAACAAGTGTAGTAAATATAAAAAGAATTATTGTGCAGACACCAAGAATAACTGAAATAATTGCAAATATATTTTTTTTATTTTCTTTAAGTATTTTTATACCTAATATTAAGCCACTGATTCCCAATATTTGGCCTAGTATATAAATTATCATTGTTATGTTTGAATTATGGAATATTTTTAGCAGATAAGGTAATAAATACGGAGATAAAGCCAATATTAAGGTGAGAATAGATTTTTCGTTATACTTTTGGTCTTTGTTCATAATATATTGATTAGTGCCTATATTATACAAGATAGGGGAGATTTGGGCAATATTGGATAATAAAATGTTAACTAAAAGTTTTTGTCATAATTTGGAATAAAGTATGATTTTTAGTTAGATAATAACATTGAAAAAAAGATTGAAGGAATATTTTTACAGAATAGTCCTTACTTTTTATAACTAATCCCGACTTGTCGGGACAAACAGTTTCCCCCTCAAACTCCCCTTGGGTTATTTAAAATAGATAAAATTGTTTAGTTGATATAATCAACAAAAAAATCACTAACGATTATGTTAGTGGTTTTCATCTCTATTCCAACAAATTAGAAAGAAACTTCTTTTGTTTCTGTACCTAGCTTGTATGATATTTTATTGTCTGTAATCCAATTTAGGAAATTAGCATCTACAGTTCTCATATCCAAAAATTCTGGATTGTTCAAACTAATTTTGTCTTCAAGAGTATTCGCATCTTTTACAAAAAGTCCGCACAAGCCTTCCCAACAAATACCTTTGTACACAAAGTAAGTACTTTGTGGTGAAAAACTAATGAACTCGTTGCCAAGATAATAGTTACTAAGTAATTGTACTTTATTGTCTGTAGTCAAGAAAATACCGACGACTTTGTCAGGGGTAAGAGTATCACTTTCTATACTAAAACCTATTTTCATTTTGTCTGGAGAAACTATGATAGAAGTGAATCTAGTTTGGCTTTTGAAAGAATTTTTGTCTGTACAAAATTTTTCTCTATCAGTAACACTGGTAAGATTATAGCCTTCACACAATTGGCTATCATTTTTGAACCAATTGAAAATTGTGTCATTATCTATTTTCAACAAAACTTTGTCGTTTTCCATGATACTTTTTTTGTCAGAGGATAAAGTAATTGTAGTTTCTGTCGCTGGGGGAGTTTGTATTTTGGTGGTAGTGGTTGTGGTGTCTACAATGATATCAGTTGGTGTTGTGGTCTTTTGTTTTTGGAAAAACACAAAAGATCCAGCAAGGACAACTACTACGACTAGAGTTATTATGAGTAAAAATGTGTTTGTAAAGCCTTGTCTATTCATATATTTCGGGATTAGTGGATTAAACACGTGTATATATGAAGTATAGCACTCACAGGCGAACCGTCAATGTAAAATAAAAAACACTAGTTTTTGGGAAAAGTGTTTTTTGTGAGTGGATATTTCATATAACGTTCGCGTGTATGAGAAGTTTTAATTTCGTTTATCATGGTGTTATGTGATGTGCATCACAAAATTTCTAGTTTGTATAAATTAATTGCGTTAAGAAAAAATATTTTTTCCTCTGTTTTAGTGTCTAACTTCAAATCCTTAATTAACTGTATGTGTTTATCGACAGGGCACATCGGCCAGTCAGTGCCAAACAAAACGTTATCAGGTTTTAGTAAAACAGTTTTTTTCAATATTTGTACCACTTCATCCCATCCACCAGTAGCTTCAACAACTTCAGGATCTGCCATTGCAGAAGTGTCGTAATAAATATTTTTCAAGTTTTTGGTAATCTCATAACAGTATTCCATCTTAGGCCAAAAAAAATGTGAAATAACAATTTTTAAGGTTTTATATTTTTCAGCAATTTCAACTATATATTTTGGGTCATTATACTTTGCGCAATCAGTGTCTCCTGTGTTTGCTCCAGTATGAAAAACAACAGGAATATCATGTTTAACACATAATGTATATATTAAATGACATCTTTCATCGGTGGGATAAAAAGGGTCGTGTCCAGGAAAAAGTTTGATAGCACAAATTTTTTTGGCCTTTATCAACGATTCCAGATTTAATATTTGTTTTTTTATGTCTTGAAAAATATTTACAGTTCCCATTGAAAAAAACTGTTTATCGTCCCCGATAATTTTAAACATTGTTTCCGTGTCAGCGCATTGTGGGTTTGGCACGTTATCAGGTATGGCAATTGAATAATCAATACCAAATTGTTTCATAGACTCTAAAAGTTCCTTTTTTACGTCAAAAAGATTTTTTTTCTTTTCGCCTAGATATGATATGTGAAGGTGACTATCAATTTTCATAATTTTGTGATTCAATTATAATTGGTATATAATCAAAATAACTCCCAATTTTATCACCATATAATAGCTTAATTAGAACATTTATTTCATTATAACACTTATACAAAAAAACCGTCAATGAAAAATAAAAAACACTAGTTTTGAATAGTGTTTTTTGTGAATGGATATTTTATGTAATGTTTATGTATATTTGATGTTTTGCAGAGTAAAATGAGAGAAAAATTTTAATGGAGGTTTTTAGAAAAGTTGTAATTGGGTATTTGTTATTAGTTGATGTATTCCTTTTCTTTTTTCGTTTTGAATTTTGGACAAAAAAATGAATGCCCCAAAATCATAATTATGGGTAAATGATTTCTATATTATATCTTTTTGTGTATTGAAGTTTATTTTTAATTGCATCTTCAATGTCATAAAAAAGATAACTGTCATGATCTACTACATCATTATCAAAATTTGTATTGTTCATGACAATTGCTGTGGCTGTGCCACGTAAGTGGTTGGGTATGTCTTTTACTATTTCTCTAATTGATTTATGTTCAAGATTGTAAAGTGTTCTAAAATTGGACATAAAAGGAAACATATCTAACCATTGTTCATTAGTCAATATTTTCGGACCATATTTTAATATATCATCTGTTTTTGGTAATTCTACATGTTTTTTATTGGTATATACTAGAAAAATACTCGTATAAATATCCTTATTCCAATATTTGCCTGTATTTTCAAATTTACTTTTTGCTAAATTTAATTTTTTTAAGAATTGAATCTGTTGAGTATTCACATTCTCGGTCATGATACCTAGAACAGAAAATAGACTTTTGTTTGCTGGTTTTTTTTCTTGCTTTTCTTTTTCAAGGAAAACAATGAGATCAGAGAGATCTTTAGTTTTCATAGTATATAAGCGACAGCCATATGTTTCATCTAACTTCAAAGATTGCACTAGATTTTGCATATATTTATCGGTCGCAACAACATCGCAATAAGGTAAGTATGATGAAAGAAATTCTATATCATTATAATCATGCTCAAGCTGACTAGAATCTCTGTTTATATTAGCAAGATTCTTGCTCCACAGCTTGCAGAAAATATCAATCTTAGGGATTTGTAAAAATTTTTTTGATTCAATAAATTGTTCAGCTTGTTCAAGTGATAAATTATATTTACCTATAACCCATGCAAATTCGGTTTGTATCTTTTTTTTATATTCTTTTTTTGTTGCTTCGATCTCTTTTTTATATTGTTCTTCGTTTTTAACGCCACTTGCACGAATTTGTTGTAAAATCTCCACTTGTGCCTTGGGTAATTTACCCAGCCCTAGGTCAGGCATACGGACATGAATTTTGAAATTCTCTATCCGTTTATTCGGATTTTCGCGAAATGCTAAGTGCCAATCATCTCGTTTTTCTCTTTTTATACCAAAATAATCCAGCAGGGCGTTTATAAATTGTGCGTCTTCTATTTCCCAATTTGGGTTTAAAGAAACTTGTCCAATGTATCCTTGGTGATCAAAGATAGCATTTTTTAGTTCAGGGTTGTTTTCTTTTGCAGTTTCAACCGCATGTATCCAACTATCTGGTGATAAAAACTTTTCTTCGTCCACACCTTCTTTTATGGTATTAAAAAGTTTTTCTAGTATTGGGTTTATTTTGTTTTTCTTTTCTTTTAGAGATAACTTAGCAATATCACTTATAAAATTTTGGTCTAAATAAATAATTATCTTTTTTTCTGTTGTCATAATAGAAAAGTATTGACTAATAGTTCAAAAAGGAGAAGGAATATTTTAACTAAAGTTTCTTGATACCCGAAGTTGATTATTTTTTAGGAATTATCGTTTTTGTTGTAATATAATAAAAAGCACGTTTTATTCCTTCAAATATAATAAACGTTATAATAAGAGAAGTGATTAGATTTTTCCAATCAATCCTATAATTAGAGTTTAATCCTATTGTAAAAAGATAAATAAAAAATAATGTTACAAGTAATAAGAAGATATAAATAATCTTTGCAAATCTATTACTTGCTTTTGAATAAACTTCGGTTAATGTTTTATTTTCCATACATATATATTAAAAATAATTTTATTTATTTTGTGAATGAATATCCCATATTAAACAATTTAAATTATTATTTATTTTTGAATCCTAAAAACCAACCAAGGTTTATAAATATTCTCCCTATTTTTTTATTAGAGTCATTATTAAATTCTTCATGCACGTTTAATTTATTAGGTCCTTTTTTTGTTGTTAAAAATATTTCTAAATTATCAAAATTAAATAATATCTTTTCTAATTCAATTTGAAATTGCTTTATAAAATTTTTTACAACTAAATTAAAATCATTATCTTCTTTAGTATATACCGCATGTGCAGTTTTATGATTGTAAAAAAAGATTGCTTTACCATTCAATTTAATTGTTGTTTGTAAAATCATGTTTTCATAAATCATATTTTTATATAAAAATAAAAAGTAATTTATTTCACCTAATTGATATATAATCAAAACAACTCCTAATTTTATTATTATCCTATATCTTAACCAGAACATTTATTTCATTATAACACTTATACAAAAAAACCGTCAAACTAACATTTGACGGTTCTTAATCATTAACTTTTCTTCTTCGCCCAAGCCCCACGTTTTTTACTAGGAGCTTCGGCAATTAGTTTTTCACATTCCTCCTGAGTAAGATTTTTTGGTTCTATGTCCTTTGGAATTTTGGCATTGATTTTCTTTTCTGTATCAGTGATATAAGGTCCATAGCGACCATTGAGAACTTGGATAGGACTGCCATCGAAAAGTTTTATTGTCTTATTGGCATCTGCTTCCTTCTTGGCTTTGATAAATACTAGAGCTTCTTCTAGAGTAATAGTATAAGGATCGGCGTCTTTTGTGGAGTAATAGGTTTTGCCGATTTGGACATAAGGTCCGAAGCGACCGCTGTTGGCTTTGATATCCTCACCATTTTCATCTTGACCAAGTACACGTGGCATTTTGAAAAGTTCGAGTGCGTCTTCTAGAGTGAGTTCTTCGATAGTCTGACCTGGTTTTAGTTTGGCGAATTCTGGTTTTTCTTCATCGTCTTTGCTTCCTCTTTGGACAAAAGGTCCATAGCGTCCGATACGTCCGTAGATTGGTTTTTTTGATTTTGGATCAACGCCTATTTCACGCATCGAGACTGTATCTTCTTTGGTAAGATTTTCACTTTTGGCTACAAGATTTTCGTGGAATGGGAAATAAAAAGTCGCGATGATAGGTTGCCAATCTTTGGTACCTGTCGCAATCTCATCGAGATTTTCTTCCATGGTCGCGGTGAATTTGTAATCGACAACATCAGGGAAATGTTCGACCAGTAGACTGTTGACGACAAAGGCGATGTCAAGAGGTTTCAAACGTTTGTTTTCGTCACGTTCGACATAACCACGATTTTCAATGGTAGAAATAGTTGGCGCATAAGTAGATGGACGACCGATGCCGTATTCTTCCATCACTTTTACCAAAGTCGCGTCAGAGTAGCGAGGTTTTGGTTCGGTGAAATGTTGGTCTGGTTTTAGTTCTTTGCAATCGACATTTTCGCCGATTGTCATCTCTGGCAACATTTCGTCTTTTATTTGTTCAGGATAGAGTTGTAACCAGCCTGGGAAGACCACAGATTGGCCTGTGGCGCGAAACATATACTCTTTGGCTTCTATATCTATGTTTTCTTTGTTTAGGTTGGCTACGACCATCTGGGTAGCGACGGCTCTTTTCCAGATTAGAGTGTAGAGTTTCAATTGTTGAGGATCTAGATACGCACTGATTGATTCAGGACTTTTGCTAACATTGGTTGGGCGGATAGCTTCATGGGCTTCTTGTGCATTTTTACTTTTGTTGGCATAAAAACGTGGTTTGGCTAAAGCAAATTTTTCACCGTATTGTTTCTCAACAAAACTTTTACTTTCAGTCAAAAATTTTTCAGACAAGTTTAGCGCATCAGTACGCATGTAAGTGATAAGACCGACTTGGCCTTCACTACCAATTTTGATACCTTCATAAAGTTGTTGCGCCAATCTCATAGTTTGTTTGGCAGAGTAGCCTAGTTTGTGACTAGCTTGTTGTTGCAAAGTAGAAGTAGTAAATGGAGGTGGAGGAGTACGCTTGGTTTGTTTTTTTACAATGTCTTTTATTTTGTATTCAGCATTTTCCAAGTTTGCTAGAATTTTGTCGACGTCTTCTTTGGTTTTCAAACCTAGTTTGTCGATTTTTTTGTCATTGATACTGTGAAGTTTTCCGGTGAAGTCGGCAGTCTTGTTGAAGAGAGCGTCGATTGACCAATATTCTTGTGAGACAAAAGCTTTACGTTCTTCTTCACGCTCGACGACTAGTCTGACAGCCACAGATTGTACACGACCAGCGGACAAACCACGGGCGACTTTTTTCCAGAGGAAAGGGGATAGTTCATAACCTACGATTCTATCCAAAATACGACGAGCTTGTTGGGCATCGACCAATTTCAAATCGATATGGCGAGGATTGGCGAGAGCTTCTTCGATAGCACTTTTGGTAATTTCGTGAAAAACAATACGTTTCGCTTTCTTTGGATCAATTTTGAAAAGTTCGGCCAAGTGCCAAGAAATAGCTTCTCCTTCGCGGTCCTCATCAGATGCGAATATGACTTCTGTAGCTTCTTTGGCAAGTTTTTTTAGTTTGCTTACTTGAGGTGTCTTGTCTTTTGGGACTTCGTAAGTCGGTTCAAAAGTACCACCAGCAATGTCAATTCCCATTTTACTTTTTGGCAAATCACGGGTATGACCAAAAGAAGATTCTACTTTGTAAGCTGCTCCTAAGAATTTGGAAATTGTTTTGGCTTTGGTAGGGGACTCGACGATGACTAGTTTCATAATTATTTTTTCTACTTAACATTCTTTAATGCAAAATTAAATTAATTCAAAACGTTTTTAATGGCTAAATTGTTAAATGGTTAAATTGCTTTCTTTTTCAAAACAACAATTTAGCAATTTGACAATGTAACAATTTATTAATAATAACACATTATTATATTTTTTTAAATTTTTCACGCAATTGTCCACTTAGGAAAATTGAACCAGTAATCAATAGTGCATCATTTTTTTTCATTTTAGCCAAACAAAATTCAAGTGCGTCTTGTGGATCTAGAAAAATTTTTGTTTTAGTATTTTTATTTTTTGCGAATTCTTTGGCAATAATTTTTGGATCAGCTACTTTGCGAAAATGGTTGCTAGTATTCTTGGTAGCGCAGACAAATGTTGGATTCAAAGTACTTAGACTTTTTATCATATTATTTACTTTTTTGTCACCACTAAAACCGGCAATAATATACAATTTATTTTTTTTAATTTTTTTCATCGCTTCCACTGTACTTTTTATTTTATCTTCATTGTGGGCACCATCAAGGATGATGTGTGGTTTTTCTTGTACGATTTCAAAACGCAAAGGTTGTAAAGTATTTTTCAGTCCTTGTTTGATACTAGCATTTTTTATTTTCAAAAATTTTGCAATGTTGATACAAAGAATTGCATTTTTTATCTGGTGAATTCCTAGAGCTTTGATCTCAAAGTCAACATCTTCATATTCAAAAACCACGCCATTTATTTTTTCTTTTTTGATTTTGAAATTATTTATTTTTACTTTATGCAAATTTACTTTTTTTGTTTCAGCTTCTTTGGAAATAATTTCCAAAAGTTTTTTGTCTTGCTCAGTGGTAAAAGCTTCACAGCCTTTTTTGATTATGCCAGCTTTTTCGTAAGCAATCTCGGCTTTGTTGTTGCCAATGATTCCTACATGATCTAGACCAATATTGGTAATCACCGCAATATCTTTGTGTGGAATGATGTTACTAGAATCATAGCGTCCACCACAAGCTACTTCTAGTACTAACCAATCGACTTTTTTCTTAGAAAAATAAATAAATCCAATGACTTCAGTCAGCTCAAAAAAAGAGAGCATGTCGTAAGGAGTTTTTTCTAGATATTCATCTAGCTTTGGTTTCAAGTATTCGACAATTTCGACAAATTCTTTTTTACCCATAAACGTATCTCCAACTTTCCAGCGTTCAGTAATAATAGTTGGGTGAGGGGAGTAAGTCGAAGCTACTTTTTTACCATCAGTTTGCAAAATATTGTGCAAGAAAGAAACCGTAGATCCTTTGCCACTAGTGCCAGTAACATGAATGTAATGTTTAATTTTTTTCTCAGGGTTACCTAGTAAATCCAAAAAGAATTGGAGACGTTTCAAGTACCAATCGCACATGTTGCCCTCTTTCATATATTCCAAGCGTGGCATGTTTGATAGAGAGAGGATATAGTTGTAGGCTTCGCTGAATGTCATAAAAATTTTCTAGAAATTTCCCCTCCTACTAGGGGGAGAAACCCTTCGACTTTATACTTTTGACTTTATGGATTTTTAACTTCTCGTTACATACATCATATTTCCGAGATTTCGCACTTTACCTTTCATTTCCATAATTGTCAAGGTAGCGCTGACTTGGGTATTGCTAAGAGAGCAAGTTTTGTTTATTTCATCAATATGCTTTGGTTCTTGGCTAAGTACTGCTAAAATAGCTTCTTCTTCTGGAGAATCTCCCAAGATTTGCTTATTTTTAACATAAACTTGGATATCTTGCAAGTCCAGGGCCTCGAGGATATCTTGGCTAGTGGTGATTAGCTTGGCTCCATTTTTAATCAAATTATTTGGTCCAAAGGAAGTTGGAGAAGTAATATTTTGGGGTACAGCGAAGACTTCGCGACCAGATTCCATAGCATAATCGGCTGTAATAAGAGCACCAGATTTTTCAGCGGCTTCTATAACCAGAGTACCAAGCGACATGCCAGCTACGATTCTATTGCGTCTAGGAAAAGTGAATTTGTTTGGGAGTGTTCCTGGAGGATATTCGGAAATGACAGCTCCACCACTCGCAATAATTTCGTTAGCTACATTGCTATGTTCTTGTGGATAGACGTGACGTCTGTTAATTCCAGAACCAAGTACAGCGACAGTCTTGCCACCAGCTTGAAGAGTTGTCTTGTGGGCAATGATGTCTATACCAAAAGCCAAGCCACTGACAATAGTCACACTTTGTCTAGCCAAATCACCAACTAGATTTTCAGTAACTTGTTTGCCATAGGTAGAAAATTTTCTTGGTCCCACAACAGCTAGTGTAAAATCATCTTGGGTCAATTCACCGCGTACAAAAAGACAAAAAGGTGGATCGTAAATTTCTTTGAGAAGTTTTGGATAGTTTTCATTAGCTAGAGTTACGCAAGTGATTTGTTCTTGTGCTAGAATTTTGGCAATTTTTTCTTCATCAAGCTTTTCACGCCAAACCAGAAATTCATTGATTATTTTTTCGTCAATTTTAGTTTTTAGTAGTTCATCGAATTCAGCTTCCCAGACTTCTTCTAGAGATGAAAAAGCTGCCAGTAGTTGCTGGTAGCGTTTTACAGTTATTTTTGGGAAGTGGGCGAGAAGGATTTCTTTTTGCATGTTATAAATACGGATATACTGATAATACGGATTTACGGATGAAAAGTATTTTTGCAAAATACTATTATTAAATTATAAGCTTACAAAAATCACAACTTATTCTGCATATTCTGCTTATCTTACTTAATCTGCTTACGAAATCATTCCCATTATTTTCTCTACAGCTTCGTCTATACTAACTTTTAGTTTTTTCTTTTCCATTATACCAAATTTATCCAAAACAAATTTTGGAATATCAGACATTTTCTTTTTGTTTTCACTGGCAATACCGACACGAACACGTAAGAAATCTTGGGTACCAATATATTCGATGATTGACTTGATACCATTGTGTCCAGCAGGTCCACGGTTTTCTTGAATTTTTATTTCACCAAGCAGTATATCTTTGTCATCGTGTACAACTACAATATCTTTTTGGTTCATTTTGTAATAGTGACCAATATTTTGTACAGCTTCACCTGATCTATTCATGTAAGTCGTAGGTTTTGCCAAAATTATTTTTTCACCATTGATACTACAACCTGAAATATAGGCATTGAATTTTTTGCTTAATTCCCAATCATTGATACCAAAAGATAAGAGTTGTTTGTGCAATTCTTCTACTATCATGAAACCTACATTGTGACGAGTCTTCTCGTATTTTTTACCTGGATTACCTAATCCCACGATAAGTTTCATAAATCACGTTGTTATAGTTTTAACAATCCGGATATCCGGATACTTGTCCGCCTTGGGGGGAATCCAGATTTACGGATTCTTATTCGTCCGTTTATTTAGTAATGTAGAAATTAAGATGTCAGATTATGTTTTTTACAAAATTTATGACTTATTCTGCCTATTCTGCTTATTCTGCTTGTCTATTTTAATTTATCATCAGAAATTTTACTTTTTTCCATTTTGATAACAATTGGTGTACCGAAGAAGTTGAATTTTTCTCTTAGTTTATTTTCGATGAAGTTCAAGTAAGAACGATGCAAAGATGTCCCTTGTTTGATATATAGTTTGAAAACAGGAGGGTCTGCATTGATTTGTCTGAAGCCAAATACTTTTGGTTGGCGAGTACCTTTGCCACGAGAAGGTTTGTGAGTTTTTGTGATGTGGTCCATGAATTTACTAGCAGCATTGTCAGTAATAATAGTGTGTCTAGCTTCTATGACTTTCATGATACTTGGGAAAATTTGTCCTGTTTTGTATCCAGTCTTACCACTCAAGAATAGTATAGGTGAAAAATCAAGATGAGGGAAGTGGCTATAGACCATTTGTTTTACGTCGTTGCGAGCACTATCACTATTGTCTTCAGCTAGGTCCCACTTGTTTACTATTATTATAACACTTTTACTTTTTCGTTCAATAAGACCACCTAGTTGCATGTCTTGAGATGAAATAGGTTCACTACCATCAATAACTAACAAAATAATATCAGAATTAGCAATAGTTTCGATACTTCTTTTGATACCTTCTTTTTCTAAGAAACCATCTACTTTTGCTTTGCGTCTGATACCGGCAGTATCTACGAAAGTAACTTTTTGTTTTTTACCATTCATTTCATATTCAATATCAGTATCAAATGGTTCACGTGTAGTATGGGCTAGATCACTGACAATTACTTTTTCTTCTCCGATAAGCTTATTGAAAATTGAAGATTTACCAACATTTGGTTTACCAATGAGACTTACTTTTATAGTTTTACTTTCAGCTTTTACTTTTTTTGGTCGGACAGAAGCTCTACCTAACTCTTTATAAAGAATATCTAACAAGTCACCAACACCTTTACCATTGGTCGCTGATATCAAAAATGGTTCTCCAAGACCAAGTTTGAAATAACTTTGATCTAGATTCAAGATATCACGTTTACTATCTGCTTTGTTGGCTACAAGAAATATTTTTTTATTTTTGTACTTTGCTTTTATTTTTTTTGCGAGTTCTCTTTCTTGAGGAAGTAATAGTGATTTGGCATCTACTAGCATTATCAAAATATCAGCTTCTTCTAAGGCTTTTTCTGCTTGTACTAATATTTCATTTGCAAAAAATTCATTTTGGTCATTGTCTACACCACCTGTATCTATAACATTTATTTCTTTACCACGCCAGACTATGATACCTTCATTATTATTTCTTGTTGTTCCTGCGATGTTGGATACAAGAGCTTTGTTTTCTGAAATTAGAGTATTAAAAAAAGTAGACTTTCCTACATTGGCACGTCCTAGAAGAGCTATCGTTGGCAAATTGTTTTTTAACAAAGTTTTTTCTATCATATATTTATTAATAGTTCATAACGTTACAAAGTTTGTAAAGTTGAAAGTTTTTTATTTAAATTCAGTTTGTTGAGTGAGGTTGTAAAAAAGTAAATAATATTTTTTTATAGGCTTGTGTATTTATTACTTTGAACTTTCTAACTTTAAAAACTTTATAAACTAATGTTTATTCTACAAAATCATCACCCAACACTATCACAATATCGGTAGAATTTGCAATAGGGGAGATGTTTGTAGGTAATATGCCGGCAGAAGTAATATGTAGCTCTTTTTCGAGTGCTTTTACAATAATACTCAAATCCTTGCTACTTGTGGGATTAGTATAAATAGCACTAACAGAGATAGGTTTCAAGCTAACATCGACATTTCCTACATCTTCGACATAGAATTTTTCGTCTAATAGTCTTTGTTTTAGTCTTGCTGCCAAACCTGCTTGCCAACTACCATTTTGAATTTCGATAGTTGCACCATCTAGTTTTGGTGCGTCTTGTTCTATTGTATCTGTATTATATTCTTCTACTTTTGTTAGGCTTTCATCTGTAAAAATGTTTTTGATAGCGTTGTTTATATTGTCGAAATTTCCTGTTTTTGGTCCTAGTAAAAAAGCACCATCAATACCTGTATAACTATTTAAATAACCATTTACACTATTATCTAGTACTAGATGTTTGACACTATCATTTTGGACTTCTTTGGCCATACGTACAAAACTCAGTATTTCATCAAATTGCATGTTGGTAGTCATGTGTTTTTCCAAGTCATCCATTATTTTTTTTATTTTTACAGGATTGGTTAGTGTACTAAAGGATAGTATTTTGTCTTTCAAGGCTTGGATAATTTTTTGTTGTCTTTTAGCACGTGCAAAGTCTGATCCTTCGCCATTATTGCCATGACGAGAGCGAGAGTATTTCAGTGCTGTTTCACCATCCATTGTTTGGGTACCTTTTGTAAAAGTGACTGTTTGATATAGATCATTGTCTGTAGGATATAGATAATCTGTAAAAGGAGTGTCTACATCTACACGTACACCACCGACTTCATCTATTATTTCAGAAAAAGCTTGAAAATCTATTCTTACATAGTAAGGGATATCAATGTCAAAAGTTTTGGAAATAATTTCTGTAGCATAAGCACCACCCCAGTTGGCTTGTTTTGTTTCACCAATAGAGTTCGCACTATTTATTTTGCGTACACCATAATTATCTATGTTTACACCCAAATCTCTAGGGATAGAAATAAAGGCAACGTCGTTGGTAGAAGGTTCAATACTTACTATCATGATTGTATCAGTAAGATATGGCCCATCGTGTCCAGGTCCACCCATACCAAGGAGCAGTACATTTATTCTATCTTCTTTTTGACCTGCCAATTTTGCTTCTGGTTTGAAAAGTAAATATGCGATTTTTTGCAAAATTCCTTCAGGTTTTTTTGGTTCTAGAGTTGTTTCGTTGTAATCAAGTGGATTCAAACTATCACGTATTTGTTGAGCATAGTTGTATCCATAGATAGTAAAACTCAAAAATATAATGGTAAATAACAAAAATAGCCATTTTTTTCGGCTTTTTTTTGGTTTTTCTTCGAAGGGTTCTTCGAAATTATTTTTGTGTAAAAAATTAACGTTGTTCATATAAATAAAGCCAAACCATTATACTATAAAAATATGGTTTTTGCAAACCTAATATTTTTTAGATAAAAGTTCTTATTTTTGCTTTAAACTTGTTGTTTTTTATTCTTGAACTGTGCTACCTTTTTGTTTGCCAATAGTATCTGCCTCAAGAGAATTATCAAGAGTTGACATATTTTTGTTTATCGTAGTATCCAAAAAAGTATCTTGGGCTGAAATAGCTATATTTTTTAACATTATAGGATTGATATTAAGCATGCTAACATCAGGTGTAAGACTCAATTCAAAGTAAATACCTGCAGTAGTGTTGGCTGATAGATTTTTCAAATCCCAAGAAATTTGTTTATTTTGAGAGTTGAAAGAAAGGTCATTGCCTGTGCTGACACTACTTTTACCAGTCCAGCTTACATAGCTTGGAAGTGTCGCAGAAAAATGTAAATCACTAATTCTACTGGTGCCATTTTTTATTTGTATAAGTGCCCAATATTTGGTTTCTTCTCCCACTATTGGGGGTAGAGGACCACGGCCTAGTTGATCACCTTCTTTTGTGTAGTATCTTATTTCAGCTGTAGTGAATATATTGGTACCAATATTTATTTTTGGAGATTGTTCACTAATTTGATAATTATTTTCTATATTATCTACTTGTGCTATTACCTTAATTTCAGGAGATATTGTCAAATCTTCATCACCACTTGGGTAAGTTTTTATAGGTATTGTGATTTTTATTTGAGTGCTTTCACCAGGTTTCAAATTTTTGTTTTCTTTAATTGTAGCAATATTGTTGTACAAAGTAATCTGGTTAGTATTTTTTAATTTGGTAGTATCAATAATATTGGTATTTATAGGAAAGTTGTATTCCAAATTTTTTAGTTCAATATTGCCATTATTTTTGATATTGAAATATAGATTGGCATTTTCTCCTGGACGTAGAGAAGTTGTATTGTTTTCCCAATTACTGCTGATAGTCAGATTTGGATGTAAAATTGTGAATTCATGTTTGGTAGTCTCTTGTTTAATTTGAGTATTGTTTATTGTGATCTCAGGTGTGAATTCTACTTGTAGTTTGTCTAGATTATTTTTTAAATTGAAATTTAGATAAGCTTGAAAAACAGCATTTTCTTGAGCTTTTAAGGATTCTATTTGCCAGATATTATCTATTATTTTACCTGTTTTAGTTTCTGGTTTGATGAGAGTGACATCTTTTGGTAAAGAATTTAAATTCAAATTTATTTGTTTGAGTTCTATGTCGCCATTGTTTTTCAAAGTAATATTAATAGGTATATTGCTATTTGGTAATATTTTGTCAGTCAATTCTATTGTGGTTTGCAAAGTTGAACCACGCAAGACTGCGAAGAAGGGAGTCGTCTTTGTTTCTTCTTTCTTTTTTCCTTCTTGTTTATAACTAAGAGAAGTAGAAATATTGTTTTCTACATGTGGAGTCGCATAGATACGTCCATAAATATGTACACTACCTTCAGCTAAATGTTCTAAGTTTGGCAAAGAAAATGTAGAACTATCTTTATCAAAAATTTCAGCAGGTTCTGTTTTTTCTAAAATATAACCGATTGGTAAGTTTACTTTTAATTTTGGTTTTATCAATTTTATTTCACTTTCATTTTTATAATTGATAGAAAAATCCAATCTATCGCCACTAAGAATTCTAGTAGGGGTTTTTTCTATAGTAATATAGACTAGATCTGTCACGGTGGGATTATAAAATTTCCAAAATAGTCCAGCTCCTAAAATTGTTATTAGACTTATGACCAGAATCATATCAAAGATAAAAAGTTTGCGTGCGTGTGCAAACTGCATGTGATATCTTTTTTTGTAGTGCATTTCTGCAAAGTGGATAGGGGAGGCCAAAAAGGCTAAGAACCATTTGTGTGGATTTTTTTTGAAATGGTAAAATTTTAAGTGTTCTTCAACGAATTTCATAACGTTTTCAAGTTTATTTATTTCATTATTATTATACCTCAATAAAATGTAATTAACAATAAAGAAAAATTTTGTTTATAGTCAAAAGTCTATAAATTTCATAAACTTTTCAATCTTTTGACTAATTAAAAACCAGCCTTTTTACGACTGGATTTTATGATTTTGGAGTTTCTATTTGTTTTTGATCATCTGTCGTCTTGATACTTTTGGTACTAGGGGAGTAGAGAGTATTTTTTATTTTCCATTTATCCACATATTGGCCTATACCAAATTTTTCTGATTTGTTTTTGACAGTTACTTTTTTTTGAGACCAACGTACTAGACTTTCAAAATTTATTTTGTATCTACCGGCAACAACTACATAAGTGATTTCTTGAGATTTTATGGCACGTCTAATGGTTTGTGGGTTAACGCCAAATAGTCTCGCTGCTTCAGATATTGAGACTCTAATGATTTCTTTTGGTTTTTGTATATTTACTTCAGGCATAAAACAGGCTATTTGTATAGACTAATATTAACAAATTTTAACACTTTTGTCAAGAGGATGACATATTTTTGTGATTTGTTTGTATACAACAGTCTATACAAAAAAGTTATGTTTCTTAAAGTATTTAGTCGAAAGTCCTTAAAGTCAAAAGTCTATAAAGTATTTTGATAGGGTATTTTTTAGTTGGTGACTTTTAACTTTATGAACTTTAGACTTCTGAGTACATTTTGTACACAGTAGTATTGCTTTTTTGCATAGTTTATGCTATTATAAGCCATGTATCTTATGAAAGAAAACTATTCAAATTTATATTTTTTACCCCTAGTTTAGCCAATTAGATAGTGTTATAATTAAAAGTGTAACACTTTTTTGTTTTTAACGACTTCTATATATGAAGGCCAAGTATCAAGAAAAACTTCTTGTACACAAAATTCAACAAAATGGAGATACTGAAAGCTTTGCCATTCTCTATGATCTTTATATACAAAAGATATATCGTTTCAATTATATAAAGTTAAGTAACCGAGAAGAAGCTGAAGATTTGACTAGTGAGGTATTCCTTAAAGCTTGGAATTATCTTATAGGCAATCCAGATCAAGTGATAAAGAGTTTTAGTGGACTTATCTATAGAATAACGCGTACTACTTTAGTAGATTTTTATCGTCAGAATAATAAAAAAGAAGTTTCTATCGATGATATAGCTGATATTCCAAGTGATGCTGGTATAATCAAAAAATTAGGTGCTAAACAAGAAGCTGAAAGAGTGCTCAAGACTTTGAAAAAAATGAAGCGTGAATATCAAGAAATTATTGTACTTAAATATATAGAAGAGTTGAGTACTAGTGAAATAGGAGATATCTTGGGAAAAAATATTACCAATGTCAGAGTGACATTACATAGAGCTGTAAAAATTTTAAAAAAACTTCTTGATTAATTTATAAATTCTCAGTTTTCAATTTTCAAACAATTAAAAAATTTCATAATTTTAAAAGGGGGACTATGGAATATGATTTAGAAAATAGAACATTGGATTTTAGTAAAAGTATCTTGAAGTATACGATGGTAATAGAAAAAACGATAGTTACAATTCCGTTGGTCTCTCAATTGATTCGGTCTGCTACGAGTGTTGGTGCTAACTATAGAGAAGCTAATAATGCTAGTTCAAAAAAGGATTTTATAAATAAAATATCTATAAGTAAAAAAGAAATAAACGAGACTAAATACTGGATAGAACTTTTGGCTGATGTATTGGATGAAAGCAACAAAAGAGATTTAAGAAAATATTGGAAAGAAGCTAATGAATTAACGCTTATCTTTAATAAAATATATCATAGCTCAAAAAATAAAAATTAAAACATTTATAAATTAAAAATTGTTTTAAAATTGAAAATTGAGAATTACTAAATTTATGAAGAACATTCGTGAACAATTGAAAGGTTTGAAAAATGAAGATGTGTTCCAAGCACGTCCTTCTTGGGTTTTGTCAAACAAACAGATGCTAATGTCACAAATTTCTAAGACTAGAGTAGCTGTGAGTGAAGAAAGTTCTGAAAAGAAATTGTCACAATCTTGGAGACGTTTTACTCATATATATCAAAGTTTTGTTCCTACTAACATGAATAAGGCTTTGCGTCCTATTTTGACTGCTGTGATGGCTCTTGTAATTACTACTGGAGGTTGGGTGGCTAGTGCTTATGCTGAACCAGGAGATTTTATGTGGTCTACCAAAGTTGCTTTCAATACTGTGGTAGAACAAGGTAAGCTTGCATTGACATCTGAAGATAAAAAGACTTCTTTGAAATTGGATTTTGCTACCAAAAAAGCACATATTCTAAAGCAAGTATCAGATAGTGATATAAAAAATGATGTAAAGGAAAAATTATTGAAACAAACTTCTAAAGATTTGAAAGAACAATTGGATGGGGTAAATGATAGTTTGAAAAATTCTACAGCCGAAGATGCTTCTGGTTTGGTAAAAGAAATATCACTCAAAACAAAAGAAATATCTCATACTTTGAGAGAAGTATCAGATAAAACAGCTGGAGATAATAGTGCTTTGTCTATAAATTTGGCTGAGCAAGCCGTGGATGCTTCTAAACAAAGTTTACAAATGGTAGAAGTAGTACTAGAAAAAAAAGTTGAAGCAAATTCTGAAGTATCTGAAGAAGAAAAAATGATTATAAAAGAACACATTACAGAAACAGTAAATGAAATAAAACAAGACGTCGAAAAAACCAAAGCTCAAGCTACTCAGATACAAGATATAAAAAATTCTGGAACGGCTGAGTTATTAAATGTTATTGAAAATGAAAGTAATAATAGTACATCTACTGAAATAGAATTATTAGACAACAATGTCTCTAGTAGTACAACATCTTCAACAAATGTTGATGGACAAAGTGTATCTGTAGAAACACAAAAAAATAGTAACACTATTTCTAGTATAGATCTTAGTAACAAAATAGATGCTGTCGTAAAAACAGTGGATACTGAGAATGACAGTGTTATAGGATTGTTGGAAGGCAATATGCTTGAAGCTGTGAAAAAAACTATAGAGTTGAAAGCGACTGTCACAGATGTAAGTAAAGAAGTGAGTGATTCTTTGAACAAATTGCAAACACAAGTTCAAGTTAATATTGAAAATAATAAAGTAACAGCAAGTACAACTACAAAAATAGATATAAGCAGTAGTAGTACTCTTAGATAATTTAAGAATTTAGGAATTTTGAATTTTGGAAATTATTTTTCTAAATTCAAAATTCCTAAATTGGAAATTATTTATTAAGTAGCCTGGTAAGAAAAAAAACTTACAAAAGCCTCTACTGTATGATTCATTGGTCCTAAATATTGGAATCAATGAGCCATACAGTAACCACTATAGTGTAAACTATAGTGGGGAAGGGCACTCGTCTGGCCGACGAGACTCTACCCCGAAAAAGTTTTCAAATTTTGAAAAACTCTCGGGGGACCCCACTTGACCAAAAGGTCGAGCTACCAATAGGTAGAGTCTAAGTGGTTATTTTTATTCAGACTTATTGTGATGACACTGCTTTTGCAGAGGCGCTTCGCAATGAGCCAAAAAGGTATTTATGAACGATGTAATTAAATTCGGAAAAAAATTGTTCACTTTTTCAGTAGTTGCTATGACTCTAGCTTGGAGTCTTGGCGTATCAGCACTAGTTCCTAGTGTTGTTCATGCTGAAGGTGAATGTCCTGTTCTAAGTGCTGGCGATCTTGTAAAATTACAAGGTCAATCAGCTGTCTTCCTTTTGAATTCTCAAATGGAAAGACTATATTTCCCAAATGCAGAAGTATACAAAACTTGGTACACAGATTTCAGTGGTGTAAACAACTTAACACAAACATGTTTTAGTGCTTACCCACAAACTGCTACAGCTCCTTACGGAGTAAGTTATCGTCCTGGTTCAATGCTTATTAAAGAAGTAGTGAGTCCAGATGTATACGTAGTAGAACCTAACGGAACAAAATCAAAAATCGCTAGTGAAGAAATCGCTTCAGCTCTATACGGCTCAGATTGGGCTAAAAAAGTTAGAGATACTGACAGTGCTTGGTTCACAACTGTATATCCACAAGTAGGCTCAACTGTTTCAACAGCTAAGCCACACAATGGTATGCTTATCAAAAAATCTGATTCAGCTTCAGTTTACTTTGTACAAGATGGTAAATTACACATGGTAGAAGGCACTCTTGGTGCTGCAGCTGCTAGTGTACAAACTGTTTTGGATTCAGTATTCGCTATGGTTGAAGACAGTGGTACTACTGTAACAAAAGCTACAGTGCTTGATACTTTGGCTAACTTTGGTCAAAGTGTAACACCTACTCCAAGTAGTAACGTTGCTGTAAGTTTAAGTGCTTCTACTCCTGCTACAGCTACTCTTCCTATGAACGCTACACATGTTGAATTTACAAAATTCAATGTAAGTGGTAGTGGTACATTGGACACTGTAGTACTACACCGTACAGGTGTTGGTAGTTATGATGATCTATCAAATGTATATCTATACGATGGTAGTACTCGTCTAACAAGTGGTAGAACAGTATCTTCAGATGGAAACTTGGTTACTTTCACAAATGTGAAATTGGCTTTGTCTTCATATGCTAAAACTCTTACAGTTGTAGGTGACTTGAGTACTCAAGCTGCTTCTGGTGACCAAGAAGGTTTCGAAGTAGTAGAAGTTAATGGTAAAACAATTTCTGGCGTAGCTGGAAATATCATGCCAGTAGGTTCTGTTGCTATTTCTGCTGTTACTGTTGATAATTCTGGTACATCTGGTACTTTTGCTTTGGGTGCTTCTGAAGTAGAAGTAGGTCGTGGTACTATCAATGCTGGTATTGCAACTCATGATGTATTGGTAAAGAGTATTGCTCTTACAAATGCTGGTTCTCTATCAAATGATTACTTAGCTAACCTAAAATTGACAATCGGTTCTACAAATGTAGCTACTGCTGCTTCAATGACAGGTGACAAAGTAGTCTTCACATTGGCTACTCCATATAGTATTACAAAAGGTGACACAAAGACCTTTACTGTCTATGCTGACAATAATGGTGGACGTACAGCTGATACTGTAAAATTATATGTAGACGAAACTAGTGATGTAGTTGTAACTGATGTTCAATTTCCATTGTATGGAACTGACCTAACAAACAGTTTTGCTTCAGGTGATCAAACTTACACTGTAACTGGTGGTGATATTACATTATCAAACAGTGGTCCTGCTGCACAAAACATTGGTAAAAATGTTACTGGTGTAACTGTACAAAACTTTTCTTTCACTTCTACAAATGCTGTAACAGTGAAAAATACAAAAGTTTGGGTATACTTAACATCAAATGGTACTACTGCAAATACATCTACAACAAACTTGAACTACGTTAAAAACGTAAAGATTGTTGATACAGATGATAACAACAGAACTGTTGTAGGTCCACAAGCCGCTTTCGGTACAGGTACTACACTTGATGGTAACGGTTATTACAAAGTATTTACAGATTCTTTTGATGTTGCTGCTGCTACTACTCGTCATTTTGCTGTAGTTGTTGATATTGACACAAATATGCCATCTAACTATACAGTTAACACTGTTGTAGATTTTAGTGGTACAAACTATGTCAAATATGCTAACAATTCACAATATGTAAGTGCTGCTACTATTGTTCCAAACACTATTACAGGAAACAAAATGACTGTAGCCGGTGCTCAACTTACAGTATCTAGAACAACTCCTCCTGCTTCTCCACTTGTCGTAAAAGGCGCTAGTGATATCGAAGCTCTTGGTGTTCTTTTGACTACAGGTAGTGCTTCTGATTTGAAGATTACTTCAATGAAGTTGCGTGTATTCGCTTCATCAAGTGCTATTACAGGCAATGATGGTGATACAGCTGCTAATACTGCTGTAAACACTGTTTCTGTCTATGAAGAAGGTAGTTCAACTCCAATCTTCACAAAGAACTTATCTTCATCAAGTGGTACAATTGGTGCTGGTGGTTACTACTATGTACAAGCCACAGGTCTTAGTTACAAATTGTCTGCTGGTGTTTCAAAGAAACTTATCGTCAAATTGGGTCTAAAAGATACTATAAGTGCAACAACTTATGTATCAGTTGACTTAGATGCTGACGATGATATCGATGTAGAAACTTATGCTGATGGCAAATCAGTAACAGAAAATACAACTGCTACTATCAATGCTTCATCACCTGTATTCGCTACTATATCTTCAGCAGGTACTATTGTTGTAGCTGTTGATGGAAATACTCCAACAGCTAATGTTGTACTTTCTGGTACTACAAACAAAGTAATGTCTATCTATAAATTTACTCCAAGTAAAGAATCTTTCACTCTTACTGGTGCTAAATTTACTGTAGATTCTTCAACTAAAGCAAACAACATTTCAAAAGTTATGGTAAGTTACAAGAATCTTGCTGGTACTACTGTAACAAAAGAATGTTATTTGAATGATGCTGGTACTTGTACATTTACTGATGGTCAACTTGACGCTTACTTCCCAGTAAATCAAACATCTCTTGTGACTGTTTCTGCAAATTTTGCAACAATTACTGGTGGTGCTGATTCTACAGAAGATGTGAAACTTGGTTTCTTAAGATCTGGTGATACTTTTGCTACATCTACAGCTTCTTTGACTAATGATTTCATCCTACTTGGTGAAGCATCTAACTCAAAATTGTATGGTGCTACTGATGTAGCTTCTATACCTGCTTTCAGTGATACTACTATTACTGCTCAAGCTGTACACAAAACAAATGTTAGTGTAGCTAAAATTACTCTTGATTCACAAGGTACTTTGGCTCAAGATCCAGTAGGTGCTTTTACCTTCACTTCTGAAGCTGAAAGTGGAAGTAACCAAAATTCAACTTTGGGTACTGTTACTGTCAAATTGACAGGTAGTTTGATTGCTGGCTCTGCTGGTAATAATACTGCTGCTGTATCTATCTATAGTGGTACTACTTTTGACTCTGCTCATTTGATGGGTTCAGGTACTATTACAGGTTTGGATACAAGTACAAGTACACAAGTTGACATTGCATTGTCATCTAACAATGAATGGACTGGTGCTAAAACTGTATATGTAGTTGTAGATACTACTGATGCTGACTTTGTTGATCCTTCTAGTACAAATTCTAGTTTGACAACACAATTGGTATCTTATACTTGGGATGATGGCTCAGTAACAGCTATCTCTCCTGTAGCTGGTATTCCTTTGTACGGTTCTACAAAAACTTATTAATTAAGTTTTAGGTAGATATTTTATTTGTAGGTTAAATTCTTACAGATAAAGACGTCAAAACACGACCCCTACTTTTTTAAAAAAAGTGGGGGTTTGTGTTTTTTTAAGATTTTTAGTATTATTTAAGCAGTCTATTTATTAATTTTTACTGTATGCATAAAAAATGGTTTTATTTATTTACTGGTTTGGTTTTGTTATTACCTTTGGTAGTAGTAAAATATTCTATGAATCCTTTTATTTTTTATAAGGCTGTTTTTCTGCAGGTTTTTTCTGTGACTTTGTTGATTAGTTATCTTTATTACATTTTTTATGCTGATAGTAATTTACACAAAGTAAAGTGGACTACAAAAGTTACACCTTTATTGATTGTACTTTTATTATTTTATATAAGTATTTTTGTTTCGTCGTTACTTGGTTATGATTGGTCTAGAAGTCTATGGAGTAGAGCTGAACGTATGACTGGTTTGTTTGTCCTTTTACATTATTTTATTTTATATATTGTTTGGAGAGATGTTTTTGATTGGCAAGAATTAAAAAATATTTGGAAATATTTTGTTGGTGTTGTGGGTAGTATAGTTATTTTTATAGGTTTGATACAAATTTTTGATCCATTATTTTTGAGTAATTTGGGGAGTGCTCGTGTAGGTTCTACTTTGGGTAATGCTATTTATGTTGCAGGTTTTTGTTCTTTTGTTTTCTTTTCTTCTTTATATTTTTTTATTACTACAAAAAATAAGTATAAATTTTTTTGGTTGGCTGAAATAATTTTTAGTATAATAGTATTATTTGCTACGCAGACTCGTGGTGACATGATTGGCCTTTTTATAGGTTTTTTACTTTTTGTTAGTTTGTATCTCTGGTTGTCTTTTAAAGATATAAGTAAAGTTAATAAAAAATTAGGTGTTACTACTTTGGCTTTAATTGTTATTTTACCAATATTGTTGTTTGTTTTTAAGGATAGTAAAGTCGTTAGCTCTGTTCCTGTATTTAATAGATTTTTTTCACAATCTCTTAGTCAATCCACAGGTGGTACACGTCTTGTCATGTGGAAGACGGCATTTATAAGTTGGCAACAGAAGCCTTGGTTTGGCTGGGGATGGGACAATTTTTATTATGCGGCTAACCAAAATTATTTACCTGAATTTTTGAAATTTGGTCATGGTGAAGAATGGACTGACAATGCTCATAATGTATTATTTAATACTTTGGCTACTGTAGGTATCGTTGGTTTGCTTAGTTATTTGGCTATTTTTGTTGTTTTGATTTATATGGGAATAAGGTTGTTAAAATTTTATAGAAATGATAAGAATTTATTTATATTATTTTTAGTCTTGTTATCTTTTTTGGTAAGTCATTTTATTAGGAATTTCTTTGTTTTTGAAGATTTGTCTTCTTATCTTTATTTATTTTTTATTTTTGTTATTTTTGATATTTTATATATTAATTATAAAAAAGAAGGTGCTAGTATTATTAATAAAAAAGAAAAAAATAATGTTATTTTAAATAAAATAAAAAAAATAGCTAAGAATTTTATTTTTATAGTAGTCTGTTTAGTAAGTGTTTTTTCATTGTATCGATTTGCTTATATTCCTGCCAAAGCTAGTTATTGGCAGACCAAAGCTATTTATACAGCTTTGGTAGATTTTGATAAGTCATTAGATATACATAGAAAGGCGGTAGCTATTGATTATAATATGTATAGAGATGATATTTCTTATAATTATGCAGATTTTATTTTGGCGTGGATGCACGGACATCCTGATTTTGCTACTAGTAAATATAAAACGTTGTCTGAAAAAATGCATTATATTGGTGTAAGTGCTTTATATAGTTATCTTTTGGATTATCCTGATGATGCTAGAGTTTATTATGTTCTTGGTAATACCTTTATGGATGCTTATGATTTTTGGATGAATAGAGGTTATGTGGAAAAAGCTGAAGAAACTTATGCAAAAGGTTTGGAGTATTCTCCAAAAAGGCAGAGTCTTATTTTTGGTCTTATTAGAGCTAAAGTTGCTCTTGGTAAATATAATGAAGCCTTAGAATTGGCAAAATCTACTGTAGCAGATGATGATAGTATTGGAGAATCTCATTGGATTTTATCTTTTGTATACAATAATATGGGAGAAAATGAAAAAGCTGTGGAAGAAATAAATAAAGCCTATGAATTGAATTATAATTTTGAGGATAATAGGGAATTGACTTTGGCTTTTAGGACATTGATTTCTTATGGTGATCCAAAAGTTATGGCAGAATTCGTGAAGAATAGAATTTTGTCGATGAATGCTTCAAATAAATATCTTTTACAATCTTATATCGACTATTTGAAGTCTACAGAAGAAAAAGACAATTTATCACAATTCGAAGCAATGCTTTGATTTGCATTTGTCTTTTATAAATAGTAAACTAGATAAGTTGTTCTTACATTAATTTAAACTGTTTTATGCAAAAAACTTTAGAAAAAATCCTCAAAATTATTATAGGTATTAGCTTTGTGATACCACTTTTGGTGTTACCTAAGATGTATATATTTCCTTTTATCGTCCCAAAAATAGTTTATTTTAGATCTTTGGTACTCATAATGCTTGGTATTTACTTAGTATTGTTGTTAACAAATTTTCAAAAATATCGTCCAAAATTTTCTTGGGTAAATATTGCTGTTTTGGGATTTTATCTTAGTTTCGTTGTTTCTACTTTTGTTGGGGTGGACTGGTACAAGAGTTTTTGGGATAATCATGAAAGAATGTTGGGCTTGTTTACCATTACTCACTATGTTGTTTATTATTTTATAATTAACTCAGTAGTCCGTACTTGGGAAGATTGGAAGTGGCTTTTGCGTACATTTTTGCTCGCAGGGTCGGTAGTCATGTTTATCGGACTTTTGCAAAAATATGCTGATCCAAATATTCTTTTGAACAAGGGAAGTGATAGAGTCTCTTCTACACTTGGTAATGCCATTTATTTTAGTGGTTATGGTTTGTTTTTATTTTTTATCGGCTCTCTACTGGCTTTAAAAGAAAAAATAAAAGAGAAGGGAATAGAATTATTTTCTATGGAAGCTTCTTGGTTTTGGGTGGAAATTGTCTTGAGTTTGTTAGGATTGTGGGGAATATTTGGTGGTGGTACACGTGGTGCTTTGGTAGGTCTTATTGTTGGTTTTTTTGTTTTGGGACTTGTTTACTTTTTTACGCTAAAAGAACAAAAGAAATTGAAACAAATCGTTTTGCTTAGTTTTGTTGGTATCTTGGCTATTTTTGTGGTGTTGTTTATAAATAGAAAAACAGATTTGGTAGCTGGTATCCCTGCTGTTGGTCGTCTTCTCAATACTGATGTTTCTAGTACCAATACTCGTGTGATGGCGTGGGGAGTGGCTCTCGACGCTTGGCAAGAAAAGCCTGTCTGGGGTTGGGGACCAAACAATTTTTATTACGCTTTCAACAAATATTATAATCCACAATTTCTTGAATATGGTTTTTCGGAAACTTGGTTTGACAATGCTCATAGTGTGATTATGAATACCTTGGCGGTGCAAGGTGCTGTGGGTTTGGTGTTGTATCTTAGTATATTTATATTAGTCACTATTTTTTTGATAAAAAAATATCGTGAAGGAAAAATTGATGTACATATTCTTGCTTTCACTCTTGCTTTTCTTTGGGCACATTTGATAAGTATCTCTACCGTTTTTGAGAATCCTACTTCTTATCTTTATTTCTTTTTCTTTTTGGCTTTTGCAAATAGTTTTTTGCTAAAAGACGATACCCAAAATATGAAAAAAAATAAAGCCGTTTCAGTACCTTGGTCTATTTTTGTTTTCTTGGTTATTTTACTTTTTGTTTATAGTACTGATGTCAATGCTGCTAGAGCCAATAAATTTACCTTGAACGCATTGCAAAAGGTAATGGCAGGCCAACAGTCTTATGAAGAAGATTATAAGAAAGCTCTTAGTATCCCAAGTCCTCATGTAGATGATATTAGAAATGATACTGCACGTGTTTTTACAGATATAATTGCGCAAGTTTTGAAAGATAGTAAAGTTAATAATAATTGGCAGATAATTGAACCTCTTTATAATCAAGCCAAGGATAATTTGGAAGAAAATTTGAAATTGCACCCTGAGGATATTAGAGTTAGTTTACAATTGGCACAACTCAAGATTTATGCTGCTGTATCTTCACAAAATACACAATTATTAGAGGAATCGGAAGCTATTTTAAAGGGAACCTTGGAATTATCACCAAAACGTCAACAAACTCAGTATATGATTGCTGGTGTACAGGAAAATTTGCATAAGTATGATGAAGCTGTTAAGATATTGCGCGAAAGTATAGATAATGACCCAAAGATTGCTAATGGCTGGCAACAGCTGGAGAGTTTGTATAATGTGATGGGGGAGACGGATATGGCGAAGGCTTTGCAGGAGGAGGCTTTAAATAGAGGAATTAAATTTTGATAATCTCTCAAGATCCCCCTCCTAGTAGGAGGGGTTAGGGGAGGTCCAGAGGAAGAAAAAACATAAATAAAAGGAGGATTTATGTACAGCAATAAAAGCTTTTTAAAATCAAGAAGAAAAACATTGCGTCAAGAT
>Ga0100378_1000641_pt1 | contig 38110 bp, 57 predicted proteins | sample CryGeymeta201502_FD_81535 | JGI IMG/M metagenome (GOLD analysis project Ga0100378, IMG submission 81535) | Groundwater microbial communities from Crystal Geyser aquifers in Utah, USA - Crystal Geyser metaG 2015-02 | ecosystem: Environmental > Aquatic > Deep subsurface > Groundwater | place: USA... | reverse complement strand
TGTGCCGAGTTTGGTCAGGTAGTGGATTAAATTTTTTTAGTCGGGGATCTAGAAAGATGCGCTGGCTATGAGGATATAGCTGGTAATTGTGATACAGTCAGACTTGCAATTATCGCCTCCCTCCTTGTCCAGCCTGTCCATGAGCATGGAAATCACTTCTCTGTACTTTTTCATTTTCAGAAGAACCCGGCACCAGCACACCTCCCAATACCTTAAATATCTATTTGATTCCTGATCCACATTTTACAAGACGTTATCTTTAAAAATATATCTTTGTTCGATAATCCAAACAGCCTAAAAATATTTCTTAGCTTCCATTAGACTCTTTATGGCTAATTAATGTGCCTCCCTTTGACTCAGACCATTTATTCCTCCGAGGTGGATGAGTGCTATTCCTTCTAGAGCGAACAACATGGCCACTCTTTTGTGGTCAGCTTGACTGTAGTTGTTGTGGTTCTTTTTGTGGAACTCAGAAATAATTCCATAGCATAGACCGTACTGCTGTCCAAAGTAAAAGGTTTATGCGAGCTCGTAGCATGATTGGATGTCAGCGGGTCTGAGTTAAGTGCAAAATTTGAAATAAAGAGCACTTTCAAAGATACGGAAGAGGGAAAGACTAATTCTTCCCATTTCTCTGAAGCACTCGAATAGTAAGCCTTTGTTGTTCTGGCCCTACGATAACAGTCGAGCTCGATCATACTCATAGACTGCTTTTTAGAATAATTTCAACTGGCTGTAACCCTTTCCTAGATGAAAAAGCACCAAAGGGTCATCCTGGCTCTTTTGAGCGAGCTAGTTAAGCTCGATAATGGCTAACTTGTGATATTTGAGTGACATGTAGGTCTCGCACAGAGATAGAATGTTTTTATGGTTGGCAGGTTTCAGCTGGGATAGAGCTGACTGTATGACCAGCTGATATGGAAGGTACTATTGACTTTCTCCTAGGACCTGCGATAACCTGCTGAGGACTTCTGTATCAACTTAATTGAGCAGAAGGTTGAATTATTGTGGGTTTGTCTTGCAGAGTTTGACTGTACCCTCGTTATATTCAGGTTAGTTGTTCTTTACAATGTCTATCAGCTAGAGATGGCTTTGGATGTATTACCTTCCTCCTGACTCATGGAGGAGCAACTCGTGCAGATTGGTCTTCAGGTTTAGGATGGTGGTTGCTGCCATTATCTACTGTTTGCTGCTGATTACTCTGACCACACACATCCACACCGACAATGCTTCCGATTTCAATAGTATCCTCTTTTATCGGGTCCAGTCAACTGCCTTCTTATGAGTCTTTTGGTCATTTTCGACGATGGTCAGCATTTTGAGGATGTCTGAACTGCTGAGAAGCTAGACTTGTTGGCACATGTTCTAGTCCAGCTCTTTCATTTCATTGGGACGATCCAGATCTTGATAAGTTTTCACATTCTACAGGAGTTACATTATTTAATCATCCAGGGAGAGGTCATTGAATTCTAGTTCGAACTCGGTCATAAAACTTAATACTTATTACAAAAGAGGTGAAATATTGATACTGTGAAATGTTAGATACTGGGTAATATGAGTCCAAAACGATATTAACCAATCACTTGTTGGCTCTCGGGTCGGAGTCTATTCGGGAGGTGATGGTTCCCCGTTGGAACTGCAACAGCGTGTCAGGACCGTGCTGGTTGACTAATCTCTCAACATGCAGCCCTCTAGTTTTGTAGCACTGTGAGAAGTAGTTGTAGTTGTAACGGAGAATGATGAACTGATAGAGACACATGAAGACATGGTCCCAGAACATTATCATGACGCTTATCACCAGTAGCACTATCCAGACTATGAAAAATATGTAGAAAGGGTACCAAAATACAGTCTGGTTGCCCTGAGGTATCGCCCTTTCATCCATCTTCGATTCAAATCTCAGCATCTCACGTCCTTAGTCACTCACCTCGATCTCCCACCGCATGCCCACCAACTTGCGCCCTGAGACGTTTTTGGTGAAGTAAAAATCGATGGCTCCTGCCACAATCAGAAAGGCTGTCTCGTTGGTTTGGCTGGTGACTAGAGGAAGGGCGAGATAGAGGAAGACCACTCCTGCTTTCATGAGGATATGAAGCAAAGCGATGATGGGATGTGCAGTGTTGCTAAAGAGTTTTGGCAACCGTGAGGTCGGGTTTGGTTTGTCCAAATCGAAAATGACACTATCTTGCCTGTCTGTTTTTGCAAATTCGTCGGGCGTGTATTTTTTTTATTCTTTAGGCAGAAACACCTCAGGATCCTTCTCGGCCTACATTCAATAACTATTTAATTACAAAGAAAGTCCATCAATATAACCCTACTGACCCTCTGCCTTCTATCTTACCTTGTCTTGTGCCTAGTCAGCAGGGCTCTTAATAAATACAGTGAGTATAGATAAGGGGATGGATCAATTAAAGCCGGCAATGATGCTTCCCCTCATGAATCTGGCAGCAGCGTTGGCTCCGTACTGCGAAAGGAGACGATTGACGTTGTCTCTCTGCACCTTGCTGCACTTATAATAAGAGTTTAGGTTGAAGGCTAGGAGAGCAGCGCAAAAGGCACAAATTGTTATCTGGGTCAAAAGAAATTTGAGTATGTTTATGACCAGCAGAATGACCCAGATGAGGGCGAATAGGATCAGAGTCCACCAAAAGGCCTTGTCGCTGGCGCCAGAATTGTTCCTCTCATCAACCTTGCACTCGAACTTCCACTGCTCGTCTCCATTCTCATCAAAGTCTATCCACCACCTGAGGCCTACTAACAGACGACCGGCCACGTTCTTGACGATCCAGAAATCCACTGCTGCCAGGATGACGACAAGGACTAGCTGACTGAAGCCGGGCATGATGAGTGGAAGGATGAGGTAGATGAACACAACTGCGATTTTGAGGACGACATGCAAAAGGGCGACTCCAGGGTGTGAGGTGTCTGAGATGAAGGAGGGCATTACACCCTGTTAGTTTTTGTTGCTCCTTTAATTGTGATCGAGGATGAGCGAATCTCTCTGGTTGGGGTCGTTGTCCATGCGAATATAACTTTGAATAATCGAGCATTAAATCTTGAATTCCAAGCAATTAAATACGTTATCCACACAGATCAATGCTTGGCAGGGTAGAACTTGCTATGCTTGAAGGATGCCATGAAGTCGACATCTCTTTTTGCCTCCTCTTCGATCTGTTGCAAGAGTTCTTTCTCGTCCTTTGCCTCCTCTTCGCTCATGGCTCTTCTTCGCTTCTGATCTTAGTCGTACTCCCTGTACACTCTGATCAGATCCCTCTCAATGATTCCGTAAAACATGCCTGCCAAACCTTGGGCGTACTTGGTCAAAACCCTGATGCAGTTTTCTTTGAAAATATTGAAAGCGGTTTCTAAGATAATTATAGAGGATACCCAGGGTATCAACGTATTTGAAGAGCTACTCAATCGACCTGCAGTACAGCAATTTCATATGTTTGACCACCTCTACCTCCAAATTGGTCTCCTCTGGAGCATCCAAAATCAAAGTGACTATCTTTTAGACATGCTAACTAATGATTTTTTCAATTCTGGCCCGACACTGTTCCTTGTTCTTTACCTAGTTCTCAGGAATGAACAGTTTTGCTATATCTTTGGAGTATCTTCTCACTAGCTCCTGCCTTGATCCTGCGCTTTCCACAGCTGCAGTTAGACCTTCCCTGCATTGGGATTTCTTTGTGTTGAAGAAAGAAAAGTTTTTGGAGAGGATCATGCCGATTAGCTCACTACCGCTGAGAACCTTGAATAATTTAGTGTATATCGGATCTACATCCTCTTCTTCGAACATGTCCCCAAATGACATGCCCAGGAGACTACCAATTCCACCTTCCTGTTGCATCATGGAGTTGAAGGCTTGCATCATGGTTGCTCCTCCTTGTCCTTATTGGTTGCTGGCTAGGGGTGCATTGAGTTACTGACTTAGCTGGTTGGCAAGATTGGCTCTGCTAATAGGCTGAGGATCGGGAATGCGCTCTCTGTAGTTGGTGGTAGCTTCAGGTTGCGGCTGCTGTTGCTGTTGAGGAGGCTGAGTAGGCTGAGATTGCTGCTGAGGTTGCTGTTGCCTGTTTTGAGCAAAAATATTTGCAAGATTGAATCCCGATCCTGGTGCGAGAAGCCCTCCCAACATGCCCATAGGATTTGCTTGATTCTGCTGAGGCTGTTGGCTGTTCTGAGCTGTCTGATTTTGAGGAACACTCGGCTGAGTATTGGGCGAAATTGGTAGTTGTTGGTTGTTCTGACGATTCTGAGGCTCAGTTTGTCCTTGCTGAGCATTCTGCTGCTGATGCTGGTGTTGGTGTTGATGAGGATGATTGTGATGGTGGTGCTGTGGCATTCTCTGTTGCAAGTTGGCAAACCTCTGGATAACATCGACAGCTCCGGTGTTGCTGGCACTAAATGCCTGCAGAATAGGAACCAGCTAATTGAGATGATTGACCCTGCCCTCCTGTAACATCTGGATGCTTCGACTCAGTTGGGGCATAAACCTTAGCATTTCAGTCTGCAACTTCCTCAAATACAGCAAAGTTTGTTATCGAGGATTTGTATGAATTGGTATTTGTTCCTGAGGAAGGGACAGTCTAGATATGTTGGACTGGAGGCTTATCAACGGAGTGTAGTTTACTGAAAAAACAGTGCTGAGTGTATGAGATAGGTACGCTTGCTGTTGCTGGGGAATGGGTTGAGGGCCTTGCTGGTTGTTGGTGTTGGCTTATTGGGGGTTTGTGGGTTGCTCCTGCTGAGTGGTGTTGGGACTTGTTGGCATATTTTGGCCCTGAGGTTGCCCGAAAGGAGGAGGGTTCATTCTGATTTAGATATTGCCCATATTGCCAAAAAAGCTATTGAGGCTTTGATTCATCTCTTAGGTGGGAGGTCGACCCATCAGGCTCGAAAATATGTTGCCGATGTTGCCAAAAGGATTAGGTGGAAGTTGCTGTCCCTGCTGTTGCTGAGGTTGTGGATTGTGCTGTGGTCTGGGCTGTTGAGGTTGAGGTTGTTGAGGGTTTTATTGGGCAGGCTGAGAGCGTGCAATCAGATGGATAGTGAGACCTGACTATTTGACTGAGTTATACAACCGTTACCATACTAGCTGAGTGGCTGTTGATTTTCCAGCTGTTTGCCTGAGAAAATGAGTTTCTGCTTATCAATAGGCACTTTGACTTTTTCCTCTATGATTTTTTTGAGCTCAGAGATGGGAATCTAGATGAGATGGATCATACATCAGGACGTGTCTGAATTTCAAAGGTTTCATTGCTAAGCAATTTGACCTTCACCGTGAACGGCTGATCCTCTGTTATTATCGGCTGACTACTTTCCCTCTTCTGCTCGGACATTCTGGAATCTAATATTAATTATCATAAATCAATATTATCAGACAACTATTCCTGTTCAAAATTTACATCGTAGTACTTTTGCATTCAATCGCCTTTGAGAAATGGTGGTGAAGTGTGGAAGGCGGGATGGGTATTGAATAATTTTATAAAGTTTCATATTCTAATAACTATCATGGGACTACTGGGTAAAACATTGAAGGGTAGAAGCGCCAGACCGGGAGGCCTTCCTCCGAAGAAAAACATCAAGATAAGACAGATTGCCAAGACGCAGGAAGAATTCGACCAGCTGAAGAAGTTAGCAAAGATGAAGAAGGACATCCTTCGATCCAAGATTGAAAGCGAGCACAAGATAGTCAGCTTCAACAAGAAAAAATTGTTGACATACTGGAGAAAGATCATGAGGATCGCCAAGACCGAGGAACTCCGCAACTAAATCGACATCTACTCACAGAATAACCAACGAGAGCTCGACTCCAAGGAAGCCTTCATCCAGATGTTGGACAAAAATCTCGACTAGGCCAACAATCAATACCAAATCGCCATCAGGAACCACCTCATTCACATAGACACTCTCCTATCTGTCCAGCAGTCCCGCATGCATGGGCTCATGGAATAGTTCAGGAGAGACGTCGGTATCCTTGAAACAGAATTCCTCACAGAGAGAGGGGAGATGGAGCAGACCCACCATGACCATCTTAAAGAACTCAACGACATGATTGAAACCGTAAAGGAAGAGGACCGCCGAAAAGCAGAGGAGATCAGGACAGAAGAGCAGGCCTTCAGAGAGGAGATCAAGAACAAGAATCTTTAGGAGCTTCAGCACATGAAGTTCAACCTGGAAGCCAAGCAGACCAAGCACTACACTGAATTGGAGCAAATGCATCAGAAGTATTCTTCGGACACTGGCAAAAAAACCGAATAGCACAGTAAAAACTTTGAGGACAACAAAAACATGACGATCAAGATAACGGAACTAGACAGAAACATCATCAGAAAACGGTCCAAAATTGACCTCCTGAAGCTGAAGATCCTCCAGCATAAGAAAGAAAGTGGGGCCAGAAACAATGCCCTCAGAAAGGAAAAGGACAACATTTCCAAAAATTATCAATAACTCAAGGAAAAAATGAATAGGTTCAGGGAAGAAGAGGACAGAAGACTCAAGGAGCTCACCAACAACTCCAGAAACGCAGTCTAGAAGCTCAAATAATACCTTGAGCTTGGCGAGAGAATCCTCAAGACAGCAGAACTGTGTAGAAGACTGGAGACTGAAAAAGAAAAAGTTTTGCCTTTCTATGACTCCACAGTGGACGAGAATGAGATTTCTGAAGAGTTGAAGAACCAGTTCCAAGAATTGACAGCTGAGTAGTATGAGGAATTCAAATACCTGAACAACTTTTTCAAGAGGCACAACAAAGTTCTTCTGGACTTACTGGCCATCAAGAAGCAAAAGGAGGCCTTGGGAAAGGATAACCAGATGTTGAAGTCTCTCCTCAAGCAGTACCTGGATGGCATTTCTCTCAACGACGAGGTTCTAAGGACCAACAACCCTCTGTTCATAGTAAACAACCGCATCCAGATAACTCAGGAGCCGGTAGAGTAAGCCAATCCTCCAACGGTCATCAACGCCAATACAGTTCACTCCTACAACATCAACCAGTTGGGCAGAATGGCTCCTCAACGTTTCCAGTGACCTTGATAGCATATCTTTATTCATAGTAAATATTAAGATCACTCCAGTCTCCAGTTTCTCTTTCTTGCCTTTCGTAGCTTCAACCTATAGTGCTCCTTCTACTCAACTAGCTGCTTGATCTTATTCTGGTAAAGGTCCAGCACTTATTTGATCTTTAAGACCATCTCACCAAACCTGTTCTCTCCGACCTTATTTAACTCATCCTCCTCCCTTTTGGTGAGCATTGTGGAATTGAGGAGGCTCTTGGCTTTGAGGCGGGAGGGTGAGGGGCGTTGATTTTTAGTTTTTTGTGATTTGTAGGATTGTTGGAACGATTTAGGATGGGTAATTTATTGTTTGTTTTATAGTCTATCTGATATATTTATTTTGGAGAAATCTTATTTTCCCCTACTCAGGTATTTGCCCTTCTCCCGAACATTCAAATCTTTGCCGAGTTAACTCCACATTCCTCTCCCCTTGATCTCCTTCCCCAGGCCTCCCTTCTTCGACTGTCGCCCCTGCTTGCCTCTCCAGTAGTACTTCACCCGCGCATTGTCTTCGCAAGTTCCCTTTCCTTTCTTCCTACCAAGTCCTTTGCTATTGTTGTTCTTAGACACAGGCAGGAGTTCTTAAGCATTATCAAGCACAGAGGAGGGTTTGTGGGAGTGTGAGGGGTGGGAGGGGTGCCGTGTGTCTAAGCTGTGTCTTTTAGTGATGTGTTGGGGACCGATGATGGTTTGGCTGTTTTTAAGGGAGTTTCCTCTGGATTTGGGGTGAGGAGCAGGCAGTAGTTGGCAATTGTGAGGGTTTGGTGAGCAGTAGAGCATGAAAAGGTGTCCTATTGATTTTAAAATTTAACTATCACTTTATCAATAATTGCTCCATTTTTATAACTTAAGCAATAAGATGAGCAACAAAATGATGCTCCCGATCGAGCTCACAAAAATACTCTACGACTCCTGGGAAGGACAAATCTCCACCTCCTCCCAAGACAGCGAAATCTACGGCAAGTGCCTCAACGGGCCAGGAAAAGTTACCTTCAAAAACGGCAACACCTACGAAGGAAACTTCTTCAACGGACTGCTTTCAGGTCAGGGGAAATTCACCTGGGTCAATGGCATCACCTACGAGGGGTAGTTCACTGATAACCGCATCACTGGCAAAGGTAACTACAGCTGGCCCGATGGCAGTAGCTATGAGGGATAAGTGAAGGATGGGCTAAGGCATGGAGTGGGGAAGTACACTGTGGACGAGGCAACCTACGAAGGCGAGTGGCATGAGGGCAAAAAGTAAGGAAAAGGAAAGATAATCTTCAAGAGCGGAAGCATTTTCTAAGGTTCATTCAAGAACGACATGAAGCACGGCTACGGTAAGATGTACTATTACCCTTCTGGCAACTTTTTCGAAGGAGAGTGGCAGGAGGACGTGAAGTGCGGCATGGGGACCATGAACTGGACAGACATCAGGGAGAAATATGTAGGGAATTGGAAGAACAACCAGCAGGAAGGATGGGGTATTCACATTTGGTTGTAGTCTAAAGGTTAAGGAAAGTTTATGAGAAATCGCTATGAAGGCTTTTGGAAAGCAGGAGTCCGGGAGGGCTTTGGAGTGTTCTACTATGCTAACGGGTCTAGATACGAAGGATACTGGCAAGGCAACATGAAGGAGGGGTATTCTTTCTACACCGACTAAAACGGAAAGGTATCTCTGATTTACTTCCACAAGGATAGAATGATCAAGGGGAACAGGCCAGACAGCATTTAGGCTGAAATTGTCAAAAAGTTACCAAACAAGAAAGAAGTCGAGCCGAATCTTTACAACCTCTGTCTTAACATTGATCACTTCTACCTGCCTTACACTCCCAATCTCGAGTACATGACCAACTATCTCCTGAGAAATAACACACAGCTCAAGGCTTGGTACAAAAATGCTGCCTCTTTCTATGACCAACAATCAGAGTTCAGTTTCTGCCTCAATCTAGAAGGTGTCTGGAAGATGATAAGGAGTCTAAAGATACTAGGAGACTTCAGCTTGGCCCAGTTCGATAGGGGAGTTCCTCACATCAATCCTGACATTGAAGCGTTGTTGAAGATCACACCCCAGCAAGCAGAGGACAGAGTCAACTATGAGGATATTTACTATAAGTATCTGGGAGCACAAGTCTAAACCGACATAGAAAAGGCCAAAGAACAAAGTTAAATGAGCAATGGAATGCCCTTCAAAGAGTATCTTGTTCACAACAGGGAAGGGAACATTTTATTCCGATAGTTTGTACATCTACTGGTTTGGATGGGACACCACCTGGACCCCAACTACGACAACCCTCAGAAATCAATTGAGAAGTTGATCAACAAGATAGCTCCATTTTTGGACTCTCTCAACAAGGTCATCAAGATGTCGGGTAGCTAAAACATGAGCTAAAATAAATCATCCGTCAGCAAGGCAGAAAAGAACTTGTCTCCTTTCTATAAAAGCCTCAACTCTAGCATCTTCAACACCTTTGTTAAAGAAAATTCTCCTCGCATGTTGCAGCAGAAAGATAACACGATCAGATTAAGGGAGGTGCTTGGATTGGGCAGACTTAATGGATGCATTGGAGAACAAGAGTTGTCCTTGCTATAAAAAATCATAGAAAAATATTTTGACGGATAAATCATTTCTAGACCCAAGTGCTAAAACTGGTCCAACTCCACTCTTTCACATAAGATCCTCAATCTCGTCAACTACGAGCTCATCGAGTATGAATTTATCGAAATTATCTACATCCTTTTCATCAAGAAGCTGCCAAGCACCAAGGAAACCGAGTAGAACAAGAAAAAATACTAAGCTGCAGTTCAGGACCTCTTTGCTGCAAAAAAATTGCATGAAAAACAACAAGAAACAAAAAAAGATTTCCTCAACGAGGCCAGATATGTCCATTCTGATAAAATCAAGCAGAGGGAGGCTCTCAAGGAGAAGAGAAGACAGATGGAGGAAAGAAAAGCAGCTGCTGAGGCTTTGGCCCGAGAAAAGACACAAGAAGAGTGGGAGAGCCAGCAGATGCAGCGAGAGGACATTGATGTGAAGGACGAAGATATGGAGGAGGAAGCCAGTGATTTTTAAATATGAGCTGACTGGAGGTGGATACGATTGAATGGTGTCATATCACTTTTTGAACTCCACAAGGATTGCAGTCATATTGTCTCGACCGTACGGATCAGTGTTGTTCGTTCCAGGGTTCAGGTTCTGATCAAAAAATTATTTGAGGCAATCGCTGCTGTTTGCCTTCTTCAGGCTGTCGACAAAATGTTTGGTGAGCTTGGCAGTCTAGTTCTCATACTTTTACCAAATACCATCACAGCCAACGATTAACAATTCCTATTTGCCTGTCCTCTTGACCTATATGATGTCAGGCATGCAGGTGATGGGCTGTTGGTTGAAGGCTAGGCCTGGCATGTTCTTGTGACTGAAGTCGCCTATCGATCTGGTAAGATTGAGACCATTTACTCTTCCCTGAATTATCGGAACTCCTGTCTTGGCGATTCTGTCCCTCTCAACAGGGTTCTCCGGTTTGTGATCAAAGGATAGCTGAACGCACTTTCCGGCCTGCCACAAGGCTGCCCTAGAGTCGCCAGCATTGGCGCATACAATTTGCTACTTGGTAACAGCTACCACAACAGCTGTTGCTCCAGAATTCAGCTCGTTCTCAAGAGCAGCCCTTTTCAGTTATTAGCTTTTGTACTTCAGGAGCTCCTGGACTCCTGGTTTGAGCTTCATCATGAGTTCAACCTGGATGAAGGTTTAGGTGAGGGCCTGTCCGAGGTTACCTTCTTTGAGTGCTTTTCTCTTGAGAAAGACCTCCAGGAAGTGGGCAGCCACGTACTTGGATACTTATCCTCCTCCATGTCCGTCGAACACTCCGTAGAGTCCCATGTCCGGGAATCCTGGGATGTAGTTATAGGCAATAAAGGCATCCTCCATATTTTTCCTCCATCCTTGCATTTCGCAGACGGCATACTTGTAGTTAGTGTTCTATTCCCAATTTTGCTTCTTGGTGGTGATCGGCTTATCCAGAAAGCTATTTCCCATTATTATTTACTAAATTAAACAGAAGAGCCGAGCACCAATGTATGCTGCCAACAATGATAATCGTCAGAGGGTGAATTCACTCATCAAATATATAATAAATAATTGAGCTGATCAGCCCCTGCCTAACTTGAGGCTAAGCTTCCTGACTGCTTAAAGGTGTAAGAGTCGTGAGTCCCTTTTTATTTTGCCAGAGTGATAGATGTGAGGAATATGGTGGTATTGCAGGTAGTTCCTGATGAGGATCCGCAATAATTTCCTAAACTCGATGTCCTGCCTCGTGGCCCCGATAGGGTTGCCTATCACGAGTCGTCTGATGCTGCGGACGTTGACGTAGCCGTTGGTCTGCTTGCACTTGTCTTCTAACCTGCCTCGAAAGTCAGTTTATTTTATAGTCATTCTATTAATAGCTATTACTTTGCCCGTCAGCTCAGAAAAATCTCTAGATCCGATTTTTTTGATTGCCATGTGAAATATGTTCGATAGGATGTTTCTTCCAAATTTCTGACCCCATCTCTCTACCATCACTTGATCTCTTTCGACCCTTTCTGCAGACTCCCTTTCCTTCCTCTTTTCCACCTTCACAGCAGGGCTTTGGACCTGAATATCGTGATGAGTGGCCTATTCGGGGAGGATGGGTTGTCTTGAGTCGGCTTCTGGGTGGTTGGGCAGGTAAAAGTAGTGACAGTGAGGGATCAGTGGAGCCACGGGCGGGTAGGCTGGGAAGGTCTGGAGTGTGTAGTTCCAATATTGGGTGTGCTATTCCGGGTGTCCAAGGTCTGGGTGGTGGTAGAAGTAGGGCTGATAGCATTCATAGTCCTCTTCTTGCTTCACTTCATTCTCCTTTTTCATCTGCAACAACTATTATTTATCGCCAAAAAAGGAGAATGTTCATCACAAAACAGCGACTCTCCAGCTCCATTTCTCTTAAGGACACTCAAGAACGAGCTTCCTCTTGAGAGTCGTCTCTAACGTATTTTCGCCCATAAAGTAGCATAAGTCAACCTGTTCCTTCCTTTTTGACCCCTTCCTTCATTTTACACTTAACTCGTAGCGATGTATCTATTATTTCCGAGTGCTCTTGCTTTTGATATATCTGCATTTGTTGTTTTGGCAGCAGGCTATGCTATTTAGATCTGTAGAATATAATAAGGGATAATATAAGCTAAATAATGCAAAAGGGTGATCCATGTTTCCTCTTCATAAATGTGTAAGGGATATGATGACATACGATCAATATGGAGTCAGACTGTAGTTCGCCAAGCTGGTTTCCTCAACCAAACTCTTCTTCTCGAATATTATCAGCATCTCTTTCTACAATGGACTCACAGGGGTGTAGTTCTTACCAATGTTATGAGTTATACAGTGGAGATTGGTCAGGTCGGGGAAGTACACCTCCAGGCTGCTGGCATCCTTGCCTCCATATATCTTACGGATGAAGAGGACCACGATGTCTCCCATCCACATCACCACGTGCTCAGTAGCCTCGTCCTTGATGCCTCCATTGCTATCCAACTCGCGTCTGCCTATGGCCTTGAGCAGTTAATGGAAGTCTGCCTTGACTATGTTAACTCTAAGTCTTACACTAGTTGCCGGGTGACAGTTAGAATTTGATGTTTTCACTGGCGTTTGTAATCAGGACATCCGAGGCCAGCATGGTATCGAGGATGAACTTATTCTTGTTATTTTCCTTCTTCCCTGAAAGACGCTTGATTCTTAGAATGTATCGACCGGGCATGAATCTCTGATGTTATGTGTTCAGTAAGTCTAAGGTATATCAATAAAGTACTGGCATCTTCGACAGCAAAACAGGCTTACTCGTTGTGGAGACCAGCCACAATGTTCCTCCTGTCGGCGTCAATTAGCAAGTATGTTATCGGGTCGTAGCCTCTTGTTTTGTGCATCTGGTGCAGTCTCATCCCGACAGGTTGATCTTTCTCAATCTCAAATTTAATGAAAACCTATTAATCCTCGTATCTGGCAAAAGGTATCTCAAATTAACTGACAATAGGAGCCTAAGGACTATACTTGACCACGAAGAAGGTTTCGATTTGTTCCTAAAACTACTGTTGGGTGAGTAGGAAGTTGCCAGCTGGTGGATACTAGCCTGTCAACTTGATGATCCTGTCGAGCAGTTGCTGGGGAATGTCTTTCAATTGAAGGTTACCTCTGAAGTCGAAATTGCCACAAGGATTTCTGAGGTAGTAGTAGGTGGTGCCGTCGATGTCGAAGATCCTCATCAAATAATAATGTTTTCTTCCCGACAGACCGATTTTATGCTCAGGAACATTTTTGGAAGTGACAATGGTACCTCCATTGGGATGGTTCAAGAAGGGCTGCACCAAATGTTTTTTGACAAGCTTGTGGTTGTACTCCTTTGACCCGTCGAGATACACAGGCTTCATGGGGAACATCAGGAAGGTCCTGAACAGTTCTATGGGGTTGATCTTATCAATGCCACCTTTCAGGGATGACTTGTACTTGAACCAGGCCTTCTCCAGTAAGCAGGGCCACATGTCAGTATCTTTGATGGGTTGACTGAAGATTGGTCCAGTCTCGTGGCAGAGAATATAGTCGTCGATGTAGATAGGTCTTCTTCTGCCTTCATGGACTATGTAGACCGAGTGCAATCCATAGCTATTGGAACCAGTTAAGATGATGTTCTCGATCAGTTCAGAGTGATCAGCAAGGTAGCACAAAAATACACCGAAATACTGCATGACGTCGTCTAGAATAAGAAAAGGCTTACCTCTGACCATGATGTTGGAGGGCCGGGCGTTGTCATAGTTGAAGATTTTATAAATCTTATTCTTATGGTCCCCATCTTTCCTCAGGAACTGCTCGGGTCGCTCGAAGTGGCAGTGGACCTCCTTACCATCTGTGACCAGTTTCAAGGGGTCTGCTCCGATTGTGACATCGTAGAACCTTTTTTAGGATTCTCTCAATCTTTTCATGGCATCCTCGAGGTTGTACCTGACAGACTCGACCTGGCAGTCGATGGTGTCTTCGTGCTGTATTTTGATTTAGCGGTCGTCTTCTCCATAACGGTACTAGAAAACGTCAAAATCATGATGTCCCTCTCCACGGCAAAGATTACCCATTGATAAATATCTAATATCATAGTTGGTAACTGGAGTCATTACAGTTGCCTGTCTTTTCGAAGCTGGTTCTCGATAGGCCTACCATGGCACATAGCAGGAGGCTCATGTTGATTATTCTAAATGCTGCATAGAGGAATAGATACTCGTTTTCAACCATTTTGTCTAGGATTCCCACTTTTGCAACCTCACCTCGTAGACCAGCCGAAGCAAAAAAAATACTGCAGCTAGGAAAAGTTCAAAGCCGTAGGGTGAAAAGGTCATCACGAAGCCGATGCTGACCACATGGTCTCCAAAAGACAGTAAAAACTCATTCTCCCATTTCTGATATATTGAGTGAGATGTACCTTGTAGGAGCGTTAGAGGGATTCTAGCTTAGCCTGGTTGCTGTCTTTATCCTATAATCGGATGCTGTTGATGTCTTTTTTGAGGATGAAGGAGATAAGGTTGAAGATGACATAGAGCAGGAGGATGTCGATGCCGAACATGATGCGGATCACCCTCAAATTAATACTCTTGTCCTGCAGCTAGTCATAGAGAGGAGAGCACAGATTGATATCGTATACCATCACCTGATATTTCAAATATCAATTATTTATCAAAAAGTCAATATACTAAAGTCAAGGCAAAGTTAAAGATTAATCATTTCTCCATCTCCTTTCTGGTCTCAATCGGTCTGGACAGGTTGAGAATGTTCATGCACTGCTCCACACTCTTGTCCTCAGATGCTTTCAAAAACTTCTCACTTAGTTCATGAGTCCATTACTCGGTCAGGAAAGGTAAGGTGGTCTTCTTTCCTCCCTCGACTATCCTGTTGTAGTAAAAGAGGGCCAGTTCGGTGAACTCAGGCTTCTTTTGGTACTTCTCGATGTAGTTTATTAGCAGCTTGCAGCCAGAGAACAACTTTTGGATAGTGTTTACCTTGAAACAATCCATGGCACATTCCTCCCAAGTTTTTCCATTAACTGTGTAGAAAGGTCTGAGAGTTTTGGGGCAGAACTGGACTTGGCTCATGTTCTTGGTCTCGATTCCATAGCACCAGTTTATTTCTGCCTTGGGAAGAGGAGGAACTTTGATGAAGTAGTCCAAAAATATATCAGATGCTGACTTCTGGGCATCCAACAACGTAGTGATATAGTAAAGCTCTTCAGGAGGCAGCTCTCTACTAAACTGAGGGTATTTTTCGATGATTCTCTTGAGCTGGTCGGGTTCAGGCTCACCATCGACGGGAATAAAGCTTGAGCAGACTTCCAAATTCTTAAACTTTTCTGAGACTTTGGTGGAATCGATGAAGAAGCCTCTCTGATAAAACCCTCTGCTCCAGGTCTTGAATTCCTTCTTTTCGCTGGTGGTGAACTTCTTGAACTTGGACAGCAGAATCATGAGGGCCTTAGTCCTGAGATAATGGCCCTTGAGTCCTTTGTCGAGAGGATACCCGAGTGCCTTGACGATTTTGATCATAGGCTCGATGTTAGGGGAATGGAATCTGTAGGTATCCCTATCTGTGGGCTGATTGAGGTATCCACTACTGACACAGTACCAGACGGCAACATCGGAGGGGAGCTGAGTAGTGACAAACTGGGCCAATCCACACATGCTGGCCATGGTGCTGCTGTTCTTCAATCTGAAGATCAGGTGCTCAGTTGCGTTGGCCTTAATAGGATTCAGATATTCGATCTCTCCTTCATTTATGAGGTACCAAATAACAGCGTAGTACATGTTCAGGTTTCCTAAAATCTTTCCTCCTGAGATAAGCCTTGCAAGAGTGTAGTTGCCAACAGCCACATGAGACTTGTGGGTTCCTAGAGGAATTGCTCCCAATAGCCTGTTCTGAGTGAAGGGGTTCTTCAGCAGCTTGTCAGAAAACTTGACTCCAGTATATGTCGAAAGGGAAGCCTTGAACTTTGCCTTCAACTCGGGGTAGTTGAGAATTCTCAAAGGGCAGGCAGCAATATCATCCACTATGTACTTCTCGACATCCAAAAGAAAAGGCTCGCACTCATCGATCAGGATCTGAGGAATATCTTCGTCCATGATGATGGGGCATTCGATAGGGTTCTTGGACAAATCGTTGATTTCAACATCATTATCGATTTTTCCTTCGACTGCAGACTGGGCGATGGCCATTTTGTTGGACTTAATCTGTCCAATGCTGTACTTTCCCCTCAAATCTCCACAAAGGTTAATGAGGTGGCTGATTTTCTTCTCCAAGTCAGTGGTAGCATCTTCAGAAAAGTACCTCTTGGACATGACTGCAGCAACCTCGATGGCTCCTTGGAAGTTTCCCTTTTGCAGAAATTATCTCAGATCGCTTCCGTAATCATTACCCTTGCTCATCTTTTGAGATAGTTCCTTGACCATTCTGTTCTTCATGGTCACCAACTGATTCTTGAGAGGGATGTTTCCTTCCTTTCCCATGTTGAGAGCTATGATGAGCCCTTCAATCAAGTCATATTGGGCTTCGAAGTTCTAAAGAGTGATCTCTTCCAGGGTGTCCAAAATTTTGTAGTCCTGAGCAGTATATGTCACCAAGGCCTTTAGTTATTCATCTCTCTTTCGGGTAAATACCTGACTTTCGCAGTTTCTGCTGAAGGGACAAGTAACCGACATGTTGAGCTCTCCGTAGCTGGTGCTGATGATGAAACAAATTGACTTGTCATACTTGAAGCCTTTCTTCTCAGCTTCATCGAAGATCTTGTCGCAAAGCTGAACACTGTTATCTCCGACCTCACCATCTGTCACCAAAATGAAGCTCTTGAATTTGTTGCTGACGATGTTGTTTGCAACGATCTGAGGAGAGGTGCCTCCGGTTCCCCTCTTGGAGGAAACCCATGCTTCTAGCTGCTTGAGAGAGACCTAATTGATATCGGAGTTCCAGAGGTAGAAGTGACAGACATCTTTGGCATACTTTATGATGATTTCGTTGACAGTGTTCCAGTAGTTGGCTGATCCTCCTGTTGAGCCTGAGTTGTCGACAAAAAGAGCATACGAATCCTTCTCCATTGAAGATAAAAGTAAATGTAATATAACAATCTATAATCCTTTTATTCTTTTATATCATTAGTCTGAACAAATCTGAATAAAGCATATAAAAGAAAGGAGAAAGATATTCTGGAAAAGAAAAAGGCAAGAAATATAAATTTTCAAATTAGAAAAAAAGGTTTGGAGGTTGAAAAATCTCAAGAAGCCAATTAGGTGATCAAGGAGATACAGTGAGAGCATGTGTTTATTGTAAGGGAGGGTGAGTGGTGATATTTGATTTAAATTTGATATTTTTAAAATGTATCGCCCAGGAACCTCGATCTCCAAGGCCAAAGTAAAGAGCTCTGCGCCCGAGGACGGAGCCTATAACAAAATACAAGTGGAAAAGATGCCCACTTTCCAGGATTACATCAAAATGCGAGACTGGATCGGAGCGGTTGCCCTTTTGTAAATCGAAAGGAACGTCAACATTCAGGTCTAAAACAGTCTCTGGCTGGCCTACTGCTACTTCCACATCGGCTAGTACAGGTATTCGCCCTCTTATCCAGAAAAGCCATCCACCTCTACGACGAACTATTGAGAAAAACATAAGACAAGGACTACCACATCTACAAGGCGTGCTGCTACTACGCCCTCTGCCTCTATGATGACGCCAGGAGATAGGCCATGAAGGGTTCAGAAACTCCTCTCCAAACCAGACTGCTCTTCCACCTCGCTCACAAGAAAAATGACGAAAAAAATCTGATGCACTACCATCAGAAGCTAGACGAAAGTGCAGAGGTAAGAATGTATTAAGGCAGGACCAACTTACCCTCGCAGCCATCCACTATCTCAGGGGACACTACTAGGAGGCCACTTAAATATATAAGAAACTGCTGCTGGAGAGCAGAAAGTACGAAGCCATCAACGTCTATATTGCTCTTTGCTACTATAAGATGGAGTACTTTGATGTCTCTCTGGAAATCCTGTCAGGCTATGAGACCTTTGATCCTGAAAGCATTTTTGCCGCCAACTTGAAAGCTTGTAATAACTATCAGGTGTATTCTGGCAAAAATGCTGAGGAAGCACTCAGGCCCATTCAGCAAAAATTCAAAGGAGGCGACCTGTTTAAAGAAAATGATCTATTGAGACACAATTTGGTCGTCTTCAGAAATGGCTAGAACGCCATGCAATTCCTTCCTCCTCTGCTGGAGCTTTTCCCTGAGACCAGACTCAACATGGTCATTTACAACCTGAAGAACGACTCTGTTGAGGAAGCCTTCAATTTAGTCAAGGATCTTGAGCCAACAAACCCAAGAGAGTACATCATAAAGGCAGTTTCATATTTGATGTACGGTCAGAAGAAGGACTCCAAGGAGCATCTCAAGACTGCTCAGCAGTTGTTCCAGTTGGTTGGAGCCTCAGCTACAGAATGTGACACCATTCCAGGTCGGCAGTGCATGGCTAGCTGTTTCTTCCTCTTGAAGCAGTTTGATGATGTGTTGGTGTATCTCAACAGCATCAAGAGCTACTTCCAAACCGACGACGATTTCCACTGGAACTACGCTTTGGCCAATGCTGCGACTGGCGACTACAAGGAAGCTGAGGGCAGCTTTTTGGCCATAAGAAACGAGAAATACAAAAGCGAGGAGACCTACATAAAGTGGCTGATCAGAACCTATATAATGAACGGCAAGCCAAAAAACGCCTGGGATGTCTATATTTCAACCGAGACATCAACAGACTCCTACAATTTGCTTCAACTCATCGGAAATGATTCATACAAGATGGGCCACTTCTACTACGCTATCAAGGCTTTCGAGGCTCTCGAGAAGATTGACTCAGAAAATGACTATGAGGATGCTTTGAGAGGCAGCGTATTGGGAGTGTTCCAGATGGTGGTGGCTGGAAAGGAGTCAGTGGAGCATCTCATTGAGGCTGCTGCCATCTTGAAGTCGACAGAAAGCTCACCTCAGGTACATAGTGATCTATTCAGAACGACAGAGTAATCAAGGCTATAAAGAAGTGGGGCAAAGAAAACAATCTGGACTTTGACTAAATCGGACTTTGATATCCACAGCTTGATTGATTATTAGCATTCCTCATAGACTGTTTATTATTTTGAATTTGAATTCATGTTCAACCATCAAATCCCCCATCAGTACCTCAGTACAGGCACAGAGGATCCCACCGTCACCCTTGGAAATCAGTATTCTCCTCATCGTATATCTGAGGTCCACAACAGGAGAAAATAAAATGCTGAAGAACTACCCCAGAATGTCAAGCTTCAGTATGAGAAGGAAATACATATTTACCAATCATAAATTGAGACCTTGAAGGACCAGCTATAGTTGGATGAGAAGGAAAAGTAGGCATACGAGGAGATGATATTGAAGCTGAAGAAGGAGAGATCAGCAGTAAGCAGCGAAAACATGAAACTTTCCCAAGAGAACGAAAAGCACAGAATTTTAATCGAAAAACTCAAGATTGACAACAGTTCAATGGAGATGGAAATCAATCGATTCAGAAGCGAAAGAAAAGTATATTACAACAACCTCAACAACATCGACTCTCTCAAAAACGATCTCACACATCAGATGGCCGATAAAAATAAGACTATTGATCAGCTCAGCAGTCAGCTTAGAAGAATATAGAAAAATCACTTCTAATGCAGAAGCAAGTTGGAATAGTATGAAGGGATGCTCAAGGATTCAGAAACAGAAAAGGAAGAGCTGAGGGAGGAGCTCAGAAGTACACTGGAGAAGTATTTATCCCACGGCAATATTCTGAGCAAGTTGGAGTACCAGCTCAAAGAAGTTAATGAGCTCAACAAAAACCTGAAGGACAAAATATACGATTTATAGGACGAGAGAAAGTAGTTGATGTTGAAACTGGGATATGATTTAAGCTCAAATTCAAAGGAAAACCAACTGTCGGAGTCTAACAGATCGGTATTAAACACCAACCCTCGTTCGATGCTCTAAATTCAGAGCTACATGAAGGAAATAGGCAACTTATTGGATTTGAAGCGTGAGAACAACGACCAGAGGTTCAAAGGCTACGACAAGCTAAAGCATGCTATTGGCAATCTTTAGATTAACTTATGATTCTGTTTGTTTTTGATGGAAGTGAACAAACATCATTTGTGGGTGATATGTTAGAGGTTCATTTTGTGAATGAGTTTGTCAAAATTGGTGAAATCCTCCTGGTAGTGTTATATTCCGTTCCAGTGTATTTCATTGCCATACTTATCTGTCATTTGCTTGTAGTACTGGTCGATTTGCCTCAATGACTCAAAATGCTCCTGACCTGTCTACTTCTGCCAGCCGTACTTCTCAAAATCTCCCTTCTACAGTTCCTGACCTGATATCATCTCTTCCTATGACTTCTCTTCCTTGGTAGGCTTTGGCTTATAGGAAAAGTCAACCTCCTCTTCTAACTATTAATCTTCCTCCTCATACTCACTCTCTTCCTTCTGTTCTTAATTTTACTTGGCGCTATCTTTGAACTTTCGATAGCAGTCAATAATTTATTCCAACCCGATGTACTTGATATCTAATGTTTTATAGTAATTCCCTTTTCCTACTCTCTCCTTCTGTCTCGACAAACTATCGCCAAACTATACTATTAACGGTTTCTTTAGAGACTTGTATTTTTTCTTGTCGTAAAGCAAGGCTTTTTTCAACCCAATTTAGTATCTTTCTCTCTCAATGATCCTCTCGTATTTGCTGTCAAAATAGCTGAACAAGGCCTTCAGGTATTTCTACATCTATCTGTGCTGTTAGTCTGAGTTATGCTTGCTCGGTCCTTTTTACTAACCTTTATGACTGCTGTTTAGTCTACCTTGGTCCTTATACTTTAAATTGGGCTTTAAAGCTTTATTTGTTAGCTAGATCGATTTGACGAACTCATAAAATTATTGATAAGTGAGACAGCCCTCTTGCTGAGTTGCGTATACTTCCAGATCTCGCATAATTTATGTTTTGGTGATGAGGTATTTGTCGCACAGTTCAGGATTCGACAACAGGTATATTTTCAGCTTCTCCTTGGGAAGGACATCTCCATACTATTTGAGGATTAAAAAGGTGCATTCAAGAAGTTGTTCTTTCTATGTGAGACTCAATGCTCCTTTATTGATGAGGGCGTCGTAAATTTCCAGCCTTTTGGGGTCCCCAATCAGCCGAGTGTAGTGCTTTTCAGGCACATGCTTCATTTTTTTACTACCTTGCTTCCCTTCTTTCAAAAATAGATGTACCTTTTCTAGCTCTTCTTTTATTATCTTATCTTTCTCTGCCTTTTATGCCTGTTTTCTTTTGCTTTACTCCACCTTTTTATGTATTTTATCACGGGTGCCTTTGTTGTTGTACATTCCTTTGATTTTTGATGGATTGTTCTCGTATATACCCACACTCTCAAGCTCCCTTTTTCTCTTGTATATTTGCTAGAGTTCCAACAACCTTTCTTTTGTTTACTTCTGTTCCCTCAAGAAGTCAGCCTTGCTCCTTACTGGCTCAGGCATCACAAAGTTGTCCTTTCTTACTAAATTCTTCTCTGCAGATGACTTAGGTTTAATACCTATTTTTGGATTCTGTTGCTTAAGATAATGTTCAATATTGACGTGTTCATCTGTATTAAATTCCTCTTTTTTATTGTGCTGATTCATGAGTTCATTTCTGGCCTGTCTGAGGAGCATAATTTTTTCCTAGAGGTGGGTGACGAGGGCTTATCTGTCCCTTAGTAGTTATTATTTCATGTGTTAATTATTTTATACATTCTTACAACAATGTTAGGCCTCAAGAAGGAAGACGGGCTCTCCTGGACAGTCCTGGCCATAATCATCATGATCCTCTACTTTGTCTTCAGCGACGGAAAATTCTCCATCATCTTCACCCTAGCAGGAACAGTACAGACCTTCGGGTTTGCACTCATCGTCCTTAAAATAAAGCGCAGTCGATCAGTGACTGGACTATCAAGGGAGACCTTCCTCTGCTACACTATCATTTTCAGCATCAGAGCTGTTCTTTTCGTGGTCTTCAAGGTACAGATCCATCAATGTAGGGTTATCTTCCCAATGACACCACCGGAGATATCATATTCCGCATCCAGGAGTTCATAGCAACCCTCCTTTCTGCCTACATTCTTTACTGTATCGCAGTAACATACAAGATCAGCTACAACCAGGAATTAGACTCAGTCAAGTCATACTACCTAATTGCTATTGCCTTCATTCTGGCTGTACTATTTCACTCTAACCTCAACAGGTCTCTTATTGGAGACTTCCTTTGGGCCTTCACTCAGTATTTGTAAACTTTTGCCATTTTGAGTCAGTTCGTCCTTTTCCGCAACAAAGTAGCTATATTTTCACTCAGCAAAGCGACATCTAGACCTACACTTCTCACTTCGTAGCGGCCCAGGCAATTTCGAGAGTTCTTTTCATTATTTTTTGGATTTTCACATACGCCTAGCTAAACACGGACAAGGCCAGCAGTTTGCTATCAGAGTATGTGGGATATTGGTTCATGATGTCCCAGATAATACATCTGTTTATTATGGCTGACTTCATGTACTACTGGATCAAGGCGATGAGAAGCGGCAGTGGGGTCATCCAACTTCCCGTCTACATCTGATCATATAGCATGTGTATACAGTGATGATATAGTTTATAATTAATGGAGAACACGGGAAAGGTAGGAAAGGAAGTGATTAACTCGGTGAGCTTCAATCAAGACAGGTCCTTTGCAGCACTTGCCACATCCATCGGTTTTAAGATATATAGCATGCATCCCTTCAATCTCAGACACCAAAGGGATTTCGGCACACCTCTGCAGTTCGTATAGTTGATAGGAAAGACTAATCTGATAGGGTTGGTGGGAGAGCAGGAAACTCCCTTCACTCCTCCCAACAGACTAGCCATCTTCGATGACAGTACCTTTCTTTTTACTTCTGTCAGAAACCCAGAAAATAATTGCGGACATGACCTTTGCCTCAAAGATAAAGCAGTTGAGAATCAGGCTGAACAAGATAGTGGTGGCCCTCCACAACAAGGTCTTTCTGATCGACCTCTTCAAGTTCTAAACTGAGTATGTCATTGAGACCTACAAGTTCGAGGAAAATGAAGTCTACAACATGATTTCCCTATCCTCCTCCATGACCAATTTCATACTCGCGGTTCCTAGTACAGAAGTCGGACACATGTCACTCATCTACCTCGGAAAACTCACCGAACGAAAAGTTAGAGCCCATCAGTCCAGTAACTCTCCTTCTATACAGTCCTCAGCGCTGCTTTACTCACATAAAATGGATAAAAATTGGCAACAACTTCTGAGAAGGGCATCCAAGTGCGAATATTCGATACAAGGAACGGGCAGTTGATACAGGAAGTCAGGAGGGGCAACGAGTACGCCACTATTTACTCTCTGGCATTCAGCACCGAAGGAAATTGGTTGGCTGTGAGCAGCGATTCTAACAATTTGCACATATTTTCCATTCAGCCGACAGAAGTGGAGGTATCAGATAAGCTAGTTAGAAGCAGCGGTAATACAAGAAAAATGTCGAAGAATCGAGGAAGAATCCCAAGAGCTCATTTTTCTTCCTGAAGGGATTGTTTCCATTTTTCGACGCCGAGTATAGTTTTTGCTACCACAAATATGAGGAGTACAGGCCCGAGATGAAGACATGGTTGAGTTTTGGGCACTATGACGACAACCTCATATCAATCAGTAACTTCTAGTACTTCGAAAAGATAGGCCTGAACCTCAAAGGAGGAAAATGCAGGACCGTTGAAAAGTGTGCATAAATTTTGGGAAAATAACTGATCGAGAAGAAAAAATGATTTCTTGACGAGTTGTACTTTATTCGAATGGTTAGATTATCATCTTTGTGGAGGATGTTCAATAGAGGTAGCGGTTACCATTATTCGCATGATGAGTTTGTACAGTTTATGCACAATCGTTTAGCCTTGACACTTATCGAAGTTTGCCTCTGGTCAACGATATCCTTTTAAAGAAAAAGACAGAGGCCGTTCTGAGGTTAAATGAATTTTGGAGAAAATCTTCGCCACTTTATTTCTCCTTTTTTGTAGAAGATAAAAAGTACAATAAAATTATCATCGACTTTCCGACAGACAAATTCGGACCCTTTCAGATACTTTGGAACAGTCTTCTTTCTCGAATACTGTCGATATAGGGTGAAACTCGGCACTACCGTTAAGAATGAAAAATATGTGATAGAGATGCGAGAGGGTTGGGGGAACTGTTTAGAAGGAAGGGTGGTGAATTAGGGGAGTTTGGGGAAGGCAGGGGGGCCGGTAGAAGATATGCGACGTTTAAATTAGGATTGTTGTTATATTATTTTCATTTAAAACTCTTCCAAAAGATTCAAAAATGTAGGAATACCTCAAAAACAACGCCAGACACAACGGTCGATGGACCAAATAAGAGCACCTGATGTTCCTCGAAGGTACGCCCTTCTTCATGCTTAGGACTACGCATCTATGGCAAAAACTGGAAAAAAATCGAACAGTTGGTCCAGACTCGGACAGGCTCACAGATACGCTCACACGCCCAAAAATTTTTCCTGAAGTCTAAGGGCACAGAGACTACCTCAGAACAGGACTGCTGGGGTGCAGGAGCAGACATTCAGGAATAGCATTAATAGATCACTGAGAATTCAAAATCTGTTGAAGAGAGCCAGACGCGTCTGAATGACATGTCCTACTTTTTAGGAAGAATGTAAGTCTTTGACTAACTCAGAGTTGAATATTCGACCGGAAAAAATTGTCTGGACTTCTGGGGAGACCTAGTTGACATCAAGGGGGCTTCTGAACACGCAAATGAGCAACCGAGGAAAAATTCATTCACCAACGTTGAGGACGGGGAATAAAGCAGTCTAAGTGAGATATCAACCGAGAAGAAGGTGGAAGTTTGAATGCTTAGCTGATTTTATTTTTCCTTATTTCTTAATTTTATTGCCGATCCATAAGCTCCAATTAATTAAAGGCTATTGCTCAGTCCAATGCCCTCCTTTAAGACAAGAAAATCCCTCTCTATCATTCTGGTGGCCTTTCTTATTGAGAGGAAAATTTCAAACAATAATTATGCGGGCTTTGGAGTTTATATATAGTCCACCATTGTTGATATTTTTCCCCCACAAATGAAGGCGGAAAGAGCAGGATTTTATCCTTCTTCCGCTTACCCTAAGCACTCTGGTATGCTTTTGGAAGATGAGTCTTAAGGTTGAGGTGATAGATGCATGCAAAGATTAGAGATAGGCCGATTGATATGTGAATGTGAATGGGTAGTACAAAGTACATATATCAGCTGTGGCCGATGGCATGGATGAATTCCTAATAGCTTATCTCTCCGTCCTGATCCTTATCGGCCTCCTTCATGATCTCGTTTACGATCCGCATCGGAAGCTCCATGCCCATCTTCTGGATCTGCTCATGAAGCTCATCCCTGCTGATCTTTCCGCTGTTGTCCTTATCAAAATATTTGAATATGTAATCCAGGTAGTCCTTCCTTAGACAGTAGTCGTCGTGCAGCATGGAGGCCACAAATTAGTTGAAACTTATCTTACCGTTTTTGTCCATATCCATGCTCTTCAACACAAAGTGAAGCTCCTGATAGGTCGGCTTGATGCCCTGCTTTTTGAGAGTTCTCTCGATCTCGTCGACCGAAAGGTAGCCATCGTTGTTGCTATCAACGTGCTTGAAGAGAATGCTTTGAGGTTCAATCTATTTACAGGGCAGTTGGGAAGAAATAAAGGCAAGAACGACTGCTTTCAACCTGGAGAAAGTTGAGAATTTTTTCATTTTCTTGTAGTCCAGGATAGGATCCAATGTCTTGAACTGTTCTCCCTATTTTATCCATGGGTGCTAGAGGATCTGGTCGATGGTCAATCTTTTATCCACCCGAACAAGAATCTTGGCGATGAGATCTCTCAAAAGAGGGCTTAGAGCTTGCACTTCAGCGTCTAAATAAGCTAAAACTTACTCTCTTCATAAGCAGTCGATTTAATTTTTTGAAGAATCTCCTGGTCGGTCTAGCCTGGGAAAGGAGCTGTTGCTGTGGTGATGACGTGAAGAAGCACTCCGAGGGCCCAAATGTCACAGCGCTAATCGTAATTTTTCTGGAGGATCTCAGGAGAAACATAGTAGGATGTTCCCACAATCTTGTTGGCACCTGCTGCTTCAAGCTCGCTCCTCATTTCTTCTTTCCAGTGGAAGGACAGCCCGAAGTCGATGAGCATGATGTAGTCATCGTCTGTGCGGCTGAAGAGGAAGTTCTAAGCCTTGAGATCTCGGTGACATATTTTTTGGAGGTGAAGGTATTTGACTGTCTTGACCATTTGTAGGAAAATGTTGCGGGCCTTGTCCTAGCTGAAGCAGCCGAACTCGTCGATCCTATCAAAGAGCTCTCCTCCTTAGCAGAGACTGTATAAGATTGGAAATACTCTGCGACGAGGTAGAGATAGTTATTGTCTTCGTAGGTTTCATAGAGTCTATTTATGTTGGGGTGGTCCAGGATACTCAAGATTTTTATCTAATTTTTGAGGACATCGGGGTTTTTGATGAACCTTTTGTTGATGACCTTCACGCACCTTTCAGAGTAGGGCGGTTGCTTGAGAGTGGCCTGATAAACGGTGCCGTATCCACCTCTGCCGATGGGCTGCCTAAATAAAGCTGTACCTTATGGTGGAACTTGTAGATGGTCTTGATGTCCTCCTTCCGTGATTGGATGAAGAAATCCTTCCGGATGGCGGTCTTGGTGGAGAGGGGAGTATAGGGTGAGAGGCACTCGATTTACATACTTCCAGATAACAAATAAAATATTCGATCGGTTATTATACTCTCTCACTTATAAGGGGAATAACAACGGTCTATGCTACTTTTGACCAATCCCGACTAAACTATTCTTTTCCCTACACTCACAACCCCTATCACTCATCCCATGACCCTTCAGTCGACCTGCCTCTTTCGATTTCAATGTTTGCAGCTGGCAAATAAAATTCAAAAATTTTTGATGCACTGAATCAACGTTATTGACTCACTAAATCAACTATATTGATATTCTGAATCAACTTTATTGATACAACTTTTATGGATGGTCCTTAATGTTAGCTAATGCTATCGATGCATGATATGTTGAGTCAAACATATATAACAATCGGTCACATTTTTTTCATGGCATTCATGAATTCGTCGTAGCTGATCTAGTGATCCTTGTCGATGTCAGCCTCGTCAATCAGATCCCTGAAGTATTTGGCAGGAATCTCATATCCCATCTTTTCGATCGACATTTGCAACTCTTTGTGGCTTATCTTCCCGTTCTTGTCAGCATCGAAGTAGTTGAATATGTAGTCAAGGTAGTCCTTCTTCTGACTGTAGTCGTCACCTAGCATCGTCGCCACAAATTAGTTGTAGTTTATCTTCCCGTTCTTGTCCAAGTCCATGCTCTTCATGATTGCGTGCAGCTCCTTTGAGTCAAATATGTTGCCTTCCTTCTGAAGAGCGTTCTACATCTCGGTCACGGAAATGAAGCCGTCGTGATTAGTGTCAATAGACTTGAACTGGTCGGCCAGATGCTAGATGTCCTTGGAGGGCAGCTGGGCACACAAGAAAGCCACCACCACCGACTTTAGCTTTGAAAATTTGGTGGCTCTCTTCATCTTACCAAAGTCGAGCTTGTTGATTCTGATGGGCTTCTCGATGGGAACTTTGACCCAGGGATGCTCTAAAATTTGATCAAGAGTCAGTCTTTTTTAGACAGGCACCAGTATTCTTCTGATAAGGTCTCTCAGGAGAGGGCTTAAAGTGACGATCTACTCATCTGAATGTTAGCATTGGTACTTTCCACGTAAACTCCGGTTTTAATGTTCTGCAAAATTTCATTATCGTCGTCTCCTGGGAAGGGAGGACTGGCTGACACGATAACGTGAAGAAGAACGCCAAGTGACCATATATCGCATCTTTGATCATAGTCTCTGGCTATGACTTCGGGGGCCACATAGTAGCTAGTTCCCACCAGTTTGTTGTTGCCTGTCTTGACCAGTTACTTTCGCATGTCGTCGTGCCACTGGAAGGCCATGCCGAAGTCAATTAAGATGATTCTATCTGACTTCGGGTGGGCAAACAAGAAGTTCTCTGCCTTGAGATCTCTGTGGCATATTCTTTGGAGGTGCAAGTACTTCATCGACTCGGTGATCTGGGAAAAGATGTTTCTGGCTCTGGCTTAGTCAAAACTACCCTCTTCATCAATACGGTCAAACAGTTCTCCTCCCTCGCACAGGCTGCATAGTCTCAGTTGTACTCAGTCACGAGGTAGAGATAGCCTTTGTCCTCGAAGGACTAATAGAGTTTGATTATGTTGGGGTGGTCCAGCTTTCTTAAGATATTGACCTCGTTCAAGAGGACCTAGGGGTTTCTGATCATTCGTTTGTTGATGACCTTGACAACTCTGTCTGAGAAGGGAGGTTGTTTGAGCTTAGCCTTGAAGACGGTTCCATATCCTCCTCTGCCGATGGGCTGCTTCAATGCAGGCGTACCTTGGGGTAGAAGTCGTAGAAGTTCTTGATGTCTTATTGCCGGGACTGGATGAAGAAGTCCTTCTTGAAGGTTAGTTTGGAGGTGTATGGGGTGTAGGGAGACAAGATCTCATCGTACTGGTTCCCCTTCATCTTTTGGATTTGTAATTATGATTATAAATGTACCAGTAGCTTTATCCAGTTCAGCAAATTGCCCCTCCTTTCCAGAGCCGCTCCAAAAAGATTCCTGAAGCAAGGTACTGATCTACTTTGAGGCGAGACGGCTAGTGTATACAATTTTGGGGAGATAGTTTTGTTAAAAAACGAGCACACTGGGAATCGAACCCAGGTCTTAGGACCCGAAATCCCATGCACTACCACTATGCTATACGCCCTTGTCAAACTCCATCCCCCACATTGCATTATCTCAATATTAGTATCAAAAATCATCCATCCTATTATCTCTGGGGCCTCTCTGATTGCTCTCCTTCTATGCTCCCCGCTTCACCCTGCTCACGTAGTCCTTTATAATGTCTCCCACTTCATACTCACTTCTCTCCTCTGTTGGCAAGTCCTTCAATCCTAACCTGTGGCTTAGCTTGGCCCTCCTTTTCTTCTTGTTAGTTGCCTCGAGCTCCTTCAAATGGTTCCTGACCTCGTAGTCATAAGTAAAGGTCTAGTTGTTTCCCAAGTGATGGCTGTGGGATCTGTTACCTAGTCCTCGGTTCTGAGTAGGAGGCAATTCGTGCTCTCTGGAAGGTTTGACACCTGTGAACTTGTTTCCATATTTTGTCCTCAATGAGCTGATAACATTTCTTTGGTTTTTGGATCGAGAAAGGGAGTTTCCTTTAAGACTCTCCTTCTTGTCGACTATTGTCCCCATTGTCTGCATTTCTTGGTCCACCAAGGATTCTCTCCTGGGTGCCTTCTCCACCCACAAAGACTATTTTTTTTTTGGAGCGTTCTCCTCAGAACGAGGTTTGTGCTCCACTGCAGGGAGAGGTTCATGCGTTACTGGGTACTCCATTCCATAGTTGGGTGTTTTACTTTTGTCGAGGAGGGTATTTTTATGGTGGACCTGCATGACCTTTACCAGCTCGTTAATTGTTTGGGATGTCTTGGGTTCGAGGTATTTGCTGTTTTCCATGGTTCTGAGTTGTTGGTGCATTTTGAGGACAAGGGAGACGAACCTATCCTAGTCGGCTTCCTAGTTTTTGTAGAACTTGAGGATTCTCTTTTGCAGGACGAAGAGGAGGGAGTCGATACACTGGTCGTAGATTTCCTCCTGGGCTCGAGTCGCAAAGCCCGAGTAGATGGACATAGTTATGATATGAAATTAAAGCGATAGGTCTCAACGATCAGAACATGCAGCTCTCGTAGGTTGGAATCATGTACTTTATGTTGATGTAGGCATCCTCCCCACCATGCTTCTCCAATATCTCCAAAGTCTCCTGAATCAGGTCTGCCAAATTCTCGTTCTTTCTCTGCGAGTAGTCAATCTTGTCCCCAATGTTCAGCCGCTTATTCTTGAACATGTTGAAAACGGGAAGAATCTGCCTGTAGTATGGCACCAAGGCCTACCCGATCATCTCACCAGCTAGCACCAGTTTCTGAACTTTCTTTAGAGTAGCACACATAATGTCGTGGTCTTTAGTCGATAGCGCCTCTGCATAAATAATAGTCTACTTTTGATGGGGATGATCAGCTGGGGAAGAACAGGGAGCAACTTGTTGGGACTCTTCTCAATGAGCTCGTCAGTTCCGGTGTTAGCAAGGAACCTATAGGGCTCTTCGGTTTAGCGGAGACCCTCGAAAAAAATGGGCAAATGCAGGTGGTAGTCGAGGTGTTCGGGCTCCATTTTCCAAGTGAGCTGAATTGTGTCAGTGTTACTTTTCTGAGGGCTCCATGGAAATTGACGGCAACTGGAAGATCTCCTCGGTCGTAGTACTTTCTGAAGAGGGTGGTTTCTCCGAAGGTCCTGAGTCATTCAGTTTTTACTTGTCAGTCTTGAAGATGCCGGCAACAGGTTTTTTGGGCAGGGATTGTGTCTTTTTGGGAGCGAGTGATGAGCTGTCTAGGTGAATGGTAATGTACTTCCTCCGCTGCCGGTGAATTTGCTATTGATGTTCATGAGGTTGGAAAGGTCCTTCGTTTTTTTATTTTCGGGCGAGTAGGCTCTTTTCTTGGGAGGGTATAACATCAGTTTCACTATATTAATTATTAAAATTATTGCTCCTTTAAGGATTTGTGTACCCTCGTCAAGCCCAACCCTTCCTCTCTCTCTGCCTCAATTATTTTTATATCGATAACATGAAAATATATATAGGAGAGCAGATAATAACAAGAGTGAGTGGATAAGTATAATAAAATTTTAGTTATAATTTAGAATGCTAAAGGACAAGGAAAATCTTTTGTCTGAGCCCAAGGGAGACAGGTTCATCCCTAACTAAATCAGGTCCTGTGCTTTCCAGGTCGAGTACAACCGTCCCAGCAGACAGACCGCCAGCTCCAACTATTAGGAACTCCTCGGCAAGGGAATCCTCGATTAGATTGACCTGCTTTCTAACCATAAGATCATGAATTTCAGTAACAGGCCCAACAAACAGGCTTCGAAAAACATCAACAAGGCTGATATCACCAAAACCTTCAAAAAAATAGAGACCAAGGAAAAAAAAGCAAGGAAAATCAGCAAAAAGCCCTACAAAATTTTAGAGGCCCCCAACCTCCAAGACGACTTCTACCTGAACCTCATTGACTGGTCCGACAACAACCAGATAGCAGTTGCTCTGGACTCGGCCCTCTACATCTGGTCTGGTTGTTCAACCGATGTCCACCGTCTCTACGAGACCAGTCAGATCAACGACTACATCTGTTCCGTTTCTTTCTGCGATGACAACAAGATAGCATTTGGCAACAGTAATGGGCAGATAAAGGTCTACGATGTATTGAAAAAGAAAAGAATCAATACATTCTAAGGACACTACGGAAGAGTGGGAAGCCTCGACTGGTCAAGTGGTCTACTCGCCAGTGGGTCCAGAGACGGCTTTGTTGCTACTTGGGATCTCCGGCAAGGGATAGTCAATCGGTACCGGGCACATAGTCAGTAGATCTGCGGACTTAAGTGGAGTCCCGAGGGTAATTATATAGCTTCAGGAGGTAACGACAATAAGTTGGTGGTGTATTCAAATAAGGCAAACAGTTAGCTCGTCAAATTTCATGACCACAAGGCTGCAGTCAAGGCCATCGGTTGGTGCCCCAGCAATCCGTCAGTGTTGGCATCGGGAGGAGGAACAGCGGACAGGCACATCAGATTTTTTTCCACTCAAAATCTATCCCAGAACTACAGCATCGATACAGGTACATGTTTCCTTATTCAGGCTCACAAATCTGCAACTTGGTGTTTTCCAAAATATCAAACGAGATGATTACGACTCACGGCTACAGTCTGAACCAGATCAATTTATGGAGTACCAACTGTAACTGGGAATAAAAATCAGTCAGTAAGGTGGCAACTTTGACCGGGCACACCTATCGAGTGCTCTATTTGGCAATGAGTCCCTCAGGAGAGTCCATACTGACTGGAGCTGGTGATTAGACACTCAGATTTTGGAACGTCTTTGATAGCTCGCACTACAAGAAGCATGAGACCTTATCCTTCCAGATGGATTTGAGATGAGGTGCTCCGTTGATTTATATTATCTTTGTACTTCAGACTGTGGATGGGTGGCGGTGGGCTGGTTTGGCAGATGGTTCAAATGAATTTATATTATTTTTTGATTAAATAAATATTTTTATATTCGTCATAAATCCTCAATGGGCCGAGTAAGAACAAAAACCATCAAGAGAGCTGCTAAGGTGCTCCTCGAAAAACACTACATCAAGCTGACCAACGACTTCCACATCAATAAAAACATCCTCAGCGAGGTCGCCAAGGTTCCCACCAAGTCCCTCAGAAACAAAATTGCAGGATACGCCACTCACCTCGTCAAGCGTATCCAGAGAGGTCCCGTCAAGGGCATTTCCCTCAAAGTACAGGAAGAGGAAAGAGAAAGAAGATTGGACTGGGTCCCCAAAGAATCAGAAATCAACACCGAAAAGGTACTCCTCCATCCACTCAGGTCACCATCGATGCTGAAACCAACGAAATGATCAAGAAGAGATTCGGTGAAGACTTCGCCACCAAGATCAGCGGAAACATCGAAATCAAGGCCACCGAGGTTGTCAGAAGAGACGCAAGAGGAGGTCGCGGCCAGAGAAGAGGACCTAGAGGAGAAAAAGGAGAACGCAAACCCAGAGAGCGTAAATAATAGAAGAAGGAAGAGACCCAGCAGGCTCCTCAGGAGGGAGCTCCCCAGCAAGAAGGCAAGGCCGAGGACAAGGCTGCCCCTAAGCGTGAGGGCAGAAGAAGAGGAGCCCGTGAAGGTCAATAGTGATGTGTTATTTTAAGCCCATTCAGACACCTTCTCCTTCCCTATCAAACAATCAAATATTTCTCCCAGACTAAGTATTGTTTAACAAACGGCTTCGAGGGTCAAATATATAAAAATCATTTGGCTCTCTTCAGGGAAAAAGTCGACTTCAGCAATATGTTTTGCTTCTTTATCTTTTGAGAAACTCCTTCCTTTTTGGGCTAGTCCACGGTAATCACTACTTTCTTGCTCCGAAGCTCAAAGTTCATCAGAACAGCCTTTAGTCTCTCATTTTCCTTCTGGAATTCCTCTCCAAAGCGTTCGAGTTAGCAGGCTAACCCACTATGACTATGGCTGTGGTGGTATGACTTGGAAAAGCTGGCTTGAGTTCGCTAGCAGATAGTGGTGTCATCGGCTAGACTGTGGATCCATCCTTTTTTGGGAGCAGTCGAGGTGAGGAGGCTATTTGATGCATATGTTGGGACTCCTTCAGTCAGCATTTTTTTGTGTTTGGACTTAGGTCTGCGCTTGGTGGATTTGTCTTGAATGTTATTTGATATTTTGGCATCTGCAGTGCTGGCCTTACGAGAATGCTCAACTTTGGGCGATTTCTTCCATTCCATTGTTATTATTCTATCTGTCGGCAAATAATATCATCCAATAGCTAACAATTAAACCGCAGGTTACTGGCTTGACACAGGAAAGGAGTATGCCTTTGTACTATGAATGTTCAGAGGGTAATTAATGATTTGACATTTAGTTAATAAATGTAGTCGCTTGCTGCTCACCTCAAGCGTCGGAATAACAGGCTGCTCGAATAATAACTTGCCCTTCCTAGAATACCAGAGGTCGTCAATAACCACTTCAACAAAACCTCCCTCAGAGTCAAAAAGGCAAAACCGGTCATCAAGTATGTCTCTTAGACCACCTTCAGCCCAGAAGAAGAGCATATTCACTAACAGATCAAAATGGCTCTCCACAAGCCTTAAACTACAGCTGTATCTTAGAGCTCAAGAATACTGGAACTACTGAAGGGAGCAGAGCCGATCAGATAAAAAAGAATGTTACCAAGGATCAAAGATAATAAGGCCTCAATGTCGAGAGTAGATAGTCCAGAGCATAAGGCCAGCCGACAACTGTCAGCCCGGAGAAAAAGTAAGAGCGTCAACAGCACAAAGGCCAACCTCAACAACATCTTCAGAGACCCAAATGAGTTCATCAAAAGTTACTTTGCTTAGATCAACGACAGGCTCAAAAAGTGACCTTTTTCCCTTCTTCTTTCGAGGCCAACAGCTTTGATCCTTATTTTTTCTGGTGAACTGAGTTAATTTTATTGGAACATTAAAAATATCAGATGGAGACTTCGCTAGCCGAGGCCAGGAAGGGATGTTTGAGGATGTCCTGTCCGTTGAGTCGGTCCTCGGGGTTTTTCCTGATGAGACTATCGATGAAAGAGATGGCTGTTGGAGACACATTGGTCGGATACTACATTTTTTATACCTGAGTAACAAGTTCATTACCTTCATTATTCTTTTCATGGTCTACTTCCGACTGATGTGGTAGAAAGGTGCCTTCCCTACGAGCAGCTCATAGGCAAGCACTCCCAGGCACCACAAGTCAACACTCACGTCGTATTCGACACCCTCCAATATCTAGGGAGCAACGTAGTCGAAGGTGCCGCAGTATGTCTTTCTTCTATCTGTGCAGATGGCTGCCCAACCGAAATCACACAGTTTGCACACATTATTGGACATAACGATGTTCTCAGGCTTGATGTCCCGGTGTGCGATTCCCTCTTCGTGCAGATACACTAAAGCTTTTGCGATGTTTTTAATCTTCAGCTGAACGTCTACTTCCCTAAGCGTTTTTTGCTGCTTGAGGTTAGAGAAGAGAGTCCCCTGCTCCATGTACTAGAGAATGAGGTATATGTGTTAGCTATCGTCGAAGAAGCCGTATAGCTTGAGAATGTTCTCGTGGTTGCAATAGGCCTGAATCTTTATCTATTGTAACAGCTGGTCCACCATCATGCTTTGCTTTATCACCTTCTTGCTTATCTTCTTCAACGCATACAAAGAGCTCGTCTCTTTGTGAAAAGCTTGATAGACCTGTCCAAACTTTCCTTCTCCCAAAGATCGAGTCAGCTCAAAGTCATAAATTGATATGCTTCTGCTTCCCGATTGAATCAAACTGCTTTCGTTTCTGAGTCTCCTGGACTCAAGAATTTTCCTAGCCTATTGAGACTGCTTCTGTTCCTTACTGTCCTGCTTCTGCTCCTTACTATCCTAGAACTACTTTGACCTGCGGGCATAGATCTCGCTCAAGTTGGCGGTCTATGGTAATGTTAGTTTGGAGCTGAGCGTTAGATCATTTGGCTTGTAAGAGTCACTTCCGAATACTTCAAATAGGCTGTACTTCTTGCCATCCACCCTTGCCTTTTTCCTTACGTAATCCAAGTCCTGACTGCCTATGCTGCTGTTCTCTTGCCTGTTGTAGGTATTGCTGGTGTTTCGGTGACTGTCTTTGCTTCTCATCACCTCAGCCCTCTCCCTCTGCCTGTCCCCATAGCTGCCCTTACGAACAGGACTAATCTCTTCATCAGTCATCCTCACCTGGTCATAACTCTTCCTGCCTCTGATGCCTTCAACATCTACTTTCCTAACCTCCTTGTCGATATAGCTGCCCTTTCTGACTGGGCTATTTCCTTCTTCAGGCGATATTCTGAAAGTTGACTCGAAGTCTTTCCTGTTGGTGTCGAAGTTGAGAGATTGTGTGAGTGCGCTGGAGCTGGCAGGGACTTCTAATTTATTTGTGCTTTGGAGTGGGACTGTGTTGAGGGCGAACCCACTGCTGTTGTTGCTGTTGTTGTTTTTTCTTGGAGCTCTGACTGGAGAGTAGACTTCATAGTCTCCCTTTTCGTATCCGTAGTTGCTTCTTAGACTATCCGATACTTTGGTCTCGCACAGTTTCTGCAGTTCCTGGATTATTTTTTATTTCTTGTCGAGCTTCTCCATTATCCTCCTATAATTGTCAGTATTTTAACTCCCCTCCATCGACTATCTGTTGCTAGCCATCTCGCTCCTCTTCCTCCCTAAAATCAAAGTCAGCTCCTCCTTCTAGTTGACTCTCTCTTTACGACCTAAGTTGCTCACTCTGCTGGCCGATTTTGGTTCATTGTAAGTGTAGCTTCCTCTGTCTGTGGTTCCAGGATTGTAGTTGCTACTGGGAGGAAGGAGATCCGATCTCCCAGCATACGGCATGGCCAGTTTGGCATTATTATCTTAGACGGTAGACTTTCTATCGGTGAAGGCGTAGGAGGGAGTGAGGTAGTTACTATTGATTTGTAGGCTGGGGACATCAAGGTTAGCTCTTTTTACATGGAAGGAGGAGGCCTTGCTTCTGGAGTCGGTTACTGCCGAGCCATACAATTTATAACTGAAGGTGCTGTCAGTCTTACCTGTATTCATCCTGTTACTCTTATTGATATTTATATTTACAAGGTCATCCAACATACGGTTACTGAAATTGCTGGACAGGATGAATCATTTGATCCCAACATAAAGGAACAGGTCTTTTAGGAGAATGAAGACGAGTATCAATAATGGAATGCTGATGGTTTGGTATATAATTATAAATGATTTCACAGATATTTTTCTTGTCGGCCAGGGGCGACAGTATAATCAATAGGGATTTCCGTTCAGATCTCATCAAAAATACTCCTGAACTCTTCTACAGAAAAGTCAAGCTGGCCAAGGGAGACGCCTAACCCATCTTCAACATCGAGGGCATTAATTTTGCCTACCTCAAGAAGTCCTCCATCTACGTGGTGGCCACCACTCGCTTCAACGTCTCTCCCGCCTACATCCTGGAGCTCCTCAACCGCATCATGACCATCATTAAGGATTTCTGCGGAGTCATCAACTAATAAACAATCCGCAAGAATTTTGTCTTGGTCTACGAGATCCTGGATGAGATCATCGACTTCGGTCACCCTCAACTCACCAACACTTCTCACATCAAGCCCTTGATAGCCAGCGAGGTGGTGAGCGACTCCAAGAGCAGCAGTCTGATCGACATAAAGAAGATAAGCAACTTTTCCCTCTTCAGCCCCAGCACCATCAACTCCTCAGCTTCCTCTGTTTCCGTCAACAATAAAAGCAACAACAACGACATCTTTGTGGATATATACGAAAAGATCAACATTCTCTTCAACAGCTCAGGCTACGTCATCAACAGTTCCATCGACGGGTGCATCCAAATGAAGAGCTACCTCGTTGGAAATCCATCCCTGAAACTCATTCTTAATGACGACCTCACCTTAGCAGAGACCAACACTCCCGGCTCCATTGTGCTCGATGATTGCAACTTCCACGAATCGGTGCAGCACAACGAGTTCCTCACTAACAAAGCTCTCAAAATATTGCCTCCTGAGGGTGAATTCATCGTGATGAACTATCGGATAACTTCCGACTTCAACGCTCCCTTCAAGATATACCCCTTCTTTGAGACCGAGTCTCCATACAAAGTAGTCCTCAAAATCAACGTACTCCATCTATGATTCAGTTGAAGGCGACCTTCCCCAAAAACACGGTGGCCTCCTACGTGATAGTCAAATACAATGTGCCCAAAAAAGTCAGCAGCATCAACTCTTAAATTGTCAAGAATCAGGGCAACCAGAAGGTCGACTACAACGAATCTACCAACTCTGTCGAGTGGTCCATCAGGAAGATGCCAGGAGATACTGAGTATACGATGATGACCAAGATAACTTTGCCCCAGGCGACCTCAGCCCAGGCAATGAAGGAGACTGGCCCCATCAACCTGACCTTTTAGATTCCCAATTTCAACCTATCAGGTCTGCAAATCAAATCGCTGAGGAGTTTGATGTCCGAGGAGAACCCAAACAAGTGGGTGAGGTACATAACCAAGACCAGTTCGTACGTGTGCAGGATCTGATGATGATATAGCTGTTTGTTTGTCTATACTGCATGTTAGCACATGTTGAAAATATATGCGATATATATTATGAATATGAGAAGGAGATCA
>Ga0100378_1000637_pt1 | contig 38173 bp, 50 predicted proteins | sample CryGeymeta201502_FD_81535 | JGI IMG/M metagenome (GOLD analysis project Ga0100378, IMG submission 81535) | Groundwater microbial communities from Crystal Geyser aquifers in Utah, USA - Crystal Geyser metaG 2015-02 | ecosystem: Environmental > Aquatic > Deep subsurface > Groundwater | place: USA... | reverse complement strand
CTGATAACCAGAAACTGATGGCCGTACTGGACAAATCGCTCGAGCTTCTGGCGCGACCAATGGGTGATGACCGCGCCGTGATCATCAAGCCATCCAACATCTGCACGCCGCTGGCAATTCCAGTGTTAGGGGACTAGAGTATCTGGAGTGACGGGATTATGCGAGATTAAACGGGATTTGGCGGGACGGATGGCTGTTTTTCGGGCCATTGCGGCACTCGCATAAAAATTTTGGCGTTTCGATCTGTTGTCTAGAGCGAATGGCGAAATGGACAACGGCGGACAAGAAATACTGGAGTCCAAGCCGGTTTTCCAATGAATCGCTGAGAAACCTCTTAGAGGCCGCAAAGTCGCTCTTATGGCGGGTTTCGGACCGCAAACCTATGTTCCGATCCTGCCGAATGCTCAAATAATAGGCAAAAGAAGTGGGTCTTTACCGTGCCCAGTTTGCGAAGATGAGGTTTTGGCGGAAAACCGGGATCGACACGATTATTTGATCAATTGGGGACTACGTGAACTGGGACGATTTTCGCGTGATCAGGAGAACAGCGCGGTCAACATCGACCAGAGAACACGCACGGAACCGAAAAAGCCGTACAAGACAATCACGCTCGTCAGCACCACCGCAATGCGGAACCCGATCGAAGGTGGAGGAGAAGGAATTCTATCTTCAAAGTCGATCATCATAATGCGGAACAAATACCACAAAACGAGGGGCTCATCAACGAATGCTCTTTGATCAAACCGGACAGAGGTCCGGGGCGCAGTCGGGCGAAAGCTGCGCCCATATAACCTGGCTATCGACAAGCGATATGCAGGAACTTTGATCAATGGAAAAGGAATTTGATATGCTTAGGCAACGTAAAGCCGCAGTCCAGGATGTTCAATCACGTCTGTTCGACGCTGAAAGGGCAATCGACGACGCCATTAGCAAGGTGGCCGAACTAACTCGTTTCATGCCGATCGCTCGCCAGGACGCGAAGCTGTCGGCTGTATTTGGACAGGATGCGATTGATCATGCTGGCAAGTCGATTACGTCGTTGATTGCTGCACGGGCGGAAATCACCGCCACGCACAACCGGCTGGCTGAAACACGCGATCAGATGGGCTTGCGCGAAATGGCAATGGGAAGCACCGACGACAAGCCGCCCGTTGTTTCACCGTCTTCGGCCGAAAAACGGGAGCAAATCGGCTTGCGTGAAGTTGCGTTGGGAAGTGGTGACATGAAGCCGCCTGCCGTTTCGGCATCTTCAGACGAAAATGTTGTCGAAATAGCGGCTTAATCCGCAAAAAAAAGGGCCGGGTACCCGAGAGGGTGCTCGGCTTTTTTGCTTTTCTAGAGCCGCCGCACCACCGCGATCACCCTGCCGATGACATGCAGTTCTCCATCGACGGTCTTGCGCGGGGGGACGAGCGGATTGTCGCTGAGCAGTTCCACCGTGCCGTCTGAATGGTGTCGCAAGCGCTTAATCATACCGATCTCTCCATCTACAACTGCCCAGATGGCATCGTCGACGCGCGGCGTTTCCTGGCTGCGATCGATCAGCACTATCTCTCCGCTGCGAATCGTCGGTTCCATGCTGTCACCGTCGCCGGTCGCCCAAAACAGGTGACGCGGCGGTGTTGTAGTAATAGACTGCAGCCATTCGCGCGAGAATGCCCGCTTTTCCACTTCTACCGGACCATCGGTATAGGTACCGCCCATGCCATATTTAAGGTCGATCTGGTCAAGTTCGACAAGCTGCTCAATCCTTAGTTCTGCGTTAACTGCTGCGGCCTTCGAAAAATTGCCCGCTATGTCGTGCTGCTGATCCTCATCCCGCTTTGTTGACGGTCGCGAGGTGTCGATTTCCAGCATTGGTCGTCGCGGATCGTCGGTTTCACCTTGAAGATATTCCGGTGTGGTCTGCAGCACGCGCGCCAGCGAAAGCAGATTTCTTGGGTTCAGCGTGTCACCGGCCTCCATTCGCTGAATGCTTGCCTGGCTGGTGCCCGACAATCGACCAAGCTCAGCTTGAGACAGTTCGAGCGCCACTCTTCGCTCTTCGATGCGATTGGGTAAAATACTCATTTTAACGCCTTACCCGAAAGCGAATAACACGTCTCGACACGTTTTCGGTTGACAAATTATTCATAAACGGGTTTTTACCCTTATATGAATAATCCTCATCGATCATATGACGCACTGATCCGATGCCGCGACGCGGCCGGATCGGACAGTCAGTTGGGCCGCGATCTGGGCATCACCCAATCGACCATCTGGCGCATAATCAATGAATACAAGAGGCTGCCTGCCGAATATGTGCTGCTTGCCGAGCGCCTCTATGGCGTATCCCGCCATGATTTGCGTATCGATATCTATCCGGTTGATTTGGATGTGGTGGCTCCCATGGATTGCGATTCCCCACAGTCTAGCGAACCGAACGGCGCCGCTCACCGTCTAAGTGAGGGGGTCGAATAGACATGGCCCTTCGCGAAAAATCGCCAGCGGTGATCAACCATGACGACCAGGCTATTCTGGTCGATCCCCAAGATATCGATGATGGCCCCCGCATAGGTTTGTTCTGGCCCGAGAAAGCTGACGCGATTGGCGCGCTGATGAAGGCAGACGGTCAGAATGAACCGATCAAGATCCGGAAAAATTCCAAAGGTGCAGAAAAGACGTGGTTGCTGGTCACGGGAAGACACCGGAAACACGGGGCGATAATGCATGGCATCGCCCAGATTTCGGCGCTGGTGGCCAAAGGCAGTGCTGAGCGATGCCGGGAAATCGAAGCGTCCGAAAACATGGACCGGCGAGATATTGGACCGATTGAAAAGGCGATGTTTGTCCGCGCACGCGCCGACATCTATGAAGGCCGGTTTTTCGATGGCCAGAAAGGCAAATCGGCGCAGCAGGTTGGGCAGTCCAAAAGATGGTCTTCAGGAGCCTCTCAGAATGTTCTGATCGACGATGAAAAGCATGCCGACCTTGAGGCCGATCATAGTGCGGCAACGATTGCCGGACTTTACGGCTGGCAGGATGATGCGGCCGAGGCAATGGGCATGTCGAGCCGATCGCTGCGCGATTATCTGTTCATTTATCGCACCGTTGTCACGGTCGCTGGCACGGACGAAAGCCAGGGCGGGCGCGTTCATGCGCTGGCACGGCACCCATTGGGCAAGAAGCGCAAATCGGTCGTCGAAATCGGCAAGATAAAGAACACCGAAGCGCGCAAGGCGGTGATTGATCTGATTGCCTCCGATCATGATCACCAGATCGCAAACGTTAACGACGCCAAGATTAAATGGGGACTGAAACCGGCGAGGTCGCCCGCGCCGGAAGGCCAGTCAAAATATATGGCGAATGCCACGGCCAACCTCGACCGGCTTACCGCGTCGAGCTGGATAAGTCTTGCTACGGTGATCGCCGAGAAGATCAAACCCAGCGCCCTGCAGGCAATGCGCGATGCGATCGATGCGCGGCTGGCGGCGGGAGAGGGCAAATGACTGCCTGCGCCGCCACAAATTGCACTGTCAGGGTGCAAAAAGGCCATCTGATGTGCCGTGGTCACTGGTTTGAAGTCCCGCCAAAGCTGCGCGTGGCCATCCTGAACAGCTATCGCGGACACGAAACCCGCAATTATCGTGAATGCGTCCGCAAGGCTGTCGAGCATATCGAAAGCATTGAGGGAGTATTTCAAGACGTATTTCCTTCGGGTCGCGATGCCCGGTTCCCCGCAGGGCATCCGAAGGGGCGGGAGGCTGGTCAATCCCCGAGCCAGTCTCCCGCATTTATCGCGCTGCCTTATCTGGGGCGGGCGTCATGAGCGCGGCGGAGCTTTCGAGCGCAGCGACACGTCACCCATGGGATTGGTATGTTGAGCAGCCATGGGTGACCGAGAAGCTGATTGAGGCGCTTGGGCCGGATCAATTTGGAGAAATGGTTTGGGATCCCGCTTGCGGCAGAGGCAACTTATTGAGTTGTTTTGAAGAGTATTGGACGTTCTCGAGAATTGAAAAAAAAGCAGACGGTCCCCGTCAATATCTCGATAAAGTTCTGGGATCCGATATTTGCTTTCGCGGTTACGAACGCCAGTGGCGCGACCATAACGATATTGCGCATTGGAATTTTCTCTCTGATGATGGTCGGCAAGCCCGCGGGTTTCCACTCTACCGATACGAAAACCACCATCTGTCCATCGTTTCAAATCCACCTTATTCCCAGCAAGCCGGCAAGCTTGTACGCGGACTGGCCGAGGAGTTTTGCCGGAAAGCGCTGACAATCGCCACCCACAAGGTTTGCATGCTGCTCCCCCTCAAATGGATGGCGGGCGAGGCTCGGCAACGATTCCTGGCTGAATATCCTCCCCGCTTTTACCTGATCCTGAACGAGCGGCCATCGATGCCGCCAGGCAATATGATCGAGCAGCTGGGCGACAAAGCCTTCAAGCGCGGCAAGGTCGATTATATGTGGGTTGTCTGGGACAAGCAGGTGGTCACTCTGCCTGGCGAAACCCGCACGATCCATATCACGCCGCGTCCGAAAGAGGAGCGGGTGTGATGAAGGCTAAACTCTCCAAATTTGCCCGCGCCCATCTGGATGCCGACACGACGGTTACATTCGCAGAAGCGGCAAAACGCCGCGGTCAAACCGTTCATGAGCTCGCGACCGAGATCATCAACACCATCGCGCGCGAAAATCTGTTCAATGCCGTCCTCGATGACGGTGAGGGCGCATGATGCCCGGTCTCACCGCCCAGGGCCGCAAGTGGCGGACGGCGCGGCAGGCGATGGAGATCGCTCTGCAGAAGAATATCACGCCGGCCGAAGCGAAGCGCGAGCTGCGCCGCCGTCGCCGCGATTCCCGCATCCTTCGACAGGCTCAGGACGAACGGAGTGAACCAACCGGGGCCATCGACCAGTGCGGCACCCGTTTCGACGATTTCGACGCACCATGGATGTTGAGGGACTGATGTCACAGCGAACCAAATATGGCCACGACCGGCACCGCAACGTAAAAAATGCGCCGATCTATCTGACACCGCAGGTTGTTCGCGGGATATTGGGCATCGGCCACCCGAAGCGCGTTGTGACGCTGGAGGTGGTTGATATCCCGCTCGCCGATGCATGCCCGCCCAGCAAAATATATCCAGCAGGGAAGGCGACTTCCAGGAAACGTCCATCGACTTCCAAACCGAAGCTGAAAATCATCAAAGACCAGGACAAACAGGCGTCCGATACCCTTGCCGTCGATCGGCTGGATGTAAAGCCTGAGCATGGGGTGCGGTCGGACAGCCCATCATGCCCTGAACGAGGCAGTGATTGCGTGGGCGGTCTGCCCGCCCGCGAAACCTCGAAAAAGCCGGTCGAGGATCGACCCGTGCCGGTAGCAGAGGCAGCACCGGAGCCATTGATCACGGCTCCGGTGTCTGTCGCCTCTCAGCCCGATTTGCCGGTCCATCTGCCCAAGAATGGCAGCGGACCGGCCCTGCCGTTCACGCACACACCAGATCATAAGTTTGTTCCCAAGGTGTTCGAGGAATTATCGGCTCCAGCTACCGAAAATGATACTCGCCCGTTCGCTAATGGCCGAGAGGCCTGTGTCCGCTGCGGAATTCGGGGTGATCTCGGTTGCAGGCATCAACGCCCGTATGAAACGCCGGGGCTTTGCGACCGATGACTAAAAAACGCCGCCCCTCCCTTAGCGCTGATCAGCTGATCTTCTCGTTTGAAGCGCCTTTACCCGCGCGTGAGGCGTCGGCTCTGGCTGGGCTCGACCGAATGGTATCTTCCGGTGTCGCCACGGCGCTGAAGGAAGATGGCCGGTCGCGGTTCGAGATTGCGGGCAAGGTCTCCGAGCTGCTCGACGAAGATGTCTCCAAGTTCATGCTGGATGCCTATGCCGCCGAAGCGCGGGAAGATCACAACGTGCCCATGCACCGCTTTCTGGCGATTATGGCGGTGACCGAGCGCGTCGATATTCTGGATGCATTGCTGCGCCGGATCGGTGTTGCCTGCCTGTTTGGCGAGGAAATCAACACCGCGCGGCTTGGCCATCTGCAGCGCAGCCTGGCCGAACTCAAGGCAGAAATTCGGGCCATCGAAAAATCGACAAATCCAATCAAGCGGGGCGGTAAATGAAGCACTACCATCACTTTGGGGAAACAAAGACCTGGTATAGCGCCGCGGAGCTTGCCGATCTGTCGCTTCCCGGCCTGCCGAAGGACAAGCGCAAGGTCAATGAACGGGCCAGGGACGAGCGCTGGGCGCTGGCGGTCGACGAAAAGGGCATGCCGCTGATGCGGCGGCGTAGCGGCCGCGGCGGCGGCACCGAATATCATATCCGGGTGCTCCCGCAATCGGCCAGGACCGAGCTGATCAAGCGCGGCGTTGCTGACAACGGGCAGGATTGTGGTCAGGGGCAGGATGGCCAGAGCCAGCTTTGGAGCTGGTACGATTCGCAAAATGACACGGTCAAAACCGAAGCGCTTCGGCGGCTGGCGGTGATTGACCAGGTCGAGGCGCTCGAACTGGCCGGGCTGACGCGCAGCGCGGCGGTACCGGCAGCTGCAGACCATCACAGGATCGGCGCATCGACGCTATGGGCATGGCTCAGCGATGTTGAGGGCATTGCCCATGATGACCGCCTGCCGGTACTCGCGCCCAGGCGCAAGGGCGGCGGCAAAGAAGCCCAGATCGACCCCGATATCTGGCAATATTTCAAGTCCGACTATCTGCGGCCGGAAAAGCCGACGCTGACCAGCTGCTACTACCGGGCCAAGGAAATTGCCGACGCTCGGGGAATCGCGATTCCTATCCAGAAGACTTTTGCCCGCAAGCTGAAGCGCGAGGTTGATGTTCGGGTGATCATGCTGAAGCGCGACGGCGAGGAGGCACTGCGGCAGTCCATGCCGGCGCAGAGACGCTCCGTCGCGGACCTGCATGCACTGGAAATGGTCAATATCGACGGCCACAAGTTCGACGTATTTGCCAAGGGACCGGACGGCAAGGTGTTCCGCCCGCTGATGGTCGCCATTCAGGACATTTACAGCCGCAAGATACTCAGCTGGCGCATCGGTGGCAGCGAAAGCGCGGTGCAAACCCGGCTGACCTTCGCCGATCTGTTCCGTGATTATGGCATTCCCAAGGCCTGCGTGCTCGACAATGGCCGGGCCTTTGCCTCAAAATGGATCACGGGCGGCGCGAAATCACGTTTCCGTTTCAAGATCCGCGAGGAAGAGCCGACCGGCATCCTGACCGCGCTCGGCATCAAGATCCACTGGGCCTTGCCTTATCGCGGGCAATCGAAGCCGATTGAGAGGGGGTTCAGAGATCTTTGCGATACGATTGCTAAGCATCCATCCCTGGCGGGCTGCTACACCGGCAACAATGTCGACGCGAAACCGGAAAATTACGGTGATCGCGCCGTCGATATTGAGACATTCAAGCGGATCGCCGAGAAGGGAATCGCAGCCCATAATTTGCGCCCCGGTCGTCGGACAGAAATGGCCAATGGCAGGTGCTTTGACGATGTTTTTTCCGAAAGCTATGCGGTTTCGCCGATCGGCAAGGCCACGCCCGAGCAGCTGCGCATGGCGCTGCTTGCCGCCGATCAGAAAAAGGTCGATCGCCGCACCGGCGTAATCGAACTTTATGGCAACCGCTACTGGTCAGCGGCGATGTCCGGTCTGCACGGCCGAACGGTCACCATCCGGTTCGATCCGGACGATGTTCACCAGCCCCTGCATGTTTACGATACCGCGGGCGCCTATCTGGGCAGCGCCGATCTGATCGCGGATACCGGCTTTGCCGACGCGGCATCGGCCAAGAAGCGGGCCAAGGATGAGGCGACTTACCGCAAGACCGTCCGCGCCGCTGCCGAAATGGAAAATCTTCTCCGCGCCGACCAGATCGCCGCGATGCTGCCCGATTATGACGACGAAAAGACGCTGCCAGCGCCGAGCGTGATCCGCCCGGTGCGGCATCGCGGCCAGACGGCGGCGGCTCTGAAAGCAGACGAGCATACCGACACCCAAACTCAGGAAATCTTTTCGGCCATCGGGAAACTCCGGCTGGTCGAGTGATTGCGCAAGAAGGAACGAGTGAATGATTAATCCGAGTAACGTTACGATCGATACCGAAGAACAACGTCTTTGGCTGATAGACCATAAAGCGAGCACCGGGATGAGCTGGTCCCAGCTCGAAAAGCCGATCGATGTGAACGGCAAGACGCTGGGCCTGTTCAGCGGCGGCAAATATGCGGGCGACAATCAGCGGATCGCTGACTGCATTTTTCGCTATCGTCAAAATCTCTCAGCCCAGGCACAGATCAAGATCGAAGCGCCGGACATTCCACCCTATTTCGAAACCCGGACGTCGCAGGAAATCCAGCACATTCTGGCCTGGGCACACCGCGGCCGGATGACGCTGTTTGCAGGCGGTCCCGGTACCAGCAAGACGATCACCGCCAACGAATATCGCGAGCGGGTTTCGAATGCCTGGATCGTCACCATGTGCCCGTCGATCAAAACGGTGCAGACAATGACGCTGAAGGTGCTGCGGGCCATGGGCGACACCAGTGCGCGGATCAATTATCTGCTTTCCTCCTATGTTCGGGGAAAGTTCAAGGATCGCCAGGGCGTCCTGATCATTGACGAGGCGCAGCATCTCAATGTCGAGCTGATAGAAGAACTGCGCAACTGGCACGACGAGACCGGTGTCGGCCTCGCGTTCCTCGGCAACGAGCAGATTGTCGCGCGGATGGAAGGCGGATCCCGGCAGGCTGAATTTGCCCAGCTCTACAGCCGGGTCAGCCTGCGCCTGATCCGTCCGATACCGCTGAAAGAAGATATCGAAGCACTCGCAGATGCCTGGCAGATCCAGGACGAAGAGGTTTTCGCCTTCATCCTGCGCATAGGGCGGAAACCGGGCGGGATGCGCAGCTGCACCTTCACGCTCGAGCTCGCCAAGATGATCGCGGAGTCGCAGAGCGCAGAACTGAGCCTCGCCCATGTGACCGCCGCCTGGAACCAATTGTCCACTCGCCCCATCGCTGCCTGAAGGAGATCATCATGTATCAACCTGCAAAAATCACATTTTCCTATCGCCACGCCGCTCCGGTACCGCCCTTTCGGCTTGGCGCAGAGGTCCCGCGCGTCCGTGTGTTGGCCACCGATGTCGCTGGCCACGTCGCGCGCCGCTGCGGCATTCCCGCCACCGATCTATTCGGTCGATCGACCAGCCCGAAAATCGGTCGCTTCAAGCACCTGACCGCCTTTTGTGTCCACAAATTGCGGCCAGAAATGTCTTATACCGAAATCGGTCTGCGGCTGGGCGGCAAGGATCATTCGACGATCAGCCATTCATTGCACATGGCGATCGTGCTGCGCATGAAAGACCGGGACTTTTACGAACTGTCCGAAGCGGTGCTTGACCATTTCCGGAGCCGGTCATGAACGCGCCCGCACGGGCCGCGACCTTTGACCGGTCGAAGCAAGCCCGCAATTCGATGATTGGCAAGATCCATGTCGCGCGCAAGCAGCTGAATATGGTAGAAGACGATTATCGCCAGCTGATGCTCGACACCACTGGCCAGATCAGCCTGACCACCTGCACCGATGCGCAGTTGGAGCGGCTCATCGGCGCGCTGAAGAGCAAGGGCTTCAAGCCGACCAAGGTCTTCCGCCAGGCAGACCATCCCGTCGCTCGCAAGGCGCGCGCGCTGTGGATCTCGCTCTACCATCTGAACGCCGTCAAAAACCCCTCTGAAAACGCGCTGGAAGCCTTCGCAAAGCGCCAGCTTGGCGTGAAGAAACTGCAATGGGCCGATCAGGGACAGGGATACAAGCTGATCGAGGCGCTGAAAGCGATCGCAGAGCGCCACGGCTGGTCGCAGGAAGCGAGCAAGGCGAGAGCGGACCATCAGGTTCATATCCTGCAGCGGTGCCTGTGTGAGGCGATCCGGGCCAAGCTGGAGGCCAAGGGCCTGTGCCCGCATGACTGGACGCTGGATCAGACCGCATTCCGGCTGTCCGGCCAGACCCTGTCCACCATTCCAACCGTTGAAGAACTTTCGTTGCTGGCCAAGGCGCTGGGCAACAAATTGAGGGAGAGCAAGTGATGATGAAACGCACACAAAAGCAGTTTTCTTCGAAGCCGGAGTCGCTGGAATTCAACTCGCTGCCGGTCGTGAACGATTTCCATGCCGACGCTCACCGCCGCCGCTGGCAGCTGTTTCTTTTCGGCACCGGCGTCGCGTTCATTCTGGGTCTGATGATCGGCCGGCTCGTCTGAACCGATGACTGTACCCGCGATCTCCAACCATGCGCTTTTGCGGTTCATCGAACGGGCCGATGGCGCTGCTTTGGAGATTTTGCGCGCGGCACTTTCAGAGAAGCTGGCCTGCGCAGGCGCGGCGGCCGCAGAAATTTCCGCGACCGAATATCTGATCGTTGTCGATGGATTGACCTATGTTGTTCGCAATCAGGTGGTGACGACCGTCTTGCAGCGACGCTCGCCCGGTCATGATGCCCACGCTCTGCGTCGGCGGCGTCGCTGATGCGTTTGCCTGGCGTTCTTTCCGAAATCGCCGATGTAGCGGGCGAGAATGCCGCGATCGCGATCGCGCAGGCGCGCGGCGGGACGCAGGTTTATTTCCCGCCCGTACCCGCCGACGATCACTGGATATGCCGGTTGATCGGCAAGGATGCCGCCTACCGCGTCTGTGATCAGCTGACCGCTGGCGTTGGCCCGCGCCGTGTTGATATGCCCCTGGGGCCAACCGGAAATGTCGCGGATATGGCAAAAAAGCGGGCAATTGTGGACCGGATGATTTTGGCGGGACGATCAGAACGTGACATCGCGCTTTCCACCGGATACACCACGCGGCAAGTCCGCCGCCGCAAGGCCAATCTGCGCGATGATGATCAACTGACCATGTTTTAAGCGCATCCCGGACCGTTGTCCGGGGCGCGAGTGGGCCATAGCTTGCCCATAGATCGCTGCCATGACCGAGCAGCAACCGATATCCGAAATCCTAGTCGAAGGCTATAGCCAGCGCTTTGTTGACGCGGTCCGGGACGTTCTTGGTATCGAAGGCGGCCATGTCAATGATCCGCTGGATAGCGGCGGTGAAACCTCCATGGGCATTTCGCTGCGCTTCCTGGTTGCCGCTGGCGCAATTGATGGGGACTGCGATGGCTTTGCCGATTTTGATCTCGATATGGACGGCGACATCGATGGCGCCGATATCCGACTGCTGACAAAAGGCGATGCAGTCTATCTCTACCACAAACATTTCTGGCAAGCTTACGACTGCGATTCCCTGCGCAAGCCGCTTGGCGAGGCGCTGTTTGACCAGGCAATCAATGGCGGCGGCCATGCCGCAAAAACCATGCTGCAAAAGGCGATCAATGCGCTCAATCCATCGAAGATAGCTGTCGACGGGAAGATCGGTCCACTGACCCGCGCCGTGCTGGAGGCGACGATCGCGCGTGAGGGCATCGATACGGTGCTCAAGCGATATCGCGAGCAGGTGAAAATGCGTTACCGCGAGATTGTTCGCCGTAATCCATCGCAGAAACGATTCCTGAATGGCTGGATCAGCCGAGCCAACAGACTGGGGAAATATTGATGCTGTCCTATCTGAAAATCGGTGGCGGTCTGATCGGTCTGGTCGCGCTGCTTTCCGTGGCCTGGCTGGCCAGGGACCGCTTTGCCCAGAAGGAAATTGCCGATAATGCCCGCGATTGCGCAGCGGTCGCGTTCAAGCTGACCGGGGATCTGGATCACTGCATGCCGGAAGTGAAATCCGCGATCGAGGCGCGGCGACAGGCCGAGGCCTGCGATACGGCGCTGACTGCGGAAGGCAAGCTGCCATCGACCGGTCTGTACGGCATCCGCACCGCCTGCTCCAGTGAGGTCAAGCAGCTGCATGCCGAGCGCGATGCCGCCCGAAACGATGCTGCCAATGCCAAGCGCGCCATGGAGGCGCTGCGAGCCAAAATGGATGCGGCGGTCGAGCGCGCCGAGATCCGCGGTGCCAATGTTCAAAAAAGGAAATCCGATGCGACCAGAGCTATCCAAGCGGCTCCCGTTGGCGATGACGGTCTTGTTGACTGTGATGCTGACTGCCTGCGCAACATCGGCGGATGATCGTCCAGGAATCGAGCCGGACCCGGTAATCGAAACGAAAACCGAGATCATCACGGTCTGCCCGGCTGAGCTGAGCCTGGCGATTCCCGCTTCACCGTTCCTGCCAGTAGATGCAGCGATCAAGGCCAGCAAATCCATGCTGGAATATCTGGCGCAGCGCTTTTCCCGAGAGGAGCTGCTGGAGGCGCGGCTGCGCGATGCGGCGGGAGAATGTCCGCTGGCTTTGGGAGCGGGCGGTTGATGGCCGCTCCGCTTGTCCTTCACCCGCTGGTACCGCTCGCCTTTTCAGGGTCGGTGATGATGGCCACGGCAGGCGCCGATCTGCCGCGGCATTTTGGCAATATCGTCATGATCGATATTGGCGGCGCGCAGCTGCCCGTCGTGACGCTGGTTTTTGCGCTGGCGGGCATTTTGCTCGGTCGTCAACTCACCCCTAAAAAAGAGCCGCCGCTGTCGAAAGGCAAGGAACTGGCCGTCACCGCGATCCTGATCATGGTTGCTTTCGCCTGGGTCGTAGACTCGCAGCCGCGATTGATCCTGACCTCGCTTTTGTCCTGCGGCCTTGGCTTTGCCGGTTTCGCCGCTGTCGAGCTGATGGGTGAGGAATCGCTGAATTTGATCCGGCGAATTTTTGGAGCCGCAACAGGCTTATTGGACCGCATAAGCAAAAGGGGCGAAAAATGAACGAGTATATGACCTGGTCGGAACTGGCCATCTCGTTGCTGATACTGATCGGTTTCGGGGTTCTGATGCGGCGCATGGGGCAGGCAAACCCTGAAAGCACAGGCAAGCTGGGCCGCCGCGTTGGATCGCTCGAGCGGACGGTCAGCGGCAGGTTCGGCGAAGTCGAAAAGGAGATTGCTGCGATGGACGGGCGTGTGAAGCAAATTGAGCAGATCGTTTCCGAGCTGCCCAATATCCGGGAAAAGCAGAACAGCATGGCTACACAGCTTTCCGCAACGGCCAGCGATGTCAAATTGATCGCGCGGCAGGTTGACCGCCTCTACGACGTGATCGTGCCCAAGGGGATGCAATGATGAGCATGAAGAGTGATCTTGCCGAAGCGCTCGCCGCCGATGCCAGGCTGATGATCCTGAAAGAACTGGCCGGACAAACCAATGGCCGGCTGTCGGACCTGCTGATCCGCAAGGTGCTCGATCTATATGGCATCGCGCGCGATCGTGACTGGATCACCACGCAGCTGCGCAAGCTGGAAGCGCTTGGCGCGGTTGAACTAACCGAAGCCGGATCCGTGCTGATCGCCCTGATCACGCGCATAGGCCGTGATCACCTGGAAGAACGTTTGATCCTGTCGGGTGTCACCCGGCCGGCGGACGCCGACCTGTGACAAGGCGGGAGGGACGAGGACGGCTGTCGTCGATCGACATGCTGCCCGACGAGGCGGAGCCGGATGTTGTCTGGGCGCTGGAGCAGCTGCGCGAACGCAGCCAACCCCAGAATGCAATCCTGGACGAATTCAATGCGCGCCTTGCCGATCGCGGGATCGGGTCGATATCGAAATCCTCCTGGAACCGCTATGCGGTGCGCAAGGCAATCCAGTTCCGCAAGCTGGATGAAGTCCGGCGCATGTCAGCCGAGCTTGTTGATACGCTGGGCACCGAAGGTCCGGACCAGGTAACCGTTGCGGTCGCCGAGATGCTGAAGCTCGCCATGTTCCAGCAGCTGGAAGGCGACAATGTCAGCACGAAAGGGATTATGGAGCTGTCACGGGCGCTGTCGTCGGCCGTCAGCGCGCAGAAGGGTTCCGCTGATGCACGGCGCAAGCTGGAAGAGGAAGTTGAACAGCGGATGAAAAATGCCGCCGACGCGGTCGCAAAGGTCGGCGCGAAGTCCGGCGTTTCAAAGGAAACGCTGGCCGAGATCAACCGGGCGCTGGGGGTCGGTTGATGGGTAAAGCCCTTGTCATTCCGGACAATCCAGATGCGATATTTCTGCCTTATCAAGGCGCATGGATCGCCGACGAACAGCGTCTGAAGCTGATGGAAAAAGGCCGGCAGATCGGCATCAGCTGGTCGACCGCCTATGCCGGGGTCGCGCGTACCGGGCGGCAGGGCGCGCGGCACGACCAGTGGGTCAGTAGCCGCGATGATATTCAGGCGCGTCTGTTCCTTGAGGACTGCAAGCTATTCACCGGCGTGCTGGACATGGCCGCCCGAGACCTGGGCGAGCAGATCATCGACGACGCGACCCGCCAAACCGCATATGTGCTGAGCTTCGCCACGGGCAAGCGCATCAATTCCATGAGTTCCAACCCCGATGCACAGGCGGGCAAACGCGGCGGGCGCATCCTGGACGAGTTTGCGCTCCACCCCGATCCACGCAAGCTCTGGTCGATTGCCTATCCGGGCATCACCTGGGGCGGAAACATGGAGGTGATCAGCACGCATCGCGGCAGCCACAATTTCTTCAACCAGCTAGTGCGCGAGATCAAGGAAGGCGGCAATCCAAAGAAGATCAGCCTGCATACGGTCACTCTGCAGAACGCGCTCGATCAGGGTTTTCTCTACAAGCTTCAGAAGAGCCTACCCGATGACGCAGAACAGCAGGATATGGATGAGGCGGCCTATTTCGACTTTGTGAAGTCGGGCTGCGCCGATGAAGAGAGCTTCCTCCAGGAGTATATGTGCCAACCCGCTGATGATGATGCGGCGTTCCTGGAATATGATCTAATCGCCTCTGCCGAGTATCCGGCCGGGACAGACTGGACGCAGTCGCAGGGAGGAACACTGTTCGCGGGGGTCGATATCGGCCGCAAGCACGATCTGACCGTATTGTGGGTGGTCGAGCTGCTCGGCGATGTACTCTACACGCGGCATATTGAAGCGCTGAAGAATATGACCAAGGGCGATCAGGAGAAAATCCTGTGGCCGTGGTTCGAGACGATCAAGGCAAGTGGCGGGCGCATATGCATTGACGCAACCGGTCTCGGCATTGGCTGGACGGACGATGCCCAGGCCAGGTTCGGCAAATATTCGGTCGAAGGGGTCACTTTTACCGCGCGGGTAAAGGAGCAACTGGCATACCCGCTTCGCGGCAAGATGGAAGACCGGCAGCTGCGCATTCCGCACGACAAGCATATCCGCGCGGATCTTCGCGCAGTTACGAAGCAGACCACCGTTGCTGGCAATATCCGCTTCACCGCCGAGCGCACGCCCGATGGCCACAGCGACCGGTTCTGGGCGCTGGCGCTTGCGGTGCAGGCCGCAGGGGAAAGCAATGAAGCGCCTTGGCGTCCCCTATCCGACCTACCCGGCGCAACTCACAAAAGCGAACTTGACCAGAACTGGATACCGGCATGAACCCGCTGACCAAGATGATTGTCGCGCCATTTGCCAAGGCGCTGGCGGCTATGCGCCATGCGGCGCGGCCGTCAGTCTTTAGCGGATTGCTGCGGCGCACCCGCTTCGACTATCGGCGCGCGATCGGCGACGGGCTGGACAGCTCGGTCGTCACAGCGCCGATCCGCTGGGTGCAGCGCGCGCTGCCCGAAGCGCGGCTTTCGGTTCGGAGACGCAAGCGGGATGGCGCGGTCGAGGAAATGGCGGACCATCACATGCTCGCGCTGATCAAGCGGCCGAACGCCTATTATGGCGACCTTGTTCTGTGGGCGGCCACAATCCTCAGCTGGTTTCTCGATGGCAATGCCTACTGGATAAAGGTCCGCAACCGTGCGGGTGTGCCGGTCGAGCTGTGGTGGGTGCCGTGGTGGATGATCGAGCCCAAGGCGCCAGAGGATGGCAGCGAGTTCCTGACGCATTACCGCTACAGCCCAGGCGGCGGCGTCGAGCCGATGCGCCTCGATCCCGAGGATGTCGTGCACTTTCGCGACGGCATGAACCCGCGCGACATGCGCAAGGGCCTGTCGGCTCTGGATGGAGTGATCCGCGAGATATTCATCGACCTGGAAAGCTCCAACTTCGTCGCTTCGCTGCTACGGAACATGGGCGTTCCGGGCGTGGTGATCAGCCCGAAGGGTGGTGCGATGCCCGCGCCCGAAGACGTGGAAGCAACGAAGACCTGGTTCAAGGAAGCGTTCGGTGGCGACAATCGCGGCGGGCCGCTGGTGATGGGCGCTCCTACCGATGTGCAGCCTTATGGCTTCAACCCCCAGCAGATGAACATGAGCGAAGGGCGCGACGTGGCCGAAGAACGCGTCTGCGCCTGCATCGGGATTCCTGCCGCAGTCGTCGGCTTCGGTGCCGGGCTGCAGACGGCCAAGGTTGGCGCGACGATGGAAGAGCTGTTCAAGACCGCATGGCGCAACGGCGTGCTGCCGGTGTGCCGTTCGCTGGCCGACGAACTCGACCGCTCGCTATTGCCCGACTTCGGCCGGACGGCGGGAGCGGAGGTACTGGAGACCTATTGGGAAACCGACGAGGTATTGGCTCTCCAGGATGACGAAGACAAGCAGACCGAACGCTGGAACAAGCGGGTCATTGGTGGGTGGGTGCAGGTTTACGAGGCGCGCGAGGCAGCGGGCCTGGATGTGGACGACAGCCACCGGATCTACCTGCGGCCGATCTCGTTGATCGAAGTCCCGGCCGGCGAGCCGCCGCGCGCTTTGCCGACACCGGAAAAGGAGGAGAGCAAGTCGGTCGGCGCCAAGGCGCGCGCGAGCCGGGATGCCATGCGGCGCGGCGAGAAATATGTGCTGATGCTTCAGCGGCAGGAAAGAGGGCTGGAAACTGCTTTTGAGAAGCCTCTGAAGGCCCTCTTTGTCCGGTTTGGCAAAGCAGCAGGTGAAACAGCGCGCGAGCTGATCAGCGAGCAGGAAGGCAAATCACTCGGCACGAAGGAAGAAGATCTGCTGGTTGCGCAGATCCTGGAGAAGCTGGGAATCGCCAAATGGACCGGCGAGCTGCGCCGCGCCTATGAAGCGCAATATCTGGAAGTTGCCAAGGCCATGTCCGAAGCGGCCGAACGTGCAGGGTTGGGCGCGTCGCTGCCCGACCCGGTCGCGCGGTCGATTGTCGCGGCGGGTGGTCGCCGGGCCGGGATGGTCGATATCGACGGGCAGTCGCGCAAGGCGATGTTCACTGCACTGGCCGAAGGCAGAGCGGAAGGTGAAGGCGCACAGGCCCTGGCTAACCGTATTGCCGGCTATGTCGAGGGCGGTCACTGGCAGAGCGCGGAAACGCGGGCGCGGATCATTGCGCGGACGGAAACCAAATATGCGCAAAATATCTCGACCATCGAGCGCGCCAAGGCGGGCGGTGTCCAGCAGTTTATCATATTTGACGGCAGGCTCGGGCCGGGCCGGTCACTCGATAGCCATATTGCGCGCGACGGCTCGATCGTATCGGCCGCCGAAGCCGACGCACTCGCCGCAGCCGAACATCCCAACGGGACGCTGAGCTTTGCGCCCCATTTCCAGGAGGACGAATGATGCAGACCAAGCAGCTGATGATTGAAAATATGGACGATAGCGGCACCGGACTTGCCCGGATCGCCATTCTTGCGGAGATCGACAGTGATGGCGATACCTATCAGGCGGGCGCGTTCAACGGGCCGGATGGCAAAGGCCAGTGGGTTCCCATCCTATCCGCGCATAATCGTGGCGGGATGCCCTATGGCAAGGCGAGGGTCTATGACGACGGCGAGGCTGCCTATGCGGAACTGAACCTAAATCTGGAAACGCAGGCTGGCCGTGAATGGCATGCAGCGCTGAAATTCGACCTGGACCGGGGTCAGCCAGTCCAGGAATGGTCCTACGGCTATGATGCGCAGGAATTTGAATATCGCTTTTCCGGCAAGCAACAGGTGCGGGTGCTCAAGCGGCTGCTGGTTGATGAGGTTTCGACAGTGGTGCGTGGGGCCGGTGTCGGTACCAGCACGATCGCGATCAAGAGCGCGGCGCTAAAGGAAGATCATTTTGCCAGGCTGATTGGCAGTCTGAGCGAATTGGAAAGCGCGCTTGAAAAGGATCTGTCCGCGCTGTCGGCAACCGGTGTGAAGCAGCTGAGTGAAATCCACCGTGCAATCGGTGATGCACTGGAGCCTATCGTGGCGGCAGAAAAGGATCTCGATCTGTCCACCGATACAGCAGTTGCCGAATACCTGCGGCGACAATCGAAGCGTCATTTGGGCTGTTGATCGGTAATGCACCCTCGACATCGAGCCGCCAAAGATGGGTTAAAGCATCGCCTCTAGCTGTCTGGGAGCTTTACTGGATTGTTGAACATCGCGCTCTCGAACGAAACTCTCATATTCTGCCTCACGACCAAGAATTTTCGCCAGCTTACCTATGTGTAGTCGCTTCAAAAGATCGACTGTAATAGGTCGCTTATCCGCCCAGAAAACCATTGATTCGAGAAACTCGTGCGCGGGTTCGCTGTTGAGTATGGCGGATAGGAACGCAGATTCGGCTTTCGAGTGAGCGTTTAGAAAGTAGACTGTATCATCGAAAACGACAGGGCAATCATTGATTGGCGAAATCTCCTGAAATTGGAGGGATTTATAGAAACCTGAAATGGCTATTTTCCAAGGAGTGAAGGTGTAATCCCCCACCCCGAAAATAGAAAACCGAGGCTTGTTTCGATATATGACGCTGCCACGCTTATCGAGAAGCTCTCCGTGGCGGTTCAGGTATGACCATGTGCGGGGGGCGTGGTCGCGTATTGTTTCGGTTGGTTGTCCAACCTTCCGTTGCGTGACGACCGCGACGTGGCGGGCGTTGAGCAAGCGAGCGTTTCCTAAGTCGGAACTTTTCAATAGTGGGAACAGATAATGGTCCTCAATTTCCACGCTTTCGCCCAGACCATTGCGGAGAGCCTCTCCGTCCTTTTTCAACTCCATCACCTTCGAGCAGTCATGCTTTATGCCCGAACGCCAGACATAATTGGCGTCGTTACCAAGAAGCTCTTTTTGACGAGTGAATGCCGGCACATCAGCAAGCATCATGCCGCCATGGAAACCGAACGTACCGCTTGGATTTTCGTCTTTGAAATCATCAAAAATGAGGCAGCCTGTAGCCGTCGTGTCCCTCGCTTTTTGAAGCACAAAGAAGCAGGCATCGACTGCCGCGCCGAAATGCTTGAGGGCGTTAATCTTGACGATACGGCTCTCGAAATCGAATTGCCCGTTCTTCCAAACGGAGCGCAGGATTTTTCTCGCCACGGCTGTTTTGCAGAGCATGGCGATAGAGCCACTGGTATTCGCAAGCCATTCCAAATGGCGCAGCAGCATCCATTCCGAAATATCGAAATTTGATTTTCCCGTGACTGCCTCGAAACCTGTGTATTTTTGGAAGTTGGATTTTTCAGGGAGGTTCGAGCCTTTGAGCCGACCAATGTCAGAGCTAGTAACCCACGGCGGATTGCCGACAATGAGAATAGGTTCTTTGGTTTGCGCTATTTGCTTCGACCAATCTGTGGCGAAAAAATCTTGCTGACGAATATCGAACCGTGATTGGTCGCTACGCTTCGCGATTTTATCGTTGAGCGTCGATAGGTAGCTATCTTCAATCTCGACACCGATTACTGTTTCCGCGCTTGGGAAAGCATCTGCGGCCGCAATCAGAAAGCTCCCTACTCCGCACGTCGGTTCGATAATCGTTTGTGGGCTGAAATCAGGATAGGCTCGCTTTAAATGTTCGAGCGCATCGCTCGCCAAGACGGGGGGAGTTTGGAAATCTCCAAACTCCCATTTTTTTGCGTCTTTCGTTTCTCTCATCATCTGACCCTATGGATGCCTTCAACTTCGCCCGCCTTCGATATGACCCGCCCATATTGGAGCCGCCATTGGAGGGCGTTGGAAATGGTCAGGTAGCCTTGCAGTGGCGGTTTTGCCAAAATCGCATCGGCTATGCTGTTGGCTTCAATCTCATCGACAGGCAGGTTTTTATCTTGGAAAAACGCCGTCAAATCGTCGGCATTTCCGTCCCTCTCCAAAATCTCCAAAATGCCGCGTGTCATTTGAAAATCAGCGGTGCGTTCTTTCTCTACGAAAACAGTATGGCGCATGTTGAGACAACCAGTCCGCCTTTCGTCGTCGTCCGCTTTTTCGTAAACGAATACCAGAAGCCCATAGCCCAAGCCATAAACCTTCTGCCGCGCCGACTTGTACGGACAAGACGATTGCGGCTGTCTGACGCTAGTGACCTTCATGTCGATGTTGAGACTGGGAAAGTCGATTCCCGATGCAGAGTTTCCCAACTCAAATTCATAGGTTTCCTCTAGGTGAACCCGAAATTTGTGTTCCAGATATGTACCGACCGCTTTCCCATCGGTGACGCCGTATAGAGTCGGCTCTCCGTAAATGCTTTCTATCTCGGCAAACTTTGCAGCCTCGCTCTGCAAAATCTCTACGGTTAGTGGGGGTTTCGGCACAGCCTCTTCGCCATCATCAAATAAAGTCATTCGCTCTCCACGCCTTTTGAACACCAGTAAGAAATAATCGCATTGCGGCTCATACCGCGCCGAGACGCCATACCGAAGACGATCGCCGCAAGTCCGACTAATAGCGAAACCCAACCCCCTCGCGCAGCCTCGCGCGTAATGAGTTCCGGCTCGAGGCGAAACCGCATGATCGCTAACCAACCGATGCATGCGAGAAACAATCCGACGAGCACAAGAGCAACGGAAGCGAAAATTGAAAACATCACATTGCGGCCCTTCGTTTAATTCTCGAGGCGTAACCCTAGCCACACAAGACCCGCCAACGCAACAATGAAAGCCCTGGCTGGCATCCCCATGGGCTGTGTGCATCAGACCTCCGACTGCGCTGGATTTGAACATTGAGCGAAGCGTTCTGTTGCTCGGTAGTGGAGAGATGGTAATGGAGGAGCCAATATCCGCAATTAGGGCGCATTCTGCCGATTTGTTTTAGGACCAACTTTTGGCTCGTGTAGCGATCGAAACCGGCTAAGAATGGCGCGAGAGAAGTCTTTTGGCTATGTGACCAGCAAGAACCGGCTCACCCCACCTCTTAGACCCTCTTAAAACCGAAATACGGCATGTTTTCTGCCGACCGCGTCGTGATGATTGCCATCACGGCGCTTTTTCGTTTATCCTGCCCTGGCGCGCCGGGTCGATTGTTCGCACCTGCTAGTCGCGATTTCCTCATCATCATTTGATCAGTCCCGGACACAGGTCCGGGGCGCGGTCGGGCGAAAGCTGCGCCCATATAGCCTGGATATCAACAAGGGACATGCAGGAGTTTCGATCAATGGATGAAGTGAAGAATTTGACCGCCAAGCAGGCGCGCGAAAAGCTGGGCGTCAAGCAGGACGAACTGGGCAAGATTTTCGAGCAGGCGAATACCGGTGACGGGCAATATGATTTCAGCAAGGTCACCTGCCTGGGCGATAACGTCAAGGGCGGGGTCGCGGTTGCCGAAAAGGTCAAGGCCCTGAATGACGAGGCCGATGCACTGGCCCAACATGCCGAAACGATTGAAGGCGCCGAGAAGGCTGCGCTGGAGCATGCCGATCGCGAGAAGGCGGCGCCGCGGCAGTTCAAATTCCCAGGCGGCAAGGGCAACTACCCGTCCGAGCGCGAGCGGATCAAATCGCTTGGCGAAATGGTGGCCGAGGAGAAAAGCTATCAGGATTGGGCGGCAAAGGGCGCGGGCGGCGGTATCGCATTCAGCTATGATGATGTCTGGGCGTCCGACGTGCTGGCCAAGGGCGCGGCCTATGACACTCTCGGCTCAAAAGCTCTGCTGGAAACGGGCGCCGGCTATGCTCCCGAAAGCATCCGCCTTCCCGGTTTCACCGAGGCGGTTTCGCGCCCGATCCAGCTGCTCGACATCATCCCGATGTTCCGGACCGGCCAGGCGGCAATCCCCTATATGGAGGAGACCCTGCGAACCCATGCGGCTGCGGAAACTGCCGAAGGCGGAGCCTATGCGGAATCCAGTTTCGCATTCACCGAAAGAACGTCACCGGTTCAGAAAATCACCGACAGCGTGCCGGTGACTGACGAACAGCTGGAAGATGTCCCGATGATGGAAGGCTATATCAACAGCCGATTGACCTTTGGATTGCGCCAGCGGCTGGACGGGCAATGCCTGGTCGGCAATGGCACCGCTCCCAACCTGCGCGGCCTGGCCAATCTTGTGGGCATCCAGACCCAGGCGAAGGGTGTGGACCCGGTGCCCGACGCCTTCTTCAAGGCAATGACCAAGATTCGCGTCACTGGCCGCGCCGTGCCGACGCATCATGTTATGCATCCGGAGGACTGGCAGGACATCCGGCTGCTGCGCACCGCGGACGGCATTTATATCTGGGGAAGCCCGAGCGAGGCAGGACCGGAGCGGCTGTGGGGCCTGCCGGTTGTGCAGCAGGACGCGCAAGGCGCAGGCACCGGCTACACCGGCTCGTTCCAGCCTGCCTGGGTCAGCCTGTTCGAACGCAAGGGCGTGGATATCCTGATCGGCTTTGTCGGCACCCAGTTCACCGAAGGCAAGCGCACGGTGCGCGGCGACACCCGCCTCGCCCTCATATTTTTCCGTCCAGCCGCTTTCTGCGAGGTCACCGGCATTTAAGCTTGGGGGAGCGGGGCGAAGATGGCCGGGTGCGCATCAGGGTCTTTACGCCAAGAGACCTGCGTGTCCGGCCATTGACATAAGGAGAATTGAACATGGGTACGATTTCCGGATTTTCGCGCGCGGTCGGCTGTTGCCTGATACCGGGCGGCGTGGTTGGCGAGCATGTAGTCCACGGCGATCTCGCGCCTGGCGATACTTTGCTTTCGGTTGAGCATGTGACGGACGGTGACCCGCCTACGCGGGTGGACCGGACGGCCGAATTCTCGATCACCCCAGGCGAGCACAACACCATCGAAAACGACACAACCGACACCACGGGCGATTTCCTGCACGTGCTGTGGGCCAAGGCTGAATAGGCTTTCGGTCACTCCAAAAAGAGAAAGGAAATTGAATATGCAGATCGCGAAACAACGACTTTATTTGAACGCCGGTAAAACGGCATTGGTGGAGGCGGGACACGAAAAAGCGGCAACGCTTTACTGCACACCCGGTGACATGATTCCCGATAGTGCGGCCGAGCGTTTTGGCCTGGTCGACGGCAAGCTGAAAAAAGCGAAGTCGGGAAGCGGCCAGAAAGAAAACAAGCCCAGCCCGAACAAGGAGAAAAAGGGTGGCTCCGACAAGGAGCAGAAGTCCGGTGATGGCAAAGGCGATCCTCCCAAGCCGCCCGAGCTGACAGACATTGGCGGCATCGGCGCCGCTACTGCGAAGAAGCTGGCTGAGCAGGGTGTCGGCACAGTCGAGGCTTTTGCTTCCCTGACAGACGAGCTCGCCACGAAGCTCAAAGGTATGCCTCCGGCTTTTGACTTTGCCGCTGCGATTGCCGCTGCAAAAACGCTACTGCCCCCGGCGGCACCTACCGACGCGCAGTAATCCAAAATGGCGCTGCTCGACCGGGTCAAGGAACGCACGGGCAGCGATCTGTCCGATGGCGAGCTGCAGGCGATGATCGACGGGATCGCCGCCGAACTCGACGCGCGCTTTGGCGTGGCGGGCGAGATTGAAGTGACGCTGGGCGATCCGGCCGATCCGGACTCGCGCTTCCGGCGAACCCATCGCATGATGCGACCAATCAACAGCGGCGAGCCAGTCGCGATTGTCGAGATTGATCCTGGCAATAGCGGAGATGCCTCTGCGGAGATCACGCTGGCTGCCGGGGATTATGCGATATTGCATGGCGGACGCACGCTGCAACGGCTGGCCAGCGGGCCGAACGGGCGGAGCTATTGGGCGCCGATGGTCCGCGTCACCTATACGCCGATCGGCGAAGCGGCGGCGCGCGAGGAAGCGACGATCAAGCTGATCCAGCTGGACCTCACATATCGCGGCGGGCTGAAAAGCGAGAAGGCCGGCGATTATTCTTTCACGCTGTCGGGGGACATGGCGGCGGACCGGGAAGCGATTTTCGAAGGACTGGTTTCGCGCCAGTCGATGGTGATGGCATGAGCGATCTGGCTCTGGTCCTGCTGATATCATGGGCAGCGTTGAGCTTTGGCGCATTTTGCCTGCTCGGGAATCCTTGGAAATTTACAGTAGGGAGATGGGAAACAGTCCTTGCGCTGGCCATCATCATACTTCCCTGGCTGTTCATCCTGCTGTCGATCGGATGGCTGGCTTGGGATTGGGTCAAATACCGGTGGCAGACATGATCGCCGGGCGGCTCACCATGCGGGCACAGGTCGAACGCAACCAGGCAGCGGGAACCGATGGCTGGAATAATCCGGTAGAGCCTGATTTTCAGCCTATCGGCGAACCGTTGCCCTGTTTTGTCTGGTCGACATCCGGCCGGGAGGTGGTTGGAGACGAGCGGTCCGCATTGATCGAAGATGTGCGCGGCCTGTTTGCGCTTGGTGCCGATCTGCGACCCGAGGATGAGCTGGTGTCCGTTACGAATCGTGGCGGGGATGTCATCCATTTCGGGCGGCTGAAGGTCGAGGGATCACTTCAGCACAAGCATACGCACCGCGAAGCCAATTTGCGGAGGATCGGCTGATGGCCCGTAAATCACTTGTCTGGCGAGGCAAGCAGGTGACCGCAAAGATGCGCGCGGCTCAGAAGGACGGCGTCAACCGGACCATGGCGGCCTGCGTCACTCAGGCAAAGGGCAGTCATGGCTGGAAAAACCGCACCGGCGTCCTGGAGGGCGGCATTGATGTCATCGACTATGCCGAACCGATTGCTGATGGTGTGAAGGGTGTCTGGGGCGTGCGCGATGTTGTCTATGCGCTGATCCACGAGTTGGGCGGTGTGATCGTTCCCAAAAGGGCCAAGGCGCTGGCAATCCCCCAGCCGGACGGCGGGGTTGTGTTCGCGCAGTCTGTGACAATTCCGAAAAATCCCTATCTGCGACCCGCAGCCGACGTGCAATATCCGCTGCTCGCCGGACGCATCCGCAAATCCTATCGCGGGGGACAGAGCAATGGCTGATATTGTAGCTGCTCTTGTTGCCCTGCTTGCTGCCGAAGCCAGCGTCACCGACCTTGCCGGGAATCGTATCTTTGGCGGCGAACTGCCAACCGACCAGGCCGAATTTATGCCGCGTGATGCCCTTGTCATTGCGCCATCGGGCGGGACATCGCTGACCGAAGGCAGTTTTCTGGAAGCCGACACACAGCGTTTTGACCTGTTTTCCTATGGTCCCACGCCCGGTTCTGCGGCGGCATTGAGTCGGATCGCGGCAACCGCGCTGCGGCGGGCACGGCGCAGTGTCCATGCGGGCGTATTGATCCATTGGGTGCGCCATGCAGGCGGCTTCTCGATCGGACGCGATCCGCTCACCGCATGGCCGCGCGCTATCCAGTCATTCCAGGTTTTTCATTCACTAGAGGAGGTATAAGATGGAACCCTATGAAATTATCGGAGCGCCCTATACGCTCTGGCTTGCTCCGGTCGGTGAGGCGTTTCCGCTGATCGATGCTGCGCCTGCTGGCAACTGGATCAAGGTCGGCACCAATGGCGATCGCAACTATTCCGACGATGGGGTGACGGTTGCGCACAGCCAGAGTTTGGAAAAGGCGCGGCCGGTTGGCTCAACCGGGCCGGTAAAGGCCTGGCGCACCGAAGAGGATCTGATGATCCGCCTGTCGCTGTGGGATATGACGCTCGAGCAATATGCCAAGGCGCTCAATGACGTGGAAATCACCACGACCGCCGCAGGTTCGGGCACGGCTGGTTTCAAGGCAATGGGACTGAGCCAGGGGCAGGAAGTGACCGCCTATGCTCTGCTGGTCCGCGGCATCTCGGCTTATGGTGATGGCTATACTGGTCAGTATGAAGTGCCACGCTGTTACCAGTCGGGTAATCCGGAACCGGTGCTGACCAAGGGTAAGCCGGCCGCGCTTGATCTGGAGTTCACGGCGCTTGAGGATCTCAATGCGTCCAGCGATGCCGAGCGGTTCGGACGCCTGGTCATGCAACATCAGGCACCGCTGGCCTGATCATGGACAATAAACGAAAACCCTTGCTGGATATCGCCACGCTGGTCGAACGGCCCATGGTCAGGATCGACGGCAAACTCCAGGAACTGGTTTCTCCCGAAGAGCTGTCGATCCTGGCCAGCCAGCGGCTTGCTTCTGACGGGCGGCGGCTGAATGAGCTAATGACCAGTGACAAGCTCGATGAGGATGGCGACCAGGAACTGGAAAAGCTGCTTGTACGGATCAGCGACACGATCATGGAGCCGGTCCCGAAAAAGGTCCGGGCGAAATTGTCGGAAATGCAAAGGCTGGAGATCATCCAGGCTTTTACGGCGCTGTTGCTGAGGAAGAAGGCCGGGTCGGCGGCAGCGATGATCAACAGCCTGATACCGGCGATAGCGGTCCCGAAGGCGACTGGGGAGACAGTCTCGCCCGGCTCCAGCGGTTCTACGGCGGCGACCCGGGATACTGGCTCACCGAAGCGCCGATAGCGCTCGTGCGCGCCTTTGCCGTCATGATGCCGCAGCTGGACGCCGAAGAGCGGCTGGATGCGATGAGCGATCATTCGGTCGCGATCGGCTCTGTCGAAAAGCATGATCGAGAGCGCCATTACCGCGCACTGGAACGCATGGCCCGGCCGCGGCAACGCCAGCGGGCAACCAAAGCGACCGCGGTGGCGCTGAAAGCCATGGGTATCGGGGTCGTGAGCGGCGCTTCAGAACCTTTCGAGAAAGCTGTTAAAGCCGGAGCGAACGATGGCTGAAAAACTCGGCGAGGCAATTCTCGAACTGCGCACTGATGACAGCGGGCTTGACGCGGGTATCGGGCGGGCGGAGCGGAAGAGCGAGAAGCTTGGCGCGACATTCGACCGGGTCGGCAAGAAGTCCAGGCAGCTGGGCAAGAACCTCTCGATCGGTCTGACCGCGCCGCTCGGCATCCTAGCAGCCAAGATGGTGGGAGGCGCGCGAAAGCAGGCCAAGGCAGTGGCACAGGTTGAGGCAGCACTGGACAGCATGGGCAATCAGGCGGGCTTTACCAGTCAGCAGCTGCAGGACATGGCCTCTGACCTGCAAAACAACAGCCTGTTCGGCGATGAGGATATTTTGAACGGGGTCACAGCGAATCTGCTGACCTTTGGTAATATCAGCGATGATGTCTTTTCCCGGACACAGCAGATGGCGATCGATCTGTCGGCACGGCTCGATCAGGATCTGCAAAGCTCGGCAGTCATGCTGGGCAAGGCGCTCAATGATCCGGCAACCGGCCTGACTGCACTTACCCGCGTCGGGATTACATTCAGCGAGCAGCAAAAAGACCAGATCAAGGCGATGGTCGCGGCGGGCGATACAGCAGGCGCGCAGGCGCTAATGCTTGCCGAACTGGAAAGGCAATATGGCGGCCAGGCGGCCGCAGCGGCCAAGGCCGATGGCGGTGTGACCCAGCTTGCCAACAGCTGGGGCGACATGCAGGAAGAATTCGGGGCAGTAATCATGGAACTCATGCCCGCCTTCACCGAAGGGGCAAGTGATGTCGTGAGCTGGCTGCGATCGCTTGACCAGGACACAAAAAAATGGGTGCTTGGCATCGGGCTGGGACTGGCGGCGGCGGGACCGCTGCTGATGGGCTTCGGGCTGATGGCCAGCGGGATCGGCGCGATTATCGGGCCGCTCGGTCTGCTGATCAAGGGGCTGGGATTTCTGGTACCGGTGATCGGCTTTGTCGGCAAGGCGCTGCTTGGCCTGCTCGCCAATCCGGTGTTGCTGGCGGCGGCGGCGCTGATCGCCGGGATCTATCTTGCCTGGCAAAATTGGGACAAGATCAAGCCGATTATCGACCGGGTTGCCGCGGCGATAACGCAATGGTGGAACGCCAATGTCAAGCCGGTACTCGACAAGGTGATGCCGCTGCTACGCGCGATCACCGATTTTTTCCGCGATTATTTCGGTGCCGGGATCGAAGGCATCATCAAGATTATCTCTGCCTTGCTCAAAGGCGATTTTGCCGGTGCATGGGAAGCGGCCAAGGCGGCGGTGTCGAAAATGGTTACGGTGACGCTCGACATGCTCACGTCACTGGCACCCAATGCAGTCGCCTCTCTGCGCGCGCTTTATACTGGCGCAAAACAGTGGTTGCAGGACAAGCTTGGCGCAGTGTTCAACTGGCTCGAGGGCAAGCTGGATGCAGTCGGCGGATGGTTTTTCGATCTGTACGACAAGGTGGTTGGCAACAGCTATGTGCCCGATATGGTCGAGCGTATCGGCGAGGAGATGGCCAAGCTTGAAAAGCTGATGGTCGATCCGGCGCAGCGGGCAACCAGGAACACCAAGGAGGCGTTCCGGGAACTGGCGTCGGACGTCGCTGGTCTGATCGATCGGCTTTTCCCGGTACAGGCGCAAATCCGGGCGATAGTCGATGATCTGGCGATACTGGATGCAGCGCTGGCGGTGGGCGCCATTTCAAAGGAAACCCATGAAGCTGCGCGGCGCAAGCTGGAGGCGGAGCGCAATGACCTTCGGTTCGAAAGTCATGTTGAGGAGAGCAGTACGGTAGGCGATCCGTCTCTTGTCGCCATGGCCAGTCTCGAGGGGCTGAAAGATATTATCGGCGAACTGCCACGCATCGCTAGCGATGCCGAAATCGCACTGGAGGAATTTGGTGGTCGGCTGGGTGGCGGGATAATGGGCGCGCTGCACGATGCCATTGAAGGGCGTAATTTTTTCCAGTCGCTCAAGTCCATGTTCCAGCGCACGCTTCAGAACATCCTGCACGAAGCACTGAACGGTCTCGAGACGGCAATCTTTGGGCAGGGTGGTCTGGGCGGTTCGCTGGGATCGCTTTTTGCAGGCTTTTTCGGAAACGGCGGATTGATCCCCATTGGGCAGTTTGGCATTGTCGGAGAACGTGGACCGGAGCCAGTATTTGGCACATCGCGTGGACCGATGGTGCTGCCCAATTCGTCATTGCGCGCGGGCAGCGCAGGTGGCTCGCCGCCGGTCAACATCAATTTCTACGGCCCGGTCAGCAATCCCGAGCAGGTGAAGCGTTCAGCCGCGCAGGCGGGTGCGGCGCTTTCCCGCGTTGTAGCTTCCGGACAGCGGGGGATTTAAGCCATGTTCGATAACATAGTTTTTCCGCTCGAAATTTCCCGGCAGAGTGTCGCCGGGCCGGAGTTCAGTACCGATGTGACCGAAACGGGCGGCGGTTTCGAGCATCGCAACCAGAACTGGGAAGGTGGCAGGTTGCGCTTCAATGTCGCGCCGGGTGTGCGGATGCGCAGCGATCATGAGACCTTACTGGCCTTTTTCCGTTGCCGCGCAGGCAAGGCCCGCGGCTTTCGTTTTCGTGACTGGACCGATGATCGATCGGGCGACCTGGGCGCCGCGCCGGCCGCGACCGATCAGCTGCTTGGTACCGGCGACGGCGCCCAGCAGTTTTTTCAGCTCCGCAAGGCCTATGTGTCCGGGGAGGTCACCCAATGGCGAAAGATAACCCGGCCGGTTGAAGACACGGTGAAGGTCGCGCTTGGCGGCATCGAGCAGGAGACTGGCTGGTCAGTCGATCTGGACACCGGCCTCGTTAGCTTTGATGATCCGCCGCCCGTGGATGTCATCGTCACGGCCGGTTTTCAGTTCGATGTGCCAGCGCGCTTCGAAATCGACCGGCTGGAGCCTGTCTGGCTCTTCCCGGACGCCTACCAGGCACCGGAAATCCCGATCATCGAGATTCGCGAATGAGCCGGGCGCGATGAGCAAATTTGTCACCTATCCGAAAAAAGCCGATGGCAATGCAACGATCCGGCGGTTCGAACCGGCATACTGGACCGTGGACTTCCCGATCAGCATGATGGCAACCGCGATCACCACGGGGCCAAACGCGCTGCGGGTCATGACGGTGTTCCGCTTCGACGGCGACCTGATGGGTCTGATCTGGGATACCGAGGATCGCAACGACGCCGGCATCTTCGGCTATCCGCGGCGCAAGGATTATCGCGGCACGGTGCTGGAGTTCGACTGGTTATCGACCGGCATCCGGGCACTTGATCTGTTGCAGGGTCCGAACCTGGTGGTCGAGACGTTCGCTGGCGAAACCTTCAACGTGCGACTGTGGAACTACGCCACGTCTGGCACTCCGACCGACTGCCATATCCGGCTGGAACTCGGCACGGTGAAAGCGGGCTTTGATGCCGATGCTGACGTACCATGGGGCAATGTCAAGCGCCTCTGGATCAGCCTGAACCCGGAAGATTATGTCAAGGACGGCACAACGCAGATCGGTGAGACGCCGGGCCAACTTGATCTGTCGAACATCACGGTGACCGGTGCCAATGCAACGCTGCCGATCCGCACCACACCGCTCGACGCGCATGCATTGCGCATGACGGATGGCTTTGACAATGCCTACCCCTTCACGCCCGAGCGCCTGGCCGACCAGGTTCACGCCCTGGGTTATCGCGACTGGAATGTGCTCTATATGGGTATCAGCAAGTTCCACTCACTGTCGTGGGATGCAGGCGAAGGTCGATATGCCGTCGATCCGGCAAAGCCGAAGTTCAACGCGCCGACCGAGCAATGGCTCACCGACTTTTTCACCCGGCTTCATGCCGATGGCTTCAAGATCATCATATCGGTGAGCTTCGAGATCCTGGGCATGTACATGCCGGCCGCCTGGAACCAGCGGGACCATGCGGGAAATCTTGCACGCACTGGCTGGGAACCGCCCTCAGGCCTGATCCGGCCGACCAGCCAGGATGGGCTGGACTATTTGCGGGACGTGTTTCTGGCGGCGCTGGCGCTGCTTCCGGTGGGGGCAGAACGGCATTTCCAGATTGGCGAGCCATGGTGGTGGGATGGCAGTTTTGGCAATAATGCGCCCTATATTTACGATGCCGACACGCTGACGCTTTACAACAGCGAGACCGGGCTGTTCGCGGTCGAGCCGCACCTCGAAACGATTTTCGGCCAGCCGGACCCGGCGCACCTGCCGTATCTTCAATGGTGTCGCGACCAGCTTGGTGTGGCGACGGGCTATTTGCGCGACGAGGTGCTTGAAACCTATTCTGATGCCACCAGCTATCTGCTGATCTTTACGCCACAGGTTCTGCGGACCGACGCGCCCATGTTGCGGACGCTGAATTTCCCGCAGGCCGACTGGCAGGCGCCAGCGTTCGATGTGCTCCAGATTGAGGATTATGACTGGGTCATCGAGCAGCGTGCAAGCGACCTGCCGAAAACCTGGCTGCTGGCCACCAGCGTGCTCGGTTATGCGAAGGCCGATATCCACTATTTCGCTGGCTTCAACCTACTGCAGTCCACGACCTGGATATGGAGAGAGACCGACAAGGCGATCTGGCGCGCCTTTCAGGAAACGCCGGCTGAAGTCTTCGTCTGGTCGCGCGAGCAAGTGATGCGCGACGGCTGGCTGTTCGACCGGCAGAGTTGGAAGGTCTATCCGCCCTGCACCCGGCTGGCTACCTGCTGGAAGATCACGCGTGCGGACGGCGTGGTTGAGGGCTATACTTCCTTTGACGCGCCGCTGCAGATCGGTGGCGTGAACTATGAGTCTGCGAACGGCTTTACCACTTCCCAGCTTTCAGCCGATGTCGAGATGTCGGTTGCCGATGTCGAGGTGCTGGGCGCGATGGATGCCGATGGGATTTCGGCCGATGCGCTGCTCGCTGGCGTCTATGACCATGCCGAAGTCGAAATGTTCGTTGTCGATTGGGGTGACCTGACTATCCCCAAGACGATTGTCCGGCGTGGCTGGACCGGCACAATCACCCAGGCAGGTCAAGCTTTCACGGTCGAGCTGCGCGGGCTTGGCCAGCGTATCCAGCAACCGGTGATCGACAGCTATTCGGCCGAATGCAGGGTGCATCTGTTTTCGCCAAAATGCGGTGTGAATCGCGCGGTATTTGCCGTCAATGCGACCGTAACGGCGCTCAATGACGGATCGCTGGGCGCAACGTCTGACAATCGTATTTTCTATGCCGATGCGCTCGTTCAGGACGATGGCTGGTTCGATTATGGCGAGCTGTGGTGGACTACGGGTGCCAGCGCCGGTCTCAAGACAGAGGTCCGCGCCTTTACCAGCGACGGCCGGGTCGAGCTTTGGGAACCGATGGGTCCTGATATCGAGATCGGCGATCAGTTCACCATCCATGCCGGGTGCGACAAGCGCCGCGAAACCTGCTCCGCAAAATTCAACAACATCGTCAATCTCCGCGCAGAGCCCGATTTGCCTGGCCAGGATGCGGTGACGGCTTATCCGGATCCCAAGGCATGACCGTGGTTCGCGAGGATGTCGTGTGCCAGGCGCGCACCTGGCTTGGCACGCCGTTCCATCATCAGGGGCGGCTGAAGGATATAGGCGTTGATTGCGCAGGTGTGGTGGTCGGTGTGGCCGCAGAACTGGAGCTCTCCGCGTTCGATACGAACGGATATGGCCGAAGGCCCGATAGCCGTGAGTTGGAGCATATCTGCGAAAGCCAGATGCGCCGGATTAACCTGGAGGATGCGCAGCCGGGTGACGTGTATCTGATAGAGGTTGATGGCCAGCCACAACATCTCGCCTTCGCAACCGATATCGGCATGCTGCACGCCTATGCGCCCGCGCGCCGTGTGGTCGAGCATTGCATCGACCAGGAATGGGCGGACCGACTGATCGCGGCCTATGTCCTGCCGGGAGTTGCCTGATGGCGTCGATCGTACTCACAGCGGTAGGCTTTGCGGTTGGAGGACCGCTCGGCGCGTCGATCGGCGGCTTCATTGGATCGCAGATCGACCAGGCGCTGTTTGCGCCCACCGTCAAGTCGGAAGGGCCGCGGCTGGGCGATCTTACCGTTCAGACTTCCTCCTATGGCCAGCCGATACCGCGCATCTGGGGCGCCGAAAACAGGGTGAGCGGCAATATCATCTGGTCGACCGGATTGATCGAGACAAAGACAACCAAAAAACAGGGCGGAAAGGGCGGTGGCACCAAGACGGAATCGACGACCTATAGCTATCATGTCGATGTCGCGATTGGGCTGTGCCGGGGACCGATCGCGAATGTCCGGCGCATCTGGGCGGACGGAAAACTCTTCCGTGATGAAAATGGCGTACAAAAACAGGCGCAAGCACTGCGCATCTACACCGGCACCGATACGCAAAATCCCGATCCGACGATCCAGGCGGCCGAGGGTGCAGCCAACACACCGGCCTATCGCGACCTGGCCTATGTTGTGATGGAGCGTCTGGAGCTCGCCGATTTCGGCAATCGCATCCCGAATTTCACTTTCGAGATCGAAGCGCAAAGCTCTGCGACTGTTGCCACCGTCATCGAGGAGCTGGCGAGTGAGGCAGGCGTTCCCTATCTGGACAGCGCGCGGGCTGACTATCTCGACCTTCGGGGCTATACGGTGGCGCGAGCGGCGACGATACGGGGTCTGCTGGAGCCGCTGCGCAGCGCCTTTTTCTTTGATATGTCAGAGATTGAGGGCGAGCTGCAATTTTTCCCGGTCGATGCGACGCCAGTTGCCCGCGCTCCAACCTCTGATCTCGGCGCGCACAGCTTTGGTACCGATCGACCGGCTCCCTATGAGACGAAGCGCATTTCGGATGTCGAATTGCCCAGGCAAGTGACGGTCCAGCACATGGACCCGGCGCGCGACTATCAGGTCAACAGTCAGCGGTCGCGCCGATCAACGGTTAATTCGAATTCCGATCTCTCGGTTGATTTGCCAATCGTGCTGGAAGCGAGTGAGGGCAAGGCCGTAGCCGAGCAGATGGTGTCCATGGCCAGGCTACGGCGCAATGATGTAATCACGTCGCTGCCGATCGATTATCTGCATGTCGAGCCGGGCAACAAAATTGTTGCGGAGCTTGCCGACGGCAAGGATCGCGTCTTGCGCGTGGTTAGGAAGGAAAACCGGCTGCCGCGGTCGATCTATCTGGAATGCGAGACGGATGGCGCGGCGGTGCTTTCGAAGAGCGCCACTGCCGCTGCCACACCGGTGCCTTCGCAGGAAGTGCATCTGCCGGGCGTGACTGTGGCGCATTTGATGGATCTGCCAATTCTGCGCGACGGGGACGATAGCTCCAGCATCTATGTTGTCGCCAATGGCGCTTCGCAAGGCTGGCGCGGGGCAGTGCTGTACCGTTCACTCGACGGAGGCACAAACTACGATTCGCTCACAGACCTGACGGACGGAGCCGTCATCGGGACGATCGCGGAGGCGCTGGGCGCGGCGTCGGCCGAATATTGGGATCGAGCCAACACGATCACTGTCGAGCTGCTGAGTTCGGCTGACGCGCTGGAAAGCGTGTCCGAGCTGCAGCTGCTCAATGGGGCAAATGGCTGTCTGATCGGCGACGAAATTGTGCAATTCCAGACCGCGACGCTGGTGGCACCGGGAACCTATGAGCTGTCCGGCCTGCTACGCGGCCGCAAGGGCACCGAGGACAAGATCGCCGGGCATGCTCCCGGTGAGCGTTTCGTCTTGCTTTCCGGTCTGGCGGGTGTCGTCCGGCAGGAGCTTCCGATTGGCGAGCTGGGCGCGACCCGGCAATATCGGGCGGTTTCGGTCGGCACATTGCTGGCCGACGCACCGACGCAGGTGTTCACCTACACGGCGCGCGCTCTCCAGCCCTATTCGGTGGTCCATGTGAAGGGCAGTCGAGACAGCAGCGGAGATCTGACGGGCAGGTTCATTCGCCGGTCCCGGCTTGATGCACAGTGGCTTGACCATATTGACGCGCCACTGGGCGAGACCGAAGAGGTCTATCAGGTCGACATCATGAACGGCGTCGCCGTGGTGCGGACGATTGCAGTCTCCAGTCCGGAATTCTTCTACAGCGCCGCCGATCAGACGGCGGACTTCGGCAGCGTTCAACCATCCATTTCAGTGCGAATCTATCAGATGAGCAGCCGCGTTGGTCGCGGACTGCCGAAGGAGGTCATATTATGAACAGTCCAAGGTTGAATTTGCCCTATATTGCACAGTCACAGGCGCAGAAGGAAATCACGCATAATGATGCGCTGAACCTTCTCGATATCACTACGCAGACCAGCGTGATCGCCATCGACTTCACGCCGCCCGGATCGCCTGCGAACGGCGACCTTTACATTATCGGCGGCGACACCGCGACGGGCGCGTGGGAGGGGCAGGAGACCCTGCTCGCCGGCTATTATGACGGGTGGATATATGTCACCCCGCATCAAGGCTGGCGGGCATTTAACCAGGCCGATGGGATGACCTATATTTTTGACGGTGCAGACTGGGTGGCGGAAGCACCCGGCGCATGGCAAGTCCCGTCATTGAACCTCGACTGGGAAGGTCTCGGCGGGGATTGGCAAAATCCGCGCTATCGCATCGACCAGTCCGGTCTGGTGACGATCGAAGGCGCCATGCAAAATCTTATGGCATCGAATGACGGGGTGATCTTCACACTGCCGTCCGGTTTCCGGCCGGATAAGGATCTCATTTTTTGCGGCTATTCGGCTGGCGGGTTGAGCCGGTGGAATATCCATGCCGATGGTGACGTGGAGGTGGCTGCATCGAATATGTTCTTCACCAGTCTCTCCGGCATCCAGTTCTACGCCGCCTCCTGACAGGAAGGGAGGCAACGGGCGCGCTAACGCCCGTCACCGCAGGATCAGACCCTGCATCTCGGGTGGCTGCAGCCACCGTCAATTCCCTCACCGGACGCCCGGCGAGGAAGATTATGGGATGCAAAGATGAAAGAAGAGTTGCGGTGTGGCCAATGTCGGGCATTGCTGCTAAAAGCGAGCCGTAACGCCATTGCCGACGATATAGAGATTAAATGTCGGCGCTGCGGTTGCATCAATATATTGAGGCCATTGAGCCCGGACCAGACCAGCCATCGAGCGGCACCGGGAAAATGATTTTGTGGCTCTATATTCCAATTTTCGACCAGAAGTCGAAGACTTTCGCGGCATCTCCCTTTGTGCCGGTTACGGCGGGCTTGATCTCGGATTGCATATCGCGGAACCCCGATATCGCACTGTTTGTTACGTCGAGCGGGAAGCCCATGCAGCGGCTGCTCTCGTGGCGCGGATGGCAGACGAGGCCCTGGCTCAGGCACCTGTTTGGGACGATCTCAAATCCTTCGACGGCGGTGCATGGCGCGGAAAGGTTCATCTCCTGTCTGCCGGATATCCATGCCAGCCGTTCAGCGTTGCCGGCAACCGAAAGGGCAGAACAGATCCCCGCCACCTTTGGCCGGAAGTCGCGCGAATTGCGCGTGAGCTCGCGCCCGAATGGATCTTCTGCGAAAATGTCGAAGGGCATGTCGATATGGGACTGCCCCAAGTCGGTACGGGGCTACAAAAAATGGGGTATCGCTGCAAAGCGGGACTGTTCTCGGCGGCTGAAACTGGTGCAAGCCATCGGCGTCGCCGGATATTCATATTGGCCCACGCCGACCGCATCCGATGCGGGATATCTGCCGAGCGTGCTGATTGCCGATCAGTGCCTGCATCTGCGCCAGCCGGAATTCCTCCCAGTCAACAGCTGCGGCCAATATTCGCTGAGCCGCGCGACGCAAATATGGACGATGGTCTGGATGGTCTTGCAGTCGTTAGGATGCCAGAAATTCGGGGCGCGGAAGGCATTTTCTCACCCAATCCGGATGAGCTTGATGGGTGGCAAAAGCTACTGGCTGGCGAACCTGATCTCCAACCCGCTGTTCTTCGAACGGACAATGGGCTGGCCGAAAGGATGGACCAATTGCGCGGCGTCGGTAACGGAGTTTCCAGCATGGCTGCAGCGGTCGCGTGGGCTGTTCTCAAAACTGATTTCGACCGGGATATGGGGATAGTCTGAGAAGTTTTTCTAACGCTTTTGGAGGCAAAGATGAATGAAGAGTCGAGCAAAATGACACCGGCAAATCCGGCGAAACCGGTAGCCCCTTATCTGGGTGGCAAGCGCGCTCTGGCCGGTCGGCTGGTCGAGCGGTTCAACGCGATTGATCATGTCCGATATGTCGAGGTTTTTGTCGGCATGGGCGGACCATTTTTCAGGCGCAATCTGAGACCCAAAATGGAAGTGATCAATGACATTTCAAAGGATGTGACCACGCTTTTCCGCATACTGCAACGGCACTTTCCCCAGTTTATGGAAACGCTGAAATACCAGCTCGCCGGCCGAGCTGAATTTGAACGGCTGAAGGCCAGCAATCCGGATACTCTGACCGATCTGGAGCGTTCGGCTCGATTCCTTTATCTCCAGCGCATGGGTTTTGGCGGCATGGGCCGCAGTATGGGTATCGACTTCAATGCCGGTGCGCGCTTCAACCTGACCAAGCTGGAATCAATGCTGCAGGATGTCCATGAGCGTCTGGCATCGGTGATCATTGAATGTATGGACTATGCTGAGCTGATCACCAAATATGACAGCCGACCGGGCACGCTCTTCTATCTCGATCCGCCCTATTGGGGCTGCACCGATGACTATGGCAAAAACATCTTCTCAGAGGGTGATTTTACAGTTCTGAGAAACCTCTTAGCGGCCATCCAGGGACGGTTCGTTCTCTCGATAAATGCGGTGCCCGAGATCCGCGAGCTGTTCGCCGGCTTCGATATTGAGGAGGTTGATCTGAACTACAGGGTCAGTGGGAACGTGACACCGGCAAAGGAATTGATCATAAGCAACTGATGATGAGTCGCTTGCGAGATCGGAGCTGAAATATGAATGATATAAATACCGTCTACGCAATGGTTGGCATGGCCCACGACAATTTTGGAGAAGATGGATCGGAAACCTATGCCCACATCGAGGGGCTGGGATGGATGAAAATCGACTCCATCAGCTTAGAAAAGGAAGACAGGGTTCTTGCGCTGGGCGCATATGATCAACCCACACAGTTTCTGACGGTCGACCCCGACAGGCTAATCGCAATAGGCACGAATAAAGTACATTGTCATGGTTCATCGCGCTAATTCAGTGCTCCAGAACCTCTTGTCCCTGACTCCAGAAGGTTTTGTCCCGCTACAGCCAGTCCCTTGCGTTCATACTGCACACGGGTGGTATCGGTCCACATCGTTGGTCTCCAGAAGTTTGTTGCAAAACCCACTGAATCAACGAATCGGATAGCCGTCAAGCTAACCTGCTGATAT
>Ga0100378_1000635_pt1 | contig 38213 bp, 60 predicted proteins | sample CryGeymeta201502_FD_81535 | JGI IMG/M metagenome (GOLD analysis project Ga0100378, IMG submission 81535) | Groundwater microbial communities from Crystal Geyser aquifers in Utah, USA - Crystal Geyser metaG 2015-02 | ecosystem: Environmental > Aquatic > Deep subsurface > Groundwater | place: USA... | reverse complement strand
TATAGCAAATAGCCGTTATTGGGCTGTAATTAAACTATTTGCGTGTTTATAAATTAGTTTCTTATCTCAATGGTCTGTGCATTTTATCGGCTACTTGCCATACACAAAACGCTATAAGTAATGCGGGTGTCGTAGCTCGTATGAAGGTTTGTGCTATGCTTCTTTTTTTGCCAACGCACTGTAATCAATATCATCAATAAAATCGTCAACTTCACACATCATTAATTCAGCGTATTTCTGATTAATGGCTTTTGATGTTTCAGATTCGCTTTTTGATGATAATTCATAAATCAGTTCTTTCAACGCTTTTATTTGTGATGATTGCCATTCAACCATACATAGAGGACAGCTTTGAGATTCCCCATTTACATCTGTCCACATATACTCATATATGGTCTTGTTTCCGCATTCACAACTTGTGTGGTTGTCTTTGTCCTTTAGGTGTTTTGAAGTTATAGTTTCCATTTTATATTTAGTTTATGCCCACGCTCAAAAAAGAAGCGGGAGCGGTTAATACTCGTATCAAGGTCAGTTCTGTAATGCCCGCACTACCCATAGCTGTGTTACGTTATGCGCAATTAAGTTCCGATAACTTTACCGTTAACCAATATGGCACATCATACTCTTCATCATTTCTTACATATTCTCCTTCTTCATCCCAGTCCCAAAATGGATTAGCTATATTGCAAGTCCCATCTTCAAATATTGTTTCTATATGTGTTTGTTTCCCTGCATATTCAACTGTTTGACCTTCTTCGTATTTCATAATATTTTTAATAAAAGCGCATAACCCACGGTATAAACAAACCGCCAATTAGCCTTATTTGTACTATTGAACTGTCTTATAGGCGGTCAGTTCATACCGCTCTTGTTACCGTGCATTGCTATAAAATTAATTAGTAGCAATCTTTGAACGTCACAGCCTTAAAGAAGGAAGCAACGACACGGTAACATTTTGTATAAATAATAATTAAAAACCGAACGGGCTACCATCTTTGAAAATATCGCCAAAAATGGAGCTAAACGGATTTTCTTCCGTACACTTATATACTATTAATTTACCAAAATCAGGGTATTTCTTTTTCAAATAATCCTCGAATTTCACCTGAGCTTCTACACTGCTATATTTGTTTTTAGCTCGCATAGTTCCGCTTTTCAAAACCGCACCATTTTTAGCTTGTGCGGTATATTTAATTAAGTAGTTCTTTTGTTGCATTTTATCATGTTTTTAATTACTATTCATACAATTTACCGTTATCTTCAAGTTTTCCCTCCACCGCGCTCTAAGGGCAACCGTACTATCCGATACTTTTCGTTTTCAAATTCTTTTTGCTTTTTTTTAGAAAAGACGTGTTCCAGTTGATTTGCTGTCAACTCGGTAGCTTCCAAAATAGGAGATCGCGAACCAAATATTCGCGCTTCCCCTGTCTGTTTGTTTAAGAACCAGTATGGCATAACTGTTTAATTTACGGTATATTGATCAATTTGCTGCCAGTCAAATTCAGGATAAACCTTTTTGTTTTCCCTCACTGTTACCGTTACGCTGACATTGTTTTGCTTTGCTATTTGAATGTACTGGTCTATAAAATTTGATGACTTTTCAACGTCATTACTTGTAATGGAGCAGGAGCTTCCTATTCCTTCCAATGGCTTTGAGTAGTTGAACTCAATTCTAAATTTGTTTTTTGGGCTTCTTAATTTTGACATGGTATTGATTATTTAGTGTTAGACATCATTCTTACTTTATCAGCTCCGAAGTAAGCAACTGCTTTAGCGTGGTTGCTTTCAGAGTAAGGCTTTGTGTAGGTTGTTCCGATTTCGCAATCAAAAGTTCCCAATCTACTTTGAGCTTCTTGAAGGTTACCCATCAAATCCATTCTTTTCAGTCCTTCGCTGATTGTGATTTTTCTAAAGTTGTTCATCAAATCAACCATGAAGTCTTTTAAGCTCACGTTGTAAAACCCTTTGATTTTGCTGTTGTAGTAGTTTACTACTTCTTCTCTGTTGGCTTTTAAAAATTCTTGAGTTGTCATTTCGTTGTCTTTTTGTTTGTTTCTATACCCCAAATATACAACCTATTTTGGAACTACCAAAGAAAAAAGCAAAATATTTCAAATAATTTGTGTTTTCGTAAAGCCAACGCGCGGAAAAACCAGAAGATAACAGCACCTAAATCGCCATGCCCTGTGGGACACAGGCGTTTAGCTGCATCACGTTCTCTGCAAGTGCTACAATCCTGCTAAAACAGAACATTATCCCTCCGAATCTTTTTCTTTTCTTTCCTCCCCCGCACTCAAAAACGAAATAGCTTTTTCAGCTACTTGCTTTTGATTTTCAATTACAGGTAGCAACTTAGCTTTTGATGCTTCTGTCATTCGCTGATCCCCGTTCAGCATCATGTTAAGGAAGCGGATGTTGATACCCGCTTCCTTGCAAATTCCTGACTTGTTGATACCAGGCTGATCGAAAAATTCTTGGACCTCTTTCATCTCCCAGTTGTATTGTGTTCGGGAAGTTGTGTTGCGTTACCTAAATAGCGTGTTTATCTATTTCGGCTGCATAGTATTGTTTCACTTTTATTCCGAGCTTCTGCAATGCTAATTGTCCGCAACTCATACCGTCAAACCGCGATAACACGGTAATTCCTTCGGCTTCTGAAAAGCCGTTTTTGCCACCGCTTGAATTGATAATTATAATGTCGTATTCGTGCAAATTCATAATAGTGAAAACTATTTATTATTTGATTCCTATTTTTTACTGTTTACCCCATAAAGTAAGCCAAAATGTGGCTTTTTACGAATGTCGGATGAACATTGTGCTAAAATACACTTAAACAATTGATTTACATATACTTTAACATTAAAAACCAGCCGACAAAATCCGACATGTACAAACTTAAACAATTGTTTAACAGTGTTTTGCGCTTGTCGCGTTCCGACAAATTTTGTCGGAAATTTCCGACAAAATTTGTCGGATTTGTCGGACGTTAATTTACTGATTTTCAATTTAATTGATGTTAATTTGTCGGATTTTGTCGGCTGCATTTCGTTGTTTTTTGTAGGTTTTACGGGCTTTTCAGGCGTTTTTATGCGTTTTTCAATCCGACATTCGGTATTTGTAACATTTTAATATTTGAACTTTGGATTGCTAAATGCATTATTCATTCTTTGCTCCAAACACTTTTGGATAGTCTTGAATGGCTTTTTTCACTAAGCGCTCTGCACGCTTCTCTTTGGCGTTATCTGTGATTTTTACACGCTCATAGAGCTTTTCTCCGATCATGGCATAGCTATATCCAGCCTTTACCATCGATGCCAGGCGCAGCACTTCTGCTGGTGCTACTACGGTGGTATTTACACGCTCATATACTGTGGCGGCACTCTCGTAGAAATAGTCTGCAAGCTGCAGCGCTCTATCCATGGTTTGCTCACTTATTTCGCCATCTTCAAACGCATGGTGGTTATAGGCTAAATCACTCACGTGGAGTATTCCTGCAAATCTTCTGGCATATTCGCTTATTTTACCCAATATACCTGAGTGTATTTCCATATCACGCACATCGCGCATGTGGTTTATTTTACTAATGCGCATTCTGCGCCACGTTTCCAGTGCTTTTGATGCTCGCCTATCCATAGTAAGCATGCGCGGATCATCATATTCATTTTCTACATAAAGTGCCTTGTAAAGTTGCTCTATACGTTTGGTGTGTATTTGCTCTAACTCTTCTTCAAAAACATAGCTGCTGTCTGGTTGGGCTATTTTCACCTTTTCTGGCACCGCAAATAGCAGTCTGAAAATGAAACCAGTGGTATCTCTGTCATTTTTAAAGAGCTTGTACATAATAGTGGGCTGAATACCACCAACTACATTGATGAATGGTCTAGGAATAGAGAATTTCTCCTTTCCGGATCTGATACCGGAATACGGTCTGCAGTTCCAAGCTGACAAATAAAACTGCTCATCTGTGCCCTCTTTTCGGCTGAGCTGGTTCATACCGTTGATCCACTCCAATATTTCGTCTGCTATCTTAGTTACGCCTTTTGGATTGTCTGGCATCACACTTCTTACCAAGGTGCTAATGTGCACATCGCGCACCACGGCTGTCATCAATCGCTCATATTTCAAGTCTTCACGCGATAAATTATCATCATCTTGCTTTTCTTTCCACTGGCGATCATACTTTTCTTGAATGCTATACAGTGGCTTCAAAATCATATCCATTGCCAATGATTTACCAGAGCTTGAAATACCCTCTAAACAACCCCAAATTGGTAAATAGGTTAAGTTTTGGCTCTGCTTCACCGCGTATGATGTGCCTATGGCGCTGCTATAAGCTGTAAGCATGCTCAATCCTACATAAGCGCGTGGTAAATCATAATGCTCAATCAAGGCTTGCATATATGGCTGTATAGCTTTGTGAAACACATCTATCGGAAATACATTTTCGAGCTGGCGCTTTTCAAGCTCAGCGGCTAAATCTTGTGTGCTGATGGTTGCGGCTGCGTTGCTGCCTTTAAAATGGTCTTGTATGTTTATTACAGTATTCACAGTTTTAGTGCTTCAAGTTGGGTTAATAATGGTTGGTGATCTTTGGTTGGATTTAGCAGTTTAAGCATGGCGCTCACCAAAATGCGCATGCCTGTTTTGCTGCGGCTGTCAAGCATAGCCACTTCGCTGGCTCTGTTTAGCATGTGCTGCACTTTGTTTCTGTTTGCAATCAATCTCACGCGGCTGTTGATCAATCGATTTAGCTCTGTAAACTCGGCCAGCTCCATTTCTAGTTCTGCTTTCTCATAGAAACTCACAGCTTTGTCTATCGATTCAAAAATGGCGTTGCTATCATTGAATATATCGCTGATAAAATCAAGGTACTTTTCTCTGGCCAGCGCTTCTGTTGGACTGATAGCCGCATTCGTCAGCATTTTCATGAGCGCACTTCTGCAGTTTTCAATTGCTTTTTTGGCAGCTGTGTAAAAATCTTCTTGCAGTAGAACAAATGCGTGAAAACTAGCATTGCTCACCAAAAACAAATCGTGTTTGCAAATAGCAGCCAGGTCATAAGCAAGCATGGCGCCAGCATTAGCTATGGCTGCGTTGTTCATGGCAATGGTTAGCGATAGCACATTTACCGGCTCGGCTGCCCAAAGCTTAATAATGCAGTTGTAAACCACACTAAGCGCCACACTGCCACCAGATATTGATGGCAGTTTGTGCTTAAAGTTATTTGCAGATAACACATCGGCAACAGACGCAATACATTCAGGATGTTTTAGCATGAGGCAGATCATGTTTAGCTCATAATCTTGTCGCAGTTCGGGCGCTATTTGGTGAAAATCAAGCTGAGACACGAGCGTTAGATTCTGCTTGATGGCTGCGGCTTCACAACCCTTCTGGTTTGTGTTTTTCTGTTGTCAAGAATGGCTTGCACCATATCTGTAGAAAATAGTATTGGCCGTGATTTAGCCATAGTATAAATTAATTAAGGTGTTACTAAAAAATTTACTTGGGCATGTAGGTATTGCAGCTTTTGCAAAAGCTCTCAAATGCGTGGTTTTCTGTCTGGCAATACAGGCATTGCTTAGATTCAATTTCATCAAATATTGATTTCCAATTGGGCAAATTCACATTCATCATGCCCTTAAATTCATTGTCATCAAGTATTTGATTTTTAAAATGCTCTACCGGTAGATTTAGTACATACAAGTACTTTTGAACCAAAATGCAGTAGTCATTAAAAATCATTGAAAAACCCTCTATCGTTTTCGCTTTTGACGAATCTGCTTTACACTTTGTGATGCTCACTTTCAATGCTGTTTTCGCATCACTTTCGTTTATTTTGGCCGTAAGTATTGGCATAGGATCGTACTTTAAATTACGCAGCATTGGTTCTCCATTTTTGCATGGTTTTATACTCAGAAGATCTCTCTGCTTTCCTTATCGCAAACTGAACGTCTACAGGCATACGCATTAAACTTTGGTCGCCTCTTTCGTTTTGCTCCATAACAAACGGGCCATTATACATCCACTCATACATCAAGTCTTTTGCATCTTGATCGCTAATGCGAAATGCGTAGCGGCCATTTTTTTGCCAACCTTCTGTTTCAGGTTCTGGTGATGATACCACCATGTTTTTTTTGTTAAGCCAAATGCATTGAAAGCCAATGTTTAGCCATATCTGTTGGCCATAAGGCACTAATGTGATCCAGTTACTTTTCATGGTATATTAATTAGAGGTAAGTCTGTTAAATTCTTGATGTAATTGAGGTCCGCATTTGCTATCCATGCCTGGCAATAAATCAGCAATTTCACTGCGGTATTTTCTAATCATGTTAAGCGCACCATGTTCAGGCGCATTTTTATAGGCATCTACCCAAGCCTTTAATGGCTTAAGCTTTTGATGCATTTCAGCCTCATTTTTCAGGCTTTTGCCAGTGCGCAATAAGTAGGCGCGCACTTTCACTACTGTTTTCAAAAATTGCAGTGCTGTCATGGCTCAGTCTATTATGAGATTCAACCTATCGTTGCGCAAATCATTCAGCTTCAACCAATAATTGTTTGGTATCATCCAATCGGTGAGTGGTTTAAAATCTTCGCTAAAAGATTCTTTCACCAAAGCGCGCATTTCAACACGCATTTTGCTCCAATTTAATCTGCGTTGTGTCTTTACAATGGCGTAACCCGAGTCTATTACTTTGGCCACGTTTTCGGTAGTGAAAATGTCCATGGTATTTGAGGTATTAATAGATATCAGTTTCAGTGAGCGCAGATAGCTGCTCTACTTTTAGTAATTGGCTCATGTGAGCATTATGGTGCGCTTCTCTGTTTTCGAGCGCACGTGTAAGCAATGCGCTTAAAATGTCTTCTGAATAAGCATCATGATCATTAACATCAAGCACTCGCGTTACATATGTTCTGCTCACGCCATACTCGCTGGCAATGTCTGCTTTATCGCCACGTTTTAGGTTTTTATTGATTAGATCAATGTGTTCTGGTGTAAATGAATTTTGCATTTGGCACGGTTTTATAAGATGGAGTTTGAAGTTTTCCCAAGTAAACTTCTGTAAACTTTCAGTAAACTTTCAGTAAACTTTTGACGAAGGTGTTTCAAAAAAGTAACATACGCAAATAAATATTACCATTTTAACCCCAATTGAGGTAGTATTTGAATGAAAATATGTTACAAAAACCTAGACAATTCAAGAGTTTTGAGGCAATACACGTACCATGAAAAAAATTCATTTTGGCCACTTCATCGAACAGCGAATTATGGAACAGCAAGTCACAAAAGGTGAATTTGCTAAACGGCTCGGCATTAATCGTAAGACACTTTGGGATATTGTTAATTAAGAAATTGTTGAATGGAATACTCCACTCCTTTTATGTTGCGAAACGAAGAAGTGAATAATTTAGGCTTTGAACTTAATTTTACTATACAATTAATGTAACATTTGAGGTTATTTACGTTACAAATAGTATGCCATGTGTAAAAAATCGAATCAACTGTAAATAAACAAAAACAAATAACTTTGTTATAATAATTCACACCCAATGAAATCACATCTTATTACCACCCTCATGGCAGCTATGCTATTAATCGGATGCAGCAAACAAAACACCCAACGCGGCAGCGCTATTTATCTTGTAAAAAGCAACAAGTCTGGCATTAACGTTACCAACTTTTACCCAGGCTCTGCAAGCCAAACAACTTTTGTAGAAAGCACTTCACTCACTACCGAGTTTAAAGCTAAAAGCGAAGATCTGCTTTACGTAAGTGTGCAAAGCATACATGAAGATGCATGTGTTACCGCTTGGCTTATATTCAAAGGCGACACCGTTACCAAATCTCGCGTTTGTGGTAACTATCCTAGCGCCACAGCCATCTATGAAATTCCTTTTGAAGATTAATGTATTTAATATGAAGCCAGAAAAAATAAAGCCGATTAAAATGCAAATTCAATCTTTTCTAGATTTAGATGTGTCTCCACTTTTAGATGTTACCATTCAAAAATTATATGAAGAAATTCATAATAAGCATATGCATAATCTTAATGAATTATTCATACTAGCTTTAGAAAAAAAAGGATATACATTCAATGATGATGAAGAATGTAGAAAATTTATAGCAGAACATTGTTCACTTGAAATTGATGGAAATGATAAGATTTACAGCGTAAATGACACTCCTTTCTTCTTTATTAGAAATAATCACATCGGTAAATTCAATCATTTTGAAACAGAAAGATCCATCAAGTTTGAAGAAGGATTTTTCGAGTGGCGTTTTTTATAGTTACGGCATCAAATATGCCTCAACATCTACCATGGTTTTCACCCCAGAGGTAAACATTGGATTGATGCTTTTGATCACATATTTAGCATCGCGCTGGCGCAAAATGGTCAATGGCGTGATGCTTTGTATTTCTTCATCTGTGAGCAATAGCTTCATTGATGTATCTCTAGCGCTGAGCAATGCATTATACCAGCGCTTAAAATCTGCATGCACAGGCAGCGCATCATTAAACTTCAATGATTTACTCGCAATAGCATCACCGGCATAATCGGTAGCTAATTGGCTGGCATAAGGGTAATCGTTATCTTCGCTATCCTTTTGCATTCCATGATAAATTAGCAGCTTAATTGCGTTGGTCTCAAAACGCTCATATGTAGTATCGAAAAACAAAATATCTTTCGAAACGGGTTGATTTACATAAGGTATCAACCATTCTCTTGCCGCAAGTGATGTGATGTCTTCTTCATCAATCATTTCAATATCTGCGCAAGCAGTAGTGGCATCATTTGCTCCATTGCCTACTTCATAAATATCTTTTAATCGCTCATAAAATACCCACGTAGTAGCATTAAATTGATAAATAGCACGCTCGCTTACCACGTGTGCTAAATCTTGAAAAACAGCATTTACAGTATCAAGTTCTGCAGCGGTATCAGCAGTTTGAGTTACCGTATATTCATAGATGCTCTTATTACTAGAAGTAACTTCATCTGCACTATCTATACTGCTACCAATTGTAAAACCAGATCCGTATTCAGGTTGAAAACTTATCTCTGGCACGCCTACCAGTTTACCATCTATCTCAAAATATTTGCGCGAATCAAGTATTTCATTCAGGTAGTTTACCTGCACCTCATTGGTGCGGCTATCAATAAAAAACACTACTCCTATGGCTTTTTCTATGGCTCGCAAAAAATCATTTACATTGATGGAAGGCAAAAACGGTCCTACATTTATTTGCATAGGCTCACCCATGTCTGGAAACCATTGTATGAATCGCTTCATATCATAGATGCAATTGGTGAATAGCAAAAGGCTGTTAAACCAATCATTGCTCCATAGCGCGCCACGGTAAGTGAAGTCTATTTGATTAAAAACACCTTTAAGAATATAGCTCAAACGATACAATGGGCTCACGATACGACCAGATGTTTGCTGATAACCGTAAGTGGGATGATAGTGATTGATGTAATAACGCGCCATGCTTTCAGGATTGGCATCATTGCGCATGCATGGAAAAACCAATGGCTGAGATGTATCTGTGATGCAATCATCCATAAATGATTCCCACAGATCATAAATATCGGTTTCGCCCGTGCGCTCATCGGTGCAATCCCATCCAGCTTGGCCATTTATGCTGCTCACCAAAAACTCTTGCGCACCTGGTTCGCCATAATAAAAGAGCGTATTGATCAATCGTATTTCTACATCGCTCAAACGCTCAGCATAAAAAGGAATGGTGCCAGCAGCGTATTGATCATTGATATCGTCAACTATTGGCTGCACTTCTGGTGAACTCATGCCATCCCATGTATTGGTAATATCGATTGTTTTCCAACCACTTAATGAAGCATCAACGCGCTCGCGAAAATCCGTGTCAACGTAGTACACCGTTAAATCTTCGGTGCCAGTCATTTCTACTATTACAGATGGCAGCATGCGATCTTTATAGCTCACTGGTTGCCAATCGATATCTCTGATGTTCGTAGATTTCAATTCTTGGCTCAATATGCTTGGTCCGCTTATAAGATAGACTTGAATGTTTTTTTTGACCGATTTAACCACCAATTTGCCATTGGAAAGAAAGTTATTGTTGAGAAATACTGTGCAGTCTACTCTATGGCCGCCAGCACTCACCAATTTATCACCAGGAAAACCTAAGATAGCATGGTTTTTTGGTGTGTCGGCCAGCACAAATGGCAAATCAGAATATTCGCCATAGATGCTATTGGCTGAAAAAATAGGTGATGTTTTTAGCAGCGAAATATTTTGGCTGGCAATATCAAGCCATTCGCTACCCACTTTTATGGCAATCATGCGCTGTGATGTTTGTTTTTCCTAGATTCTACAAATGATATGTTTACTACATATCCACTCTCTCTGGTTTGTGATTTGGTGATTCTGCGCGATGTAAGCACTATAGGCTCAAAATCATTATTGTTGGCTACATATGTGCGCTCGCTCAGCAATAAATCGCGCATGTGGTTTGCCCAGGCTTTTGGAATTACGGGTGAAGTTACTTCCCACTGTTTATTATCATCAGTGATCAATGCCAAGTTTTGTGGCGCATACTTGCTGTCAAATGGCGTAATGCTGCCATCAATCACATTGGCATTTACCTCATCGGTTTTGGTTAAACCAACAAAACGCTGACACTCAAGCACACCAAACGAATTGAAAAAGTAGATGAATGATGTGTCTAAGCGTGGTACAAATTCAAGTTTATAAGTGCGAATCTCACTTTCAAAACTGTTTTCGTTAGTGGCTTGCACTTTAAAATAAAGCACTGTTTTAGCGCCATCTGCATTGGCCAATGCCGTTTCAGTATAGTTAATAGGAAAGCAAAGCACGCTTGAAGCTGTGGTGCTGATGCTGTATGCCTCTATCCAATCACTGGAGCTGCCATCGCTGTAGTAAATCTTTACATTGAGTGCATATGTCTCTGTTTCTGCTGCGTACAGATACAAGTAATCGCGCTGATTTGTATCAATGGTTTTGCTGGTAGGCGCCCATGTTAAGAATCGGCCAGCGCTAAGCCAATCGGCCCAAATTTCAGGATTGGTATACACAAATGGAAACTGTGTACCGCCATTCATCGCTATCCAAACGGTGCTTGGTCTGGTGACTTGTGTAGCACGTGCAGGATCGCCAAACTTTTCAGCGTGAGATACCTTAAATCTAACCACATTGGCATTGATTTCTTGCACATCATTTAGCGTATATGATGGTAAATCGTAGCTGAAATAGCGCTTTAAGAATCGCCCAACATCAAACCAAGCAGCATTTAATATTTCAAGGCCACTACCGCTAGTGCTTGATTCACTTTGATCATATACCGGAGCATTTAACTGCACCAATTTATTGAAAGTGCCACTCAAATATGTTTCTTCAATATGAAGATCTAACAACACACGGTGATTGGTAGCAATGGAAATAGCCACGCCATTTACCAAATCATAGTCTACCATCCATGATACACTTTCTGTAAGCGAAATATCATATTCTGGACCGTAATTTTTAGCCGTAAATACCAATAGATGTTCGCCACCATCGCCCAATTGATAGCTCAAAGTAAAATAGGTGCTGATGTAATAATTGAGCGCTAAATCAACCGCAAGCACATTTTGAATATAAAGGGCAGTGCTCACAGCTCCTGCGTTAGTTCTGAATTGCAAACCGCTTTCGTCAATAGATGCTGCGCAGGTAAATGTTTGCTCTATGCCATCAAAATCAAGTGTAAAACTATCTGATGCGCTTGGGTTTCCTGTAATTCGAATACGCTTGCGCGAATAAGTACCAGTGTTGCCAAATGCATTGTCGGCTTTAATGCCAAACATCAATGGATCATCACTAAGTGAAAGCGCTGGTGGATATGTAGTTAATGTGGTGCTCATAGCGTTGCGTTGTTTTGAATTGCGTTCAGATCAGTTTGAACCTTGGTGATTTGTCTCACTTCATAATCATCATAGCGAGCAAATAAGCCATTTTGAAGTGTTTGATTAAGTGCTATTACTGCATTTACCAGCATATCTTGTCCAGCACTTGGCGCAGTGCTATCGCTTACAAAACCACCCGTGGCGTAGCCGCGCATACCTTGCTTACGCGCATGCTCTAAATAGTTGAGCGTATTGGCATATGCTGGTGATGTGGTCATCCATGCAGGTACAACATATTCATTGGCATGCACCACACCTGCAGGTTTATGACCTGAGCTATCTGGCGAGCCAAAACCACTACCGGTGAAACCACCAACCGCAAAACTCGGTGCTGCTGTGGGTGTATAGGTTGGTAAGGGTTCAGAAAGTAACTTTTTGGCCTGAGCTATATTAGCGAATATGGTAGCTGACATAGATAAAAATTGCGCAATACCAGCACCGCCAAACGTAACCGCATTTGCAGGATTAGCAGATGATGCTGCGGTGGCAGATGAAATTGCCTTGGCTGTATCAACACCAATTTGCAATAGGGCTGCAGTACGGGCAAGCTTAGCACCACGCACTGTGTCACGGCCTACCAAGTCGCTAAATGCATACAGTAAATCAGCACCGCTTGATACAATAGCTCTTTGTTGCTCACCACGCCATCGTGCTAATTCCATTTGTTTTTTAGCTTGTTCCTCATCGGCCTTAAGTTCTAAATCACGATATTTTTTATTGATCGCTGAAATGTCGTTTTCAAGCTTTTCAGTAAATACCTTGGTATCAAGCCCGTATTTTTCAGCTAGCGCAGCCTTTTCTTCATATGCTTGCATCAGAGCGGCAATTTCTCTATCCATTGCACTGAGCTGGATCATATACATTTCATCTTCTAGCAACTGACGCGCTTCAATGTCTTTAATGCGTTGCTCTTCTTTTTTCTGGTTTTCTTGTTCTAATGCTTTTGCTGCCTTTTCTTTTTCAGAAGCTGCCTCGCGCATGAGCGTGTTTACTTCGGCTTGCAGTGTTTTTTGTAGTTTGAGCGATGCGGCTTCTTTGTTTGCCAAGTCCACTTGAGCATCAGCTAATCGGTCATAATCTTCGGCCATCGATTCGCCCAATGCAATTTGCTCGGATATAATGCGCACCCTTTCGCGTGCGGCTGCAAGTTGGTTTGCATTTAGCTCCTGCTCCATTTTTACCGCATCGGTCAGTGCTTTTAAGCGATCTTCATAACTAAGCGTTTCATCTTCTACTAATAATCGCTTAGCGCGAATATCTCTACGGGTTTCTGCTTCTTCTACCCTTAGCTCACGTTCACGGTCTACTAAGCGCTGCATAGCTGCTTCAAGTTCATAAGCTGCACGTGCTTCTGCATTTATTTCTTCAATAACACTGGTAGTAGAATCAATGAGTGCGTTGGTAGCATCTACCACGCCTTCAATGATCATGGCGGTGGGGTTAATACCTCTATTCAAATCAATGAATGCATCACCAGCGGCTTGCGATGCGGCTTTAAATTCACCTTCAAACAACAGATTGAGCGCATTTCCAAAACCGCTTATGGATTTCATAACCAACTCAATGCGGCTTTGAACAAAGGTTTGGATTAGATTACCAAAGTCTTTGATGGCTTTTTGTGGTGAGCTGATGGCGTTAATGATGGTTTCGCCTAGGGCACTGAATCGATCAATAAGCACAGCAGTGGTGGCTTTGATACCAGCCATAACTCTATCAAGCAACTCGGCACCGCGCTTGGTGCTGGTAAAATAGCTGATCAAGCTGGCCAGTGCTATAATGAGCAAGCCAATACCAGTGGCGGCAATAGCGCCTTTCAGTGATACAAATGATAGGCGCACAAGATTTACAGCCGCTTTTGTTTTACCCAAAACACCATTTACCACAGCAAGCTCGCGGCTAAATAAGCCAGATTGAGTTACCAATTCTTTTTGTTGCTGAGTAACTGCGCCCAGGTTTGCTTTGTGCTCCTTAAGCTGACCATCAATTTGCTTGTATTTTTCGGTGGCTTTGATGTATTCATCACTACCAATTTTCATATCCTTTAGCGCATTGTTGATTTGGCGCTTTTGGTTGAGCAAATTGCGAAGCGTATTCTGTGCGCCTTTATCATCAATGAAAATGGAATATTGAACTTTTTTTGCAGCAGTAGCCATTATGAACCAATTTTGATGGATAGAGCTACTTCATTATTGATGAATTGATCAACAATGTTTTCAAGCTCAGATATGTGTGCGTTGATAGCTGGATTGTAAAAGTCAGTTGCTTTTCGGCTAGATGATTCGCCAACCTTAACGCCTCGGCCTACTGCTTTCATTACAAAAATGCCGTGCCTGGCAAAAGAAAATGTGATGCGCTCTGTGCGGCCATAGCGTTGCTTGGTTTTTACCTTAGCGCTATTGGCTAGCTCACCATGATCACGTGGCATGCGTGTTTTCATAGATGCAAGCATCTTATCACCCACGGTTTTCACGTCTGCATTAAAGCGGCTTAAGTTCTCCCCTGTCAACATTATTCAAATTTAGGCATGCAAAATGGGGTGCGAAAGGACACGTAAAAATGTTAAATTTCAGTGTTTTTTGAATATTTTTCGTCTAAATACTTGGACGGTATATGGTTTTTGTCTTATATTTGTTCTATAAGAAAAACACAAAGAAATACTAACAACAAAAACTTAGCAGTTATGAAAACAATCAAATTAAACCAAATCGAAACCAAAGAAGACGAAGCGGTAATCTACGCAGCGATGGCCTACCGTTCGGAAAACACCGCTGATCCTATAACATCAGAACTGAGCTATCACTTAACATTTGAAGCCGCTGAAGCTGCAGCAAAAGAGATTAATCTTGAAGTAGGATTTTCAGCCATTACCGAGCATTGCATTTTTGACTTAGAAGAAGTTACAGAGCTTTTTGAAAGTAAAGAAGAAATCGAACTAAGCGACTTAACAGAGTTGTATCACGAAAAAGATAATACGATAGAAGTAGCAACAAATGAAGGAACATCGGTAGTTGGCGATGTTATTATTAGCTGGAATTACGAAAAATATGTAGGATATGCTCGCAATTTTTCGCAAATAGGATATGGCGGTCAGTGGCCATTCAACGACTTTAAATATGAAAGCGACTTGATCACTGGTAACGAAGAGTCAAATTTTAGAACTAATTACTCTGTTTTGTTAACTGCTGACGAGCTTAGCGGCTTAACGGATCAAGAAATTCTTGACGCTTGTAAATAAGCCTTGTATTCTGGCGATTGGAAGTGGAATCACTTCAAAAACAGACCAACGGAAGAAAAAATAATTGATGGTTTAAGCTTGACTATAACAGAAATTGAACTTTAAAATCTCGCTAGTTTCTCGCTAAGTTCTAGCGAGGATGCGCCCCGATGGCCTTACGGCATCGGGGTTTTGCGCTGAAAAAAATATATGATATGGATCAATACTCAGAAATAGCACTGAAAAAAATAGGCGAAGGCGTGAAAATAATGATAAAAGCACGCAAAATACCTATCGAACACCTGGCAGCACAAAGTGGAATTTCAAAACAAGTAATCTATAACATAATTAATGGGAAAGATTATCAAATCAGTTCGCTCATTAAAATATTCAGAATATTAAAAGTGCACATTGATTTTTCATTAATGGATTCGAAAAACAATATTATTGCTCAAAGCGGTGACAATATTTCGATGAATTAAAAATTGTAGTCGCTATGCTTTTTTAGCAATGATGAAATATCACAATTATCTTTTTGCTTTTCTAAAAAAAGCTTTTTCAATACTTTATTAGCCACTTTCGAACTCTTTTCAAAACCTTCCGGCATGTGTATTTTCAAGTTATCTATAAATTCAGAATAGAATGCATAAATACGTTTGCTTTCGTCTATTTCAAAAGTCTCACAAGTAGCGTTTGCATTTAAATTCATGCCAGTTCTAATCACCACATTATGACTTTCGCCCTTAATCAATGTAAATTTTGCATGTATCTCGCTGGTCCTTATGTTTTCAGATCCAAATAATTCTGTTAAAGTAACTGCATACTTGTCTGGTCACATAACTATGATCGGTAATTATCGTAAAATCAGTAATAAGTTTAGAATCTTTAAGCCATGCTACTTTTTTGGCATCTTTTACACCAGCACTCCAAGTTACCACCTTTACAGAACTTGGTCCAATGATATCAAGCACGGCTTTTATAAGATCGATTAATGAAAATTTACCCAAAGTAAGACCCATTATCCTTTTATCATGATCAAATCCATCTAAAACTTCTAAAGCTGATGAACTTGATACATAAAGAAAATCATCAATATCCTTTTGGGTTAAATCTAAAGTCATAATATCAACTCGGTTTCATCTTCGCTTAAATCAAGGTGAGGTTTTAAAAGAAATGGCATGCGAAAACCAATGATGTTTGAACTGCTATGCTGTATGCGCTCAAGGCGCTGCACATCGGCTACCTTAAACATATTGTGAACAACGCTGCTGGGTAGTTTATCATCTTTGCGCAAGCGTGCCATCACAGACCGTAATACTGCGCGGCTATTATCCAATGCTTTGCGCATGTTGGCATACCTACCTTTTTCATTAAACTCATAAAATACGGTAACACCGCAATCAAAATAGTCTTGATAATTTTCAGAGCCTTCATCTACTGGCGTAATATCTGGAATATCAAGCACCATGCAAGGGTATTTTACATTGTCTTTTTTCTCCACAAACTCTTCATCGTCCATAAACGAAGGTTTAGCACCATCATCAATATGGTTAATGGCTTTTAATTCTCGGCTAAATGATTCGAAATAATCATACAAAGCAGATATGGTAAGTGTTGGCATGGTTAAGCTGGTATTTGTTGTTTTCGGTTTTGCTCTTCGGCATTGCGCAATTCTTGGTTTAGCGAAAGCAGAAATACATGTGCAAGCACGTTTTTTGTTTGATCGTAAGTGCCAAACTTGGCTCCGCTGGTTGCCAATATGATTGGTCCAAAACCTTGCGGTTGTCCTGGTGCTGGTTTCTTGCCATCGCGTTTAAATACATACGGATATCTAAGCTCAAGCGCAGCGCGGTTGCTTTTATACCACATGAAAATGTAATACTTAAGCCCAACCGGTAAATTCTTTAGCTTCTTAGCGCGGCCAATCACGGTAAACTCATCAAATGGCTCGCGTTTATCAGCAGTATTTTTTACGGCTTTCTTACTTGCTTTGCGATACATCACTGCAATCAATGCATCTATGTAATCATCATTGGCATCTACCTGCGCTTTCATAAAGAAGTTATCTGCATAGCGCAGTTCATCAATGGTCATGTTGGCAAAGTTGGTATCAGGACCATGGTATACATCGCCCAAATAAGCTGGCCATCTAAACTGATGCAAGTGCTGCTTAGTAAGTAGCAACTTACGTTGAATAGCATCTACCTTGTCCTGGTAATCGTCAGGATGCATGCGATGGTTTAGCTGCAGATATGCATCTGTCATTCGATAATCTGCAAACACTACATCTGCCAATAGCATGAGCGTGGCAAGCTCAGTTGGCTCAGTATGTTTTCTGATGCGCTGCCATCGGTATTGATTCACACCCAGTAAGTATGGCATGAGGCGCACGCGCACATCTGCTTTTCTTGCTTCAAGCAAGGTTTCATTCTTAATGGTAGCATGCAAGCGCATAAACTCAACCACGGCACGGCTACAAACAATGGCTTGCAGCTTGGTCATTTCATTCCAAGTCTCCGGCACTTGATACACGCGGTGGTTTATGCTAACTTTTCTCATGCTACAGCTTGCTATTAATGGTGTCTTGTTTGTCTTTGCTGCTTTTGCTGGTGCCGTAGTAGTAACTGAATATGTTACTAATTACCACACCTTCTATCATACCAATCAAGTGAATGAATAAATCATTATTCTCAACATCATCGATAAATATCACAGCAAACACCATGATCATAAAACTGGCAAGCCCAACTAATCCGGTAACGGTCATCATCCAATCTTGACGGCCAGTTTTTGCCACTTCTATTTCACGATTGCGTGCGCTATTTCGGTCTTCTACTTCTAATCGGTATAGCTCAAGCTCAAATTCTTGCTCGCGTTGTCGCAATTCTATGAGCAATGGATCTGATAAATCTCTATCCTGATGATTCAAAAGCATTTCTTTGGTAGAAGCAATGGCACCAATGATGTTACCGCTTGCGGCTTGCATTCCAATCTGCAACAACTCTGGTCCTTTGTCCTTTAATTGCTCACCTGCTTTGGACAAAAATTGTCCAAACTTGGTGTCTTTTAGTGGCTTCTTTTCCATGTGTTTAGAAATTAACTCTATTCAACCAACCATTGAAAAACTTTTCTTGTGATCGATCATTCACGCAGATGTTGTAATATCTCATGAACTGTAAACCATTCAGCGTTTTTAGCAATGCGGCTTCTTTTACCTTATTGTTTGCCACTTCCAATGTTTTTGGTCCAATCTTACCATCCACTCGTAAATCTGGATAGTTCAATCCATTTCTGTTGAGCACATTCAAAGATTCTTGTAAATACTTTGCCGCAGTGCCTGCACCTTGATTTACTGCAGTATCAAAAAGCTCTATACAAACAGCTTTTGACTCTATAAAGTCAAGTGATAGTGGATTCCAAAACACGCGCTTGTAAAAATCAGCCGCATGAATCTTGAGCGTATGCAATTCGTCTTGCGTGAGTTCTCTTCCAGCTCGCTTGGCTTGATCAATAATTGCCCAACCAGACCATGTTGGATGAAATCTGCGTGCGATACCAAAGATGGTTTCACCACCTCTATCTGTCGAGTCATTCACATATCCACCTTCGTGAGCAAACATGTGATCAAAAGCCTCTTTGTAGTGTTCTTTCATGATTAAAATCCTATGGTTTTACCGGTTTGATTTGCGAGATCGTTGCGTGTCCAGGTGCTTGCATCATCAGCAGTGTAGTTTGTGAATGATGATGCATTAGCATTCAGGTATTTTTTGGCTTCATTGAGCCATTCATCTGCAGCAGATTGATGAAATGCGGCTTTAGCACTTACGTCTGCTCTGTCAGCTTGATACTTTTTGTCGATATGATCACCAGCCGTTTCAATTTGAATGATCGCCTGCGCATCAATTTTAACCAAATGAGATTTCATCAACCGCACTATTGATGCGTTGGCAATGTGTCGCTTTAAATAACCATTGAGCGTTACAAACTTTGGACTTGGTTCTGCCTTAGCCAATTCAGCTTTTATTTCAGCGATAAGCGCAGCACTCAAATAGTTTGTGAGCGTGATCCCCTCAATATATTCCATTTCGGTGCGCAAAAGCTTGAACGTTCTGCGGCTGTCATTGATATTGACCAGCTCGCTAAACTCACTAGCTGTTTTTATGAATAGCGAATGGTATTCAGTGTATGCTTTGCTATTTTCCCATTCAGGAAAAGCATCAATATTTAGTTCTAAATACGCATACAAGTTGTCAAGCAGCTCCAATGCTTGCTCCAAATAAGTTTGCGACAGCTCTTGGCGCTCAAAGTAAGTAAGCGGCTGCGTGCCTTCGATGGCTTTTGTGTGGATGTTGGTATTGCTTACAGCCGCAAATGCACGGTTTATGTAAAGTGAATACGCAAAATAAGCCAGTGCTTGCTGCGATAAGTACTTTGCATCTTCGTAATATACTTCACTGTAAAGCGAAAAAGAAGACGCAGAGCTGCTTAAGCTTGATTCATCATCTTGGTCATAAGCTTCGCATAGTTTGGTTAGCAGCGGTAAGCTCAGTGAGTTTTTCAGCCATTTATCTTGAGCCCGTTGTATATCGCTTTTAATGCTGTCATATTCTAAGCCACTCTGCAGGTTGCTTATGTGATCTTCTAGCTGGCTTTTATCTTCAATCAACAATTTCTTAAGTATCGCCATGGTTACATCATAGTTTGCTGACCAGTAGGGTTGCGGTCAAGTGTGGTTAATTGAACTTGTGGGAAACCAAATTGTATTTCAGGATCATAGCCATTGTAATCTCTCACAAATTCTAAGTCCTCAACAATCATATCATGGCTAAATTGGTGGCTATTTGAGTCAACCGTTTGCGCTTCTCTGATATCGCTACCGCTTCCAGCTCCCATTTGGGTGCCAACTGCACCATGGCCAATCTTAGCCGGGTTTACACCAATAGCTTTTAAAATTACATTGTTGGCGCTATCTAAATCAGCTATGTATAGGCTTGAACCATTGAAGTTATTGCTGATTTCTTCGATCTTAATGTATCGAATAAGCTCACCATTTTGACCCGCAATTGCAGGAATCATAATGCTTTTGGCTGCATTTTCGGCACCAGCAAGCACTTCATCTATCGTTTCAAGAAATGATTCGCGCTTTTTTTGCTTATCTTCTGGCTTCATCGAGCCCCATTCATCACCATACTTGGTTTGAAAATATTCCTCAGCTACGATGATGGCATACTTCACCGTCATCTGGTTATCCATTATTGCGTTCTTATACTTCGCAATATTGTTTGGCTGATCAATAGCCTTAGTTCTGATGATGGCATGCCAGTCTGCATCTTGGTAAGTATCTCTACCCAATGAATCAATGACACTAACTACAGCAAACTTTTGAAGCTTATTATCAGCTACCCATTTCTTTGCCATATCAACATCGCCCAAATAATCTTCTGGCAATACTGGTATAGCTTCTGCATTTTTATCATCACCATAATACTTAAGCGCTGGTGTATTTTGGCCCTTTCGGTATTCTGATGAATAAACTAACCATTTCGCACCAGTAGAATCATATCCAAAACGGCAGCAGTCCAAATCTTTAGCGCTGATAGTTGCAATTTTCGCTTTACTATCAACCACCATTTCAGTAACACGCATATCAAAATAGGCAATGTTTCTTATGGTTTTCTTAAGAAAACGCTTATAGTTATTGCGTTTAAGAAACTCATGAATCAGCTTATAGCTTGGCTCAGTTGGGTTTAAGAAATTGAACCCACGCTTTTGATCAGCATAATCTAATGTGTAAAGCATCAAGCCTTTGCCATACATATCTTCCATGCGCACCTTTAGTGCTCTCTTAGCAAGTGATGCAGTAGATAACTTTTCAAGCACTACTTGTGGCCAATTATTCTGAGTGGTCCACGCTGACATTTTCAATTTTAATGCAGGCGCTTTTTTTTCGCTAAGCTTAACAGATTCAGTGTAATCTCTTGGCTGCACATAAGTATTGGGCGTGCTATCCGTTTCTGCTTCCATCTTTACCACTGTTCTTGATTTTTCAAGGTGGTAGATGTTAGCATCTATATGAGTGATAATATGCGGTGGCACTGGATCACGTCTGTTTGTTGTCTTCTTTGCCATCAGTGTATAATATCGTATTCAACACCCTCAAATGAAAAGTGAGTAATCAGCCATATATTGATCTTTTTCAAATCGTTATGTGTTGCCATTTTGATATTGCGCGTAGCATTTTCAAAGTGGTTTGGCTTCCGCTTCACTTTTTCTTTTTCAAGCGTTAGTTTCTGTGATTTAGATGTTGGTAGTAATTCGTAAGGCAGTGTGCAATTATCATAAGCATATGTTGCCCCACCTCTACGCATGCGTCTATTAAACTTTACGCCTTTGATTCCAAATGAAACACGTGATTTATCACGGTTTACACCTTCCATCAATCTCAAGCAGTCAATCAATCGCATCGTTTGCATGATTCAAATTTCATTACACCATCTCAGCTATGAAAGGACACCATAAAAACGGTGTTTATACATCCAAAACGACACTTAAAACACTGTATATCAGTATCAATCAAAGTTTTAACTAAAATTTTGAGCGCGGCCAAATATTTTGACCGAAAACAAACCTGCCTCGCCCTATCCGATTTGCTTAGTTGCAGTGCAATTTGATTTGGAAATATGAATGCTACCTATTGATAACAGTGAAGTCTACGTGTGCCATTCTGTTTTCAAGTAATGGTTTGTAAATGTTGTACATCGGAATATCAAATGCATCACTAAGGTGTGTGCTGTACTCTTGAGGCAATGACTTAGATCGCTCGGTTGATTTATCTTTCTTTACCTCACCATTGCCATAATCAATTGCACCGGCATTCTCCATTGATATGCACAGCTCTCTGCAATTCTCTTTATTGATTCTGATGATTGGTAGTTTAGATGATTCATATTGCTTCAATGCAAGGTTGATAACCAAGTGCTTATCCTTATGTGCTGGGTCCAGATGATGCAGCGTCATTAGCTGGCAATTCCATCCATGTTTCTTAAATGCAATCTGCATTTGCTCGGCATAGCTTAGCTTACTGTTTGCCTGTCTATTGTTACCAGATCTATCATAGTAAAGCAATACAGTTCTATTAGATCGGCTTGCATAATATGCTGAGAAATCTGCAACAAGATCATCTAATATACGCGGATGCTTAACAAAGAAGTTCTTGAGCACATTGATTCTGCGCGGTAGTTTCTGCATTACCACCATGCTATTGATCCGCGCTCCCCAATCTACACCACATATAAGCGGCAACTTAGGGTCATGATCCCCATCAGCATCGCATGTAAGTGATTTAGGGTTGAAATCTTTATTCGCTAAATCAATGAAATTATAGTTGTTATTGATGTAGTAATGCTGATTTGCATCTAATTGGCCATAGAAACCATTAGCCACTGATGCTGGTCTTATGTTCAGTATCTCAATATCATACAAGTATTTAGACATGATTGACTTCTGCACATCAAACCAATCATCAGATAGATTGTGCTTGTTCTGCTTTGCAGAAGCACGCAGAAATAAATGATGCTGTGGGTCTGTATCAGCCACCTTATCCATATCACTAAACCATTTACCATCTGCAGTGAGTGGTATAGTAGATGCACATATGCTACTATTCAATAGTGGATGATTACCAAACCACCGCTTACCTGCACGGTTAGTAGATATTACATCGGTGTCAAGCTTATGCTTATCAAGCTTAGCGCCTTCATCTGCGATCCACCCCATGATATTACGGCCACGGTGAGATGTTCTGTCTTGGCCAGCCAATTGAAATACCGCGCCAGTATACACGTGTATGCAATGCTTCCATCCATCACCATTTGGTGCTTGGTGGCATATAGGCCAATCTCTATTTCTACGGCCTACTACATAATGCAGATCTTCTTTCCATCCAAACAACATTTCAAGGCCTTCCTTAGTACTTGGCCATGTTTCAGATAATATCTGCTTGTAAGAACTACCCACCAATGAGAATTTCCCCCTGGGTAACTGTGTACTAAGTTTATAGAAACGATCAGCAATTATGGTCGATTTACCTGCACCTCTACCCCATTCCAACCAAATAAATTTGGCAGGTGATGTCATAGCTATCATCTGAGGTATGTTTAGTTCAACCTCTTTTTTTGGTAGATTATTCATCCAATTCCATATCAATATTTGGAAAAATGGCATCTAAATCAAATGCACCAGAGTTATGAGCCATATCAATAATTGGCTTCAATTTCTTAGAAATAACAAACTTAATTTCGTGTGCTTGAAGGTTTTCCCAATCAATTTTTTCGGCATCTTCTTTATCTAAGCCATAGGCTGAAATCATGTTTTTTAGCGCTGCATTTGCGGCTTTTAAATCATCTTGTTTGAGACTTTTATTAAACACCTTTAGCGCCATGTTGTATACAATATGGCGCATCGCCTTTTTGTGAACTTCCTGAGCATCACCATGCAATTGAAGCGAATGCTGCACATCTCGTTGTATAGTCCTAATGCTTAAGCCAGATGTTGTGCTTATTTCTTTTACTACATCTTCACGAGAAATACCTTCACAAAGCAAACCCCAAATGGTGAGCCATCGCTTTCGTGTTTCAATATCATCCTGGTTTTTCAGCTCTAAACCATGGGTATAATAGGCTTCAATTCTACCATATTGAGTAGATGTATCTATTTCAATTGGCATTATGCTCTGCATTCCTTTTGGAATAATGCTCAAATCACGATTTTTCATTGTTCTCTCTTCGCTTTAGTTCAGCACGTGCGGCAATAAGCTCTGCATAGTGCATTTCTCTTAATTCAGTAGACCTTTGAAGCTTAGCGCTGATGTATTGTCTCTTTTTTTGATCTCTACACTTAGCCAAGTCATTTTCATACTTAGCTCGCTGCTTTTTATGATGACTTTCAGATGCTTTTCTGTTTCCTTCAAATCGCTTAAGCTCTAAGTCGCTCATTTTGGTAATATCAACCGAAGATTCAACAGTCGGCACTATTTCGCCATGAGTTAGATAGTGATCAATTTTATTCCACAGCCTAGCTTCTTTATCCTTTAAATCGATGATATTAAGCGCCATTTTTTCGCGTGTTTCATCGTCTTTTAGGTCTACAAATCGCAAATTCCAATTTAGCTTTCGTGCTTCTTTGGCGTAATCAATGATTTTGATATAATAGCTTTTAAGCTCTGCAGGGAGTTTTTCAAATTGAACTTTTTGCAGTTTTGGATCTGCATATGCAACCACATCTTGAGGCTGAGCACGCTCAATGGCTGGTGCTTTTTTTTTTCGGCTACAAAAGGAATTTTTGGCGATTTTATCACCTTTGATTTTGAAACAACAGCCTTTTTATCACTCTGATCACGCTCTATCTTGCTCAACTCAACATGAAGCTTTTTCATCCAGTTTATTTGACCTTTACCAGCCAAAAAACGCTTTTTAAGCACGTCAATTTTCCCGTATTTTCGGTAAATAGCCACGCCAAGCTCATAATCGCCACCATCAGCGCGCCAAGCTTGTATTTCTTCTGCTATCGTCATTTTTCAAACCTTGATTTATCCGGAAAGTACTCTTGCAATGCCTGGCGAAGCTCTGGCGTTAATCCAGCATCATTGTGATTCATGAATTTGTGATTTTGAAACCAATTTTTAAGCTGATCTACATTATCACTTGGTTTTCCATCAAATGGAATTTCTCTTGGACCATAAAGTGCTAATTTCACATCATTTCCAGGCTCTAAAAACTCAATATTGGCTGGTCTGTGATGATTGTAATACAGAGAAAACATCAACAGCCTGTTTTTGCCTGGTGCATAAATCTGAAACACTTCAATCATCTTTTTTCGATCAAAAAACTTCGGTAAATGATTCTCAAAATCAACCCAAGCATCATCTGCGCCTGGTAAGCATCGTTTTTTAGCTCGCAAAGCATCAATAGTTCTAAATTTAAGCTTGGTATGCTTTGGAAACTTGCTGCGATCTACCTTATCGATATCTATTGCATTTTTTGACCTTGGCAAAGCAAAAACACGCTTCAAATCAGCCATTTTTACCTCAGAAGTGAGATAAATATCATCATACGTGTACAATATTTTATTTCCAATGTTTGGATCTGTAATGGCAGCATTTAATTTTCTAACGGCATCTAAACACACCGGTAAAAAATCATCGTAAATATGCTCTACTGGTAAATGATTTGCATTTTGTACCCAATCTGGAATATCACCAGAAAACCACAACTTAAATGGCACTTTCAGATTCTTATCCAAGCTTCTTAGGCTGTATCTTAGTTCATCCCACTTAGCTGGGCCGTTAAAATATTGGTATACTACATCAATCATATCGCTTTGATTTTTTCGAGTAATTCATTACTAAAATGCTTCTCAAAAAACACATTAGACCGCACATTTACTTCTGTGAAATCGTTGAATTTGTTCATACCAACATCACTTTTCAAATCAAACATCCTAATGTTGCGCTCAAGCATTTTGAAGCTATACACATTATCGTAATGATCATGGCAATAAGCATTGATCATTTTACTCATGCTGCCGTCAAGTCCTCGCTTTTTGGTGTCGCTCCATAGCTTAAAACCATGCGCTTCTACCAAATCACGGCTAAGCATACGGCCAGCGCCTACGGTTCTCGATTGTTGAGACTTATAACCACGCCAGTATACAACGCGTGCACTCTTTGCATTAACTACATATAAGTCTTTGATGCCAACAAACTCGGCTTTTTGGCCAGCCATTTCAAAATAAAACTGCAGCATAGCAGCATTAATGAAATCATCACTACCAAGCACCAAAACATAATCAAAATCTAGGCATTTACTTGCTTCTAGCACTGCATTCCATTTCTTACCCAAAAACTCGTTTGAGCATTCGGTGTAGTGCGCCCAATTTGGCACCAGCTTTCGGCTCGAAATGCCTTCGCTACCCACTACGGCCATGCTCAACTCTTGGCCATCTTGCAACTCATTTCTAAGCTGCGTATAGTGGTCCATGAATAGCTTGGTTACTTTAGGCCGTTGCCATATAGCTGTAATGATGTGTATCTTCATTTTATCGGGAATGGCGTACGGTTTTCAGTCTGAAAGACAGCTTTAGTATATCACCGAATTGTTTAATCATTTGCACTCGCCTAGCTTTTGTGCGTTTTCGATTATTCGTTTTAAGCTTTGCGGCTCTTCTTCGCTGACTTCTGTTTGGATCAAAAATTGGCATGCCTTTATCATCATATGCAATCACACTTCTGGTGATATACATGCCTTTTCGCAAGGTTATTTTTTTACCACCTTGCACATAATCAAATGTTGAGGCGTTGATAGATCGGTCTTTTACAATGGGGTAATTCTGTATTTGATACATCTTGTAGGTATTTATTATCCAAAGATTAGCACCATACAACTTTGCGAAAAGGACACAAAAAAAGGGCTACACATTGTGCAGCCCTTTCACCCCAATTAATTCACACGTACCTACGCGATGAATAATCTTTATGCAGTTGTGCTTGAGCTAGTGCTCAAACTTGCAGCATCATCCAATGGATCATAACCCAGCACAATTGGTGCTGGTGATGTGCTAGGATAAGAACACTCAAAACTGATTTGCTTACGCTCGGCAGTTGTTGCACCTGTTGTTGGTGTGATGTTGTCAAAATTCACAGGTAAGTTTTCACTACCCAATTGTCTCAACGTGCCATCACTTTCAGGAACCAATAAAATCATTGGTGTGTTGTTTGCATATCTAGCAAAACCTAATGCTCTACGCTTGTTTCCTGGATGAACAAAACTAAACTTGTTCAAGAAACTTTTGCCATCCACTTCGCCTTGTGGCTCACAAACTACACCGCTGGTGTCTCTTGTGATATACATCTTATTCCAACCCTTTCCAGTTTTGAAATTATATCCAATGCCATCTTGTGCGCAGTCAATTACTGCAGCATCATCAAGACTTGCTGGGCTTTCAGGAACGTTTGGAATACCATTTTTGGCAAACGAACTGCGCGGAGCATAATAGAAATAGGCAGCCATGCCACCCATATTTTCAGAGCCATCTGGCCAAGCAATATCTAATATCGCGGTACTTTCTAAACTCACGGCTATTGTTTTTTTTTGATTGATAAAAGGCTGAGCCATATTGCAGGCTCAGCCGTTAATTTCTATCAGATCACACTCACTACACTAAGGTAGTTGAGTTAGATCCTGAGTACGACCAATCTGGTCTGTACATGTAAATCAGCTCTGGTCTGATTACACCAATTGCTTCCCACCAATCAGTGTAGATGCTTACATTTCTTTTAGCACCTTCTACCATTGGCATTGGTATTGCATTTTGTCTGGTAGCATGTACCAGGTTACCTTTTACAGTCGCAATTACAATTCCTGTACCAGCCAAACACTGCAATGGCTTGATCTCCCATCCAGCACCATCACCATAGATATCAGAGAAATCTATGATAGGTGTTACTGAATAATCAATATTTGAACCAAGCGTGTTTCGCTTATCCTTGAGCATTTTTCGCACCAATTTTGGATCGCTAAAAAACTCAACCATTTCACCTTCAAATTCAACTGGTAAATCCTCAGCCATTTCTTCGTAAGCATCAAATGCTTCTGCAAGTATCGCTGGGTTTTTGTCAATCAAAAACTGATGACCACCTGCATTTACTGCATCGGTTGCTACTTTCACCAATCCATCCATGGCATTAATAGCCTTTCCTGGAGTTCCTTCCGTAGGAGCTACATACTGACCATATCGGTAACTCTTAAGCTCACGATCATGATGGCTTTGTGCAATCAACTGACGCATCATATGCGCAACGTATGGTGCTTTGGTTCTGTCCTGCTCTGTTACAGGGCCATTCAAGTACTCCAAATAGCTTTGTTTGAAAGCATCTGGTTTACCTTCCCAGTCAATCTTCAAGTTATACAGCTCAAGCAATTTTGGTGTATAAGTTGCAGTTGTTTTTGACGTGTAAGTGCCTTGAAAAGACTGCACTACTTCGTCTAAATGTTCATTTACAAGACGAACCGTGTCGCCTTGTGCAAAATATGGAGTAAGTTGAGCCATACTGCGAGGTTTTACTCGCATTTGGGTCATTAATGTTTCCGCATTATTTTGATTCCCCAAATAATACGAACCATATTCAGCTTTTACTGATGAAACGTCTATTACGCTTGCCATTTTCTGTAATTATTTAATGGTTGTTGTGATTACTTTTTGAAAACGTGAGGCACACCTGCTTCTGCAGCTAGCCCTTCATACATTGGGTTTTCAAACACATTTGGTGTTTGGTCCACTTCTTCTGTTACCGCTGGCGCAAGCGCTGCTGGTTTTGCTCCTGGCTTACTTTCAAGCGTAGCAATGTGTGCACGAAGGCTTTCGGCTTGTGCTTCCGCAGTATCACCTTCAAGCTCATACTCGCTGGCAATACTGTTAATCAATGCATTTGCAGATGCTGCATTTGCATTTGATGCTGCAAGTTGTGTCTCAAGCTCAGCGATGCGCGCATTTGCGCCTTCAGCCGCGCTAGCGGCAGCTTGATTCACAGCCTGCTCATTCGCTTCAAGCGTAGATTCAATAGTGGCAATCTGAGTTTCATTCAGATACACACCATCTTCACTAGCCTCAAGCGAATCAACGCCTAGCGTGGCGTTTACTTTGGCATACTGTTTCATGTTATATATATTGGTTTGAAATACATTTTCGGTAGATACTTCATTAGTACCCAATGCCTCACTCACAAGCTCATCATAGCTTTTTATGCCATCAATCAAGCCTATGGCAAGTGCTTCATCAGCGTAATACATGGCTCCTTTATATGGGTCGCCAGCTTCTAAATTGATCTTTGATCCACGGTTGAGATTTACCTGGTCAATAAAATGCTGTGCTAGTACATCAAGCTCAGCGCGCACTGCATCACTGTTTCCAGTTTCTTCCCAGATGCGATACTTGCCATTTTTCTCGGTACTCAAATTGCTATAGATGTCTTCAATAGCAATACCCATATCTGCATAAGCTTTCTTAAGCGATAGATATGTGGTATACACACCAATGCTACCCACTTGACTGGTACCATGGGTTACATATATGTTATTGCAAGTGCTTATTACCCAATACATGGCGCTCGCAGCCATGCCATCATTCACCAATCCATCAATGGGTTTAGTGCATGATCTTATAGCATCAACCAGCGTTTCAGTTCCATACACACTACCGCCACCGCTATCAGCATCAATTATGATTGATTTAATACTATCATGATTATCGGCAGCTTTTATTACTGCAGCACGCGTAAGGCTACCATAACTACCACAATAATCACTTTTCATGATAGCGCCAGTTACTGGCATGCTCAACACACTACCTTGCTCAATAATAAAATCAGCTTTCTTGAGTGTTTTATAATTGTTAATGTAAAGATTAGGGCCATTTGGCTGATGAATTACAGCCAGAGGTTGATACTCTTCGCCTTGTGTACTTTCATGAGGTGAAGCATCACCGCTTAGCATCTTGGTAACTAACGGATAATAACCAAACGCATAATGTGGGTCTATCATCCACTTACCGCGTGCTATTTCATTGATAATACTATGAAAGTGATTCATGGGTACAAATCACCACATTAGCACTGCGCATAAAAAGGACAGGCCGCACGTGGCGGCCTGTAAACATTAAGCTTTATTTAAGTTGTCAAAGCATTAAATTGACTGGACAACTTTTGCACAAAAAAATAACTGAATTTAACAAAAAACTAAGTCTTTTGCATTTTTCTCTTGTTATCCTTGATTCTTTTACGCTGGCGCTGAAATCTTTTTAGCGCAGAATCTACATCCAGCATTTCATTGTCAATCTTCAAGTGCTGCAAAAAAGCAATGCAACTGCTTTTCAATTCTTTGTTACTGTGCTTGGCAGCGCTCAAATAGCTATACAGATATTGATTAAATAGCTGCTCATAAGTATTGTTGAAATCAGCAGCCATTTTGCTATCGGCTCTCACTTCGTTACTTCTAGGATCGGCACCAGGAACATAATGCAAAGTGTCGAGCATTACCTTTATTCGATCATTAAGCAAATCACTGGTTTGTTTTGCTACACCGTGCTTTTTTTCAAGCATAGCATAAAATAGTTTGCCAAACAATTTGTCTTTTCTTGGTGCTAATGGTTCTGCACCATTTATTACAAGAATAAATTGCTTGAGATAAGGCTTCACCGGAACTTCTACAATTTGAAAATGATTCTTGCTCATGGGGTATATGGATTAAAGGGATTACAAATTTAGTAGCTAAAGTGGCGTTTTTATTCCACAATAGTGAGTTAAAACGCTAACGTATTAAAAAATATTATCCACAATACTTTATTCTATTTTCCATTTTTATACAACTGCCTCAGCTCTTCATTAAACTTCTCTACCTCTTTGAGCACGCGCTCTTGGTTGTCTTTGGTGTTTTTTATATCAAGCTGCACACTTTTTAGGTCGCCTTTTATTTCGGCTTGCATTTCTAAGCTTCGCAAATACAGTGGCTCGATGTTGCGCTTAAACTCTAGCAATGATTCAATGTAGTTTGAATTATTATTGATCTGCAATTGCATACCAATGCCAATGCCCACAATGGCTGATAAAATAGTCCAATACCGCTGTATTTGATCTAAAAACGAAAGTGATTCTTTAGTTGTTGCCATCTTTTAAATTTCTTCGTCAGGTGTAAACTCGTTGAGCCATTGGTTGAAGTTTTCAATCACTTGGCCATTTTCAGGAATTAGCTGTTGAGATGTGCATTCAAATCCTAAGTATTCTTTAATGCTACCATCTGCTTCATGCCTACTGATTTGCCAAATGCATAAAGTAGGTGATTGCACCAACTCTGCTTGTCCGTTGATTATGCCGTATATTCTCATAATTTCATTTAAAATGCAACCCAAAATTCAGGAGGTGATGTAAAGTTTTCCAAAATCCCGTCAGTTGAATAAGTTCCTTCATTAATTGCTACAGTGCTCGACCCTGAGCTATTAAAACGATAGTATATAAAAGGATTTCCAACATCAGTAGCTAAGTTTCCATTTCCCTGATTGTACAAGTAAGTAATATCTTCTAATGTTAATACTTGGTTTTCATAAATAGCTAGTTCATCCATTTTAAATTTACCGGGTAATAAGCTTGAGATAAATTTACCTATTCCTGAAACACCCCAAGTATCATCAACAACATTACTAATGGTTCTAGTCAATTGAATATCATTACAATGAACAGTAACACCATCACTTACTGTAAGTCTCACGACAAAGTGTAGTTTTTGACCTAAATGTTCTAAAAAATTAAAACTGAATCGATTCCTATCAGAATAGCTATTGAGACGCACTTCAAAAAATGTTGTGCCAAAAAACCAAATTCCAACATTATTTACGTTCGAACTAAATATTAGAAATTGATTTGTTTGAGACTCATCAATTTCTATCCAAAATGAAACAGATAAGCCAAACTCTATCGATATTGCTATTTGCGAAACATCAAATGCTACTCTATCGTTTATACCATCAAATTGAAGGGCGTTACCGAATGCAAACGGCAACAACTCACTACCCTTAACCAGCACACTACTCTTTCTACTCATGGTTACCGAATAGTATTATGTATGCAGGCAATTCTGCATCGGTTATGGTTAATGAAGCAATGGTAAGCGTGCCCATTAGCGCGGTGGTAAAGGGCGTGGCAAAATCAAAGTCATAATCACCAGCGCCAGCGGCATAGCTACGCTCTGTGCCATCATATTCTATAGTCACAGCGCTGCAATTTACCAAGTCAAAACTTGCAATAGTGCCTACCTGCACATTGCTTATCACATCATCATCAAATGGGAAAGTGTGCGTGCCCGTGTCAAAGGCTATTTGCCGAGCAAATGACTTATCAATAGTAATCACCTCTGTACTTGTGTCTCCACTTTTACCTGTTACAGATCCAAGGCTCACACCATCTTGATCTTCTAAATTAATGGTTGCATCTGGTGCTTCAATTTTCTGCCCAGATTTACCAGTTACAATAGCTACTGGCGCTCCAAGGTTTGAATCATCAGTATCTACTAATTGCACAGGTGTGTCTACAATGTCAGCATCTGCACTTGCGCCACTAGCCACAGTGGTAGTGGCTAGTGTGGTGCCTTCGCTGTTCTTGCTTAGCACGGTGGCGTCTGGGCAGGCACCGCCACCGCCATCTTGGTTAAGATATCCAACGGTAGCAGGTTCAGCTACAATTACATTGGTCAATATGGCGTCTTCTGCTATCATACCAACTTAATGCCCAAATTTTGGCCAGCAATCATCTCACATACATAAGAGTAATCGCTTTCATTTTGAAATTGATCTAAACTAAAATCAGTATCATCACTGGCAACTATTACACGCGCATGCAGATCACCAGGTTTCATTTTAGCTGTTACCAATTTGTCTACATTCAATGCAATTACACCAGTGCTTGGTGAATTAATAGCTAAACTACCATACACATGGTTTTGCACCTGCACATTAGCATAGCGTTTCACAACGGTGTTTTTGCCTTGCACCAAATAAACGGCAACAGCAGCGCCAGTTAAATTTCTAGCGCTGCCATCTTTATTTTTTACCGCAATAGTGAATTGCAAATCACTACCAATGCTGCTTACGTCTCCTTTTGCCATTTTTAAGATGTTTGTACTTCTTTATTTACCGCAATAACATCCATAGTAGTGCCGTTATAAAAACAAAACCAAGTGTCAATTCTGCCTACGGCTGTGGTTAAAGTGGGTGCTGGTGATGTAGTAGACCATTTACTGCTAGCTAATGAGATTGTGTAACTTCCATCACCACCTATTTTAAATCGAAACAAATAGGCACCAGGTTTTGCATTTATAAAATCAAAACTTTTAACATCACCAATTACATCTAGATTAATTACTCTAGCTGCAGATAAATCAAGATCTGCACCATCCCTAATATTTACGGTATCAGCAACACTATCAGGAAGCGGTGGGTATGTGGTTAGCGTGCTCCAATCTGGCTTAACAAACCAACTAGCAAGTGAAGTCTTGATGTAAGTAATTAAAGTAGATAACGTCATCCACTTGTAGCGTGAACCAGCATTAGCGCTGGCATCATATACGCCTATCCTATCTGCATCGGCTGGCGCAGTTAATTCAGAAGCTGCTGGCGAGCTTATTCCGCCAAGTATTTCTTCAATGCTATTACTCTCCATAAGTCATGTATGTATTTTCAAAAGTCACAAGCGCATCACCAAAAGTTATAAATGAGCCTTCCGAGGGTTCATTATAGAAACCATAATATTGATCGCTTGATGTGTTAATAGATAGGATGTAGCCATTTTGACCACTCGCTTGAGCGTTGATAGTAGGTTGTGCGGTTATAAATGCAGGAAATTCTTCACTACCAATAAGTATAACATCACCAGCACCAGTAGTAATTTTAAGTACTAGCTCTTTTTGCTGAATGGCATTTAGTAATGTGTGATTTGCTGCACCAACTTTTGGCGTAAAACCATTCATTGAAATAGTTGCAGCATCTTCACTGATAGAAATATCACTGCTAAACTGAGCAATATCAAGCTCTACCCACGGACCATTTGTAAGAATATAACCTACATAATTGAAATCAGGACCAAGCACGGGCATGCTGGTAATGTTTTGTATAAAAACATACTCAATTCTACTTATGCTGGCCACTAACCCGTCTCTGATCATGCAACGAAGTTGCAACGGCTATTTTATTAGCGAAAGGACATCGAAGGACTAAATAGGCAAATGCACATTACTCAAATGAGCTTTTGAAATATGCGTATAAATCATGGTAGTTTCTATGCGTGAATGACCGAGCATATTGGCTAATGTAGGTAAATCAACGCCACTTTCTATAAGCGTAGTAGCAAAGCTGTGTCTTAACTGATGAAAATGCACGTTTGATCCGATATATCGCTTTACAATTTTATTGCAACTCATAGGTGAATATTGCTCAGAAAATTGACCTTTAAAAAGATAAATCGTTGGTCTGTATTGTTTGTAGTATTCACGCAAAACAAGCAACACGTTTTCGCTCAAAGGCAGATTGCGATCTTTAAACCCTTTGCTGCACTTAATGGTTATTTCCATTCGATCACTATCTATATCAGTCAGCTTCAAATTACAAACTTCACTTACTCTCAATCCCACAGAATTACCAAGCATCATAATAGCTTTATGCTTTAAATTATCACATCGATCAATACCATCAAGAATCACTTTTTTAGCAATAGCTTTTGGTAGTTTCTTATGCTTTCTAGGTCTGTAAAAAATGACTTTATTATACTTTTTACCCAATACAGATTGGTAAAAAAACTTCAATGCATTCACCACTTGGTTTTGGTGCGACTGCGATTTATACTGATAGTTTTCAATGTATTTCTGAAACTCGTCAGCGCTTACTCTGTTTGCAGGTTTATCTAATTGATGCAAATATTGATTTATAAAATGCAGATATATCTTTTGCGTGTTTTTGGCGTAACCAAGCAGCCGCATTTTCTGCTCTGAACTTTGGTAAAAATCCATAGTGTAGGTATTGTATTTATTGGGGTGTTGTTTATTTTGACGGTTGTAGGTAATAAGCCTACTAACATTCTGCATAAGTCCAAGTTTCCATATTTTCACCTTGTGCTTTTCCTTTCCAAGAAAACCTGTCGAATCCTTTGTGTCTTACACTTATCCATTTATGCATCCAATCACCGTTATCACGTTGATAATTCTGTCCTATCAATTTTCTGTTTTTATCAAAAATATTCTGTCTCATAAGTCAAGTTTTTGAGTTTAAAATCCGTAGGCTTACATACCTACAACAATAAATATGAAGTAATAAGGCAAGTCCGTTGACTCGGACGATTTTTGTATAAGCAGTTATCAACTGCGGTATCTCATTTATTTTATTTGCCTTACTACTCATATTATTAACGTTGTGGTGCATTTGCCTACGCACCTCTTAAAATAGCCTTTCTGTTTTCAATATCTACTTCAAATTCAATTCCACAGTCACATTTACAAGGTGAGTGCCTGTTTACATTTGCCATTACATCATCAGGGCAATTTTCAAGTGTATATACTTCTAAAAAGCAATCACCACTTTTGCTTTGAAATTCCCTTTCTTCCCCACAATTAGGGCAGTTTACCATTACAGAATCATACATTCCCATCGCTCAAAAACGCACCACAACAATGTATAACAGCAATAGCGGTTGCGGTGCTTAATTTTAGCACTATTGCTTTCAATTAATATATGTTTTAACTCAATCATTCGTGCTTCTTAATCCGCTACTGCGGTTATACTCTCCGTTGTGCTTCATTAAAACGAAAGCACAACATGCAATATAAAACATGCTTATTGCTGTGCTTCGTTTCAACGTCTGTGCTATTAGGAAGGGAAATAATAATGCCTTCCCACGCTCAACTACTTCTTAATTTCAGGCCAGTTCCATTGTCCAGCTTCTTCACCTTTCAATGCACTTGTAACCCAAAAACTACCCTCACCATCATTTTGCACATTTAAGTTGATAGCTGCTTCTTCAGTATCTCCCCAAACTGCCACTACAATAGCGGGTAGTTTTTCTTGAACATTGCAGTTTGACGCATCTTCCATACGCTTCTGCTCTTCTTTTGTGGTGTTATAAATAACCACTCTTCCAATTGTTGGTAACATAATAAATATGGGTTTTACAAAGCCCGCCCAAGGCATTATTATTTTTGTTCTTCGTAGCAAGGTCAGTGCTATATTCCGCACGTTTCATATTGCTGTACGTTGGCAGCAATTAGAACAACTTACCAAACAACTTTCTGATTTCGGGCTTATGAGTAACGTCATTACCATAATCTGATACGTTATTGACGAATTCCGCTATATTTTCCTTATCAATAGTTCCAGTCGATTCGACTATTGCGAAATGTCCTTGAATGGCCTGATCTTCCCATTCCCAAGCTATATAAGCCCGAAATTGTCCATTTTCAGGAAGCAATACAATACCCCCAATTGCTTTACCTTTTACTCTTGAGTAATCTTTTGATTTTGTTTTGACTGAATTCATTTTCGATTGAATTAACTGCTGCCAACAATTGCTATAAAAACATAGGGCAGTCAGTGGTTATACAAAGTGTAGGGGTCTTTATTGTCGTCCGTGCTTATCGGACAGTTTCGGCTATCTATGCCCTACGTTTCATAGCATAGCCGTTATAGGTAAGGCTAAAAATGCTTCGGACACCATTCCCAATTTTCCTCACGAAATTGTTTAACAGGAATAGTAACAACCGTGCATCCAACAGCGATATATTCACCATACTCTCGTTTCTCTTTTAATGTTGGTTTGTCATTTGGTTGCCCAGCCAATTTATATTTGTTTCCTTCACACGGACATTTAAAAATTCTTACAGGTTGTTCCATTTTATTTAAGTTTGTGAGAAGCCCTACCTATAACAGCACATAGGCAATATGGCGGGGTTCTCGGTTAATATTAAGTTTAGTTTTTCAAATCAAGTTTAGTGCTTATAGATAGTTTTCGTTTCCAAAATCCGCCACATCGCCTATCTGCAAAACGTTATAGGGCATTTACTGCAACCTTAAAGACCTAAACCAATTCAATAATCTATTTTTATTACCAAGAGAGTATCCCCATTTTCCAGTAATCAAAAAGGTTAGTGGCAGTCCTACAATCATTAATAGCATTGTGAGTAACGCAAATGGCAGAGTTAACCTTATCCAAAAACTTACAGGCTCTTTTTCTTCGTAGTAAAAATCCATCCTCAATTCAATCAACCTATCTACCATTTCCTCGCTACTAAGTTTTGAAAGTTCAGGAAAAACCTTTTTGAATCTCGGCATATAATTAGCATATCCGTTTGACCAAGTACGTTTTAGTTTTCTATACATCATAATAAAAACGCCCTATAACAAAGTGTATAGCAAATAGCCGTTATTGGGCTGTAATTAAACTATTTGCGTGTTTATAAATTAGTTTCTTATCTCAATGGTCTGTGCATTTTATCGGCTACTTGCCATACACAAAACGTTAGCAAACATTAGAACCGAATCTATGAAAAGAATTTACTTAACAGTCATACTTTCTATTTTTTTGAGTTGTTCTTCATCTCAAAAAGCAATTAAGGAAACAAAATGCCCTAAAATTTACAAAAATAAGTTTACTGAAATTTTGAATGAAAAATATGTTACTATAAACGGAAAAGACACTACAAAAATTAATGAAATTAGATATGAATGCGTTTATTCTGCTTTCTACACGCACAAAGTGATGTATGATAAATATGGGAAATGGAATAAGGAAATTTTCCCAAGTAATAGAAATCACCCAATACTAATGTGGAATAATATTGACCTCTTGTCAAACGGAAAAAAATATACTGTTCTGACAAACGGACTTGAGGAATGGAAAAATATTTACGCATCGGTTATGATATTAGATGAAGAAGAAAGGGACGTTTTAACGGAACAGACTGAAGAAAAAATTGCTCTTACAAATTTCTTTGGTGAATTAATTAAAAACCACAATCCCGAAAAGAAAGATTTTTATGAAGTCTATTGGAAAATGGTTGACCCAAAACGTTGGGAACAAATTAAAGAATACCGAAAGAATAAATAACGTTTGCTAACAGCGCATAACAAAAATGGCGAGATTTGTGGTTGAATCGAGAGTTTTGTGTACTTTTAGAAACTTAAAGTTTAACCGAAAAACTTGTGCATTCTAAGTCGCCACTTATGTTATGCGCGAGACGTTATCGGTCAGTGTAGAAAACCGACCCGCAAATGGCACATTTGGTTTTTCCCGACACAAAAGCCAACGCTCAAAAACCAAAAGAGCCATTTTTTGCCAACGCACTTTTAAGACGAAAAAATTTGGCACATTCAAAATCTTGACTATATTTGCCATATATTTGGCAAGTAAAAAATTAGCAAGTACGTAAAATGGCAACATTTGGAGAGTTTTTGAGAACCGAAAGAAAAAAGAAGG
>Ga0100378_1000626_pt1 | contig 38553 bp, 30 predicted proteins | sample CryGeymeta201502_FD_81535 | JGI IMG/M metagenome (GOLD analysis project Ga0100378, IMG submission 81535) | Groundwater microbial communities from Crystal Geyser aquifers in Utah, USA - Crystal Geyser metaG 2015-02 | ecosystem: Environmental > Aquatic > Deep subsurface > Groundwater | place: USA... | reverse complement strand
GTCGGCTCATCTTATCCTGGGGCTGGAGAAGGTCCCAAGGGTTTGGCTGTTCGCCAATTAAAAAGGTACGCGAGCTGGGTTCAGACCGTCTGGGAGTGAAAATTAACTTTTTGACTCACAGACAATTCTGAATCACAGCAAACATAACAGACATCACATTTTGGAAAAAATAATGATACAAGTAAAATCGAGTCTTTTCGTTTAATAAAAAATAAAATTGTCATGGTGGCCCTTATGGGAATTATGACAAATAGATAGTAGTGCGCTTCATCAGCGCACATACCAACCATGTCACGGCGGCACATGATAGAAATATTGTGTGTGAAGTCGACTGATATCGGTGAAATCCCACTGCACATGTGCAAGGACAATACCGAGGGAAGGATTAAATTCTTAATTGGATTTGATACCACCCGTAGAGACTACACGTCGAACATCTTGAAAAAGATGAAGATATAGTCCGATCCTCACAGTAATGTGAGTAAACAAAATGCGTGAGACAGGTTGGTCTCCTATCTACTGCGGGCGTTGATTCTTGAAGAGATCTGCTTCTAGTACGAGAGGACCGAAGTGGACTGACCTCTGGTGTACCAGTTGTTCCGCCAGGAGCATTGCTGGGTAGCTATGTTGGGAATGGATAACCTCTGAAAGCATCTAAGAGGGAAGCCAACTTTAAGATTAGGAATCATTTGAGAATCGTGAGAGATGATCACGTTGATAGGCTCTATGTGTACGCACAGCAATGTGTTCAGCAGAGGAGTACTAATTATTCGAATTCCTATTAGGAAAGCGAAAGGTTATGAGTAGTCTTTTAGACGGTAAAAATGCTTAAATTTATTAAGTTAGGATTTTAAAGAGGTCCAATTTGGACTTCTTGGGAAGACATTTGTTTGTATTGAAAAGATCGGGAGCCGAGCCCAAGGGAGGCGTTTACAATTCACAGAATGGAGACATTCATCTGTGGTGGGGTCTAGCTTAGGCGGATACTTGATACTCGACCATTCTAGCGAGTTCTAGAGTTACCGAAGGTGTGGGTGTGGTGCAATTCCCCCCGTTATTATTTTCAATCGAACAGTGTCTTCCTTTAGACACTTTTTAAATTTATTGTCCTGGTGATTTATCGGAGGGGCCACACCCGTTCTCATTCCGAATACGGAAGTTAAGCCCTCTTGAGCTGATGATACTCTTTTAATGGGGAAAGTAGGTTGTCGCCAGGACAATGAATTTAAAGTAAACAAAAACAGTCCAATTTATTGGGCTGTTTTTGTTTTTGGTGTTATGGGATATACTAGTAAATATGAATTGGGCACAGAAACACCAAATAAAGATTTTTGGGGGGGTAGCGTTACTTGTGATGCTTTTTGGTCTGTATATAGCTTGGCCATATATAACAAAAGAGCCAACTTGCTTTGATGGTAAATTAAACGGAATAGAGTTTGGTATTGACTGTGGAGGTGACTGTCAACTTGTTTGCCCTGAGCAAGCACAGCCTCTGAGTGTTCTTTGGTCAAACGCGCGCGAGATCGTGCCCGGAAGATACAACGCCTTAGCTTATATACAAAACCCTAATCCATATGCGGGAGTTTCTTATATTCAATATGAATTCAATCTATACGACAAAGATAATCTCTTAATTAAAAAAAGAAAAGGGGCTACTTTTATTGACGCTAAATCAAATACCGCTATCTTTGAAGGTGCTATAGATGTTGGCAACAGGATTCCAGCTAGAACAACTTTTAGTTTTCTCGGCGGGGCTCCAAAATGGATAAAAATAGGCTCTCGTGAATTATCAAACATATCTATTTTAGTAAAAGATCGGACTCTAAAAAATGAAGACACTAGCCCATTGCTAGAGGTAACGCTGACAAATGGAACACTCCTAGATATAGAAGATTTTGACGTTGTAGCTATTCTGTATGATAAGGATGGCAATATGTTAAACACTAGTTCTACTTATGTTGATCTGCTGCCGGGAGATGTCACAAAAAAGATATTTTTCACATGGCCTAATCCATTTGAAAAAGAAGTTGTGTCTATAGAAATTATTCCGAGACTCGACCTTTTTAACTAAAACCATGTCTAATTTTTTTTCATTTAAGCATATTGATTGGGTGCTTGTTCTGTTTCTCTTGCCAATACTTGGAGCGGGGCTTGTAACAATGGCTTCCTTTGGTGTAGAAGGTAGTGTTTTTTGGAGGCAGTTAATTTGGATTGGTGTATCATTTACCATGTTTTTAGGGATATCTTTTTTTGATGTATCTGTTTTTAAAAAGACAAATGCATTGGTGGCTTTGTATGGTTTTTTTGTTCTACTACTCATCGCACTTTTCTTTTTTGGTTCTACCATTAAAGGGGCTCAGAGCTGGTTTAACTTTGGCTTCTTCTCTTTTCAGCCTTCCGACTTGGTAAAAGTAGTTTTGATTCTGATTCTGGCTAAGTATTTTTCAAGACGCCATGTTGAAATTGCTAACATAAAGCATGTGATTATCTCTGGCCTGTATGCTTTCATTCCTTTCTTTTTGGTTTTTCTTCAGCCTGATTTTGGGACAGCGATGATTATATTACTTATCTGGTTTGGAATGATTCTTGTTTCTGGGATAAGTAAAAAGCACCTTTTTGTTGTAATTGGAGGAGGAATAGTTATATTTTTCCTACTTTGGACTTTTGTTTTTGCTACATATCAGAAGGCTAGAATAAGTAGTTTTTTGGATCCACTGAGTGATATTCAGGGGACTGGATATAATGCCTACCAATCAACTATTGCGGTTGGTTCAGGTCAATTTTTCGGCAAAGGGGTAGGGTATGGTACGCAATCCCGACTACAGTTTCTGCCAGAGTATGAGACTGACTTTATTTTTGCTGCTTTCTCAGAGGAGTGGGGATTTGTTGGGTCTATGATTATACTCCTATGCTATATGTTAGTAATTTGGAGGATTCTAGGTAGCGCTAGGCGCGGGTCTTCAAACTTTGAAACTCTATTTGGGGTTGGGGTTGCTGTTATGTTTTTCTCACATATCGCTATTAATGTAGGTATGAACATTGGCCTTATGCCTGTTACAGGAATTACGTTACCTTTTATGAGTCAGGGTGGTTCGCATCTACTTGCTGAGTTTGCAGCTCTTGGAATCTTAATGAGTATGAGAAAAGACTCGAGAGCTATTCATCGCGATGACATGAAGTATGAATTTATGGGATACTAAAATAATTATATGTTAGTGAACGGAAAACAAATACAAAATGAAATAAAAGAAGAGCTAAAGTCTCTTATTGAAAAATGTGATGAAACTCCGTCTCTTGGTATTGTTTTGGTAGGTGAGGATCCAGCCTCCGAGAAGTTTGTGTCTTTAAAGAAAAAGTTTGGAGAATATATTGGGGTAGATGTATGGTTAAAGATACTGCCGGAGAGCACGGACACAGACAGTGTTGTATCTGCCATTAAAAGTTTAGATACTCATGGTGTGGTAGTTCAACTTCCTTTGCCGGGGCAAATAGATGAATCAGTAGTATTGTCAAATATTCCAAAAGAAAAAGATGTAGATGTCTTAAATGGCGGCGATTTTGATGCGCCTGTAGCAGGAGCTGTTTTTGAAGTTCTTAGTAGACATGATGTTGATTTAAATAACAAGAAGATAGTTGTTGTGGGTGAGGGGAAGCTTGTCGGTCTACCTGTTATAGAAGTCTTGAAAATGAGAAATTTAAATTATGATGTAGTTAATTTAGATACACCTGAAGAAAAAAGATTAGAGTTATTAATTGAGGCAGATGTAATCATAACTGGGGCAGGGGACCCTCATTTTATAAAAAGAGACATGATTAAGGAAGGTGTTGTTCTTGTGGATGCTGGAGCGAGTGAAAAAGCTGGTAAGCTGGAAGGAGACGTAGATTCAGAATGTTTTGAAGGTGCAAGCTTTGTCACTCCAGTACCAGGTGGAATTGGACCTATTACAATAGCTATATTATTTAAAAACTTACTAAAAGCATGTTCGAATTAAACACAGAAATATTTTTATATATACACTCACTCTCTTTTGGCTCTCCGAAGGTATGGATGTTTTTGGCGAGCTGGTTTGGGGTTGTTATAGGTCTCTTGGCGCTGCTTTTTGTTGGGCTTCATAAGCATGGATTCAAATCTATCTTTAAAGAATTCAAGCAACATCTCCTAGAGTGGAGAAGTTTGATTTTTATACCACTGGCTACTTGGGCGGTCACAGATTTCCTCAAGCTTATATTTGGTGTTCCTAGGCCCTATCTTTCTTTGGATATAACACCTCTTTCTATGCCTGGAACCTTTGATTCATTTCCTTCGGGCCACTCAGCATTTTATATGGCCATAGGTTTTGCTGTTTATAGATATCATAAAAAAGCTGGAATTATTTTTATGGTGCTCGCTGCAGTACTATCAATTTCTAGAATCTTTATCGGTGTTCATTATCCATCAGACATATTGGCTGGATGGCTGGTGGCTTATCTGATGTATAGACTTGTAAAAAATAAATAAAGAAAGCCCGACCAATTGGTCGGGCTTTCTATTTCAATTAGGATTATGTTCACAATCCCTGCGGGATATGATCCATGATCCGATCAGTTAAAGGTGTTGATTCCAAAATAACTTTGTCACCAGCTGTGACTAGATCCTTGTTGATATTGTCTTGTATTTTATCGTAAGCAATGTCTACAACTGAGCCATCATATTTACGTACCGAAACTTTTGATCCAGATATATTTGATACAACGGTAACCCTGTCGATAGACGGAGGAATCTGATTTTTTGGGATGAATGCCTTTTCATGGCCATATTTATCCGTGACAATGATTGCCATCAATGGTTGGCCAACTTTCAGAAAAGCACAACTGTGATCATGGTCTTCTTGGAAGATCATCTCGTATTTCTTTTGTCCATGATCTGACTTAAAGAGGGCTGTATATCTGTTGGACCCATTAACTATAGCTATACGACTATCTGTGTGTATATACGACACTTCACCTTTATTGTAGGAAGTTAATCTAGGGCTAGCGACATCTTTATCAGATAACCCCTGCACCTTTGACATATCAGAGTCAGTCAGCACTTTCATGCCAGCTTTTAGTTCTCCAATATCTAAATCGTCAGAAACCCACAATGTTCTTTGGAAAGACTCTTGAAGAGGTCCAAATGATACAATGCAATCAAAAGGGGTAATTCCCATTCCAAGATGGTACATCATAGATGATCGATCTTCGTCTAGTATGGCAAGGATTTCAACTTCAATTGGTTGAGTCATGTCAATACCAAGATTTGTCACCACCGGATACTTTCCCTTGGTGACAACGAGAGTCATTCCTTCTTTAATTTGTCGCGCTTTATCTCTTCTGTCGATATAAGCTCTGAAGGACCCTCCTGTTGATCTTTCAACCAGTACTGAAATCTTGAAAACAAGACTGTCTGATGTTATCATGGCTTCTTCCAAAAAGTTTGGCCCAGATGACACTACCACTTTCTCGTAATACAGTTCGTCAATTTCAATACTTGCAATAGATACCGAATCAACCCCTGCTCTATCCTTAGAAAGATCACAAGAGCTAAACAAGATGATAATAGGGAGGATTAACCCCGCGAATACTCTTAACTGCTTTTTCATTTTTTTCGTTATTTTGTTAGAAAAGTTTTTATATATTATACCATGCTTAATAATAATTTGTCAAGCACATAGCCTTTAGCTATATACAAAAAAGCCCGACCAATTGGTCGGGCTTCTCTAGAAAGACTACAGTCTCTCTGTTTTATTCTTTTGAAATTTCCTTTGGAACAATCATGCCTTCTTCATTAAAAACAAGAACGGCCCTTTTGTCGATCATCTTTGTGTAGGGATGAGAATAGTTGCACTCAAAGAAAGTTATCTCGCTGTCATTTCGCTTGTCGGCTTCTCTGAATAGTACTAAATACCCACCTCGATACTTGGTATCTACTACTACTGCAAGTATGTTTATTTGGGTCTTGTTTCTAACAAGATACTCCTTCGTCCAACCTTCTTTAACAACAAGGTTCTCAAGGTAGAAATCTTTTTTTGCCCAAATCCCAGAAATTCCAATGCCTATTGCTGTTGAAATCATTGCTATGCCGGAAAAGATTCCTGAGATTACTGGATCAAAATGCTTAATTGATCCACCTTTTGCCATGAAAATTAAGTTTGTGACAATAAATACAAATAGTGTTGTGGCAAGTATTGCTGTTACAATGTGCTTCGCTTTCATTTATTTTGTTTGATTTTTTAATATAATAGCATTTTAACTGGGTAATGTCAACACCTTTCATTTTACATCCAAAAGGAGTAAGATGTAGCCATGGTAAAACGACGATTAATCGCTTTTCTCGTGTTGCTTGCTGGATTAGCAGTAGCATTTTTTGTATACAGCAGCGAACCGGGACTAAAAGCAGACGCAAATGACCAACATGCATTTAAGTTGGGATTGGATCTATCAGGAGGAACACACCTTGTTTATAAGGCTGATGTTTCTGAGATATCTGAAAATGAAATTAAGGATTCAATGGAGTCTCTTCGAGATGTAATTGAGAGAAGGATCAACTTGTTTGGTGTTTCTGAGACAAATGTTCAGACACAGGAGGTGAATATTGCAGGTCTTAATGAAGACAGAATTGTGATAGATCTTCCTGGTATAACAGATATTGATCAAGCTGTTTCTATGATTGGTCAGACTCCTCTTCTTGAGTTTAAACTTCTAAACAAGGATGCTGACGAAAACACATCTTTTGAAGATGCTTATATAAGTACAGGTCTAACTGGGAAGTATCTAGATAGAGCAAATCTTGAATTTGTACAACAGGGAAGTGGATCAGGTATAGCTGGTACTCCTATTGTTGCTCTGCAGTTTGATAAAGAAGGAGGGGATCTATTTGGTCAAATAACAGGGGACAACACAGGAGAAATCTTAGCCATCTTTTTAGACGGAGCTCCAATATCAACACCTGTTATTCAAACAAAAATCACAGGAGGTCAAGCTACAATCACAGGAAACTTTACTCCAGATGAGGCAAAGCAGCTTGTGGGAAGATTGAACTCAGGAGCTCTACCTGTTCCAATTGAGCTTATTTCAACACAAACAATAGGAGCCACACTTGGTAGTGATGCTGTGAATGCTGGTGTATTTGCTGGAATGCTTGGATTTCTAATTCTGGCTGGATTATTTATTTTCTGGTATAGATTCCCAGGTGTTATAGCTATTATCTCTCTTGGTTTCTATATGGCTGTCATGTTTGCTTTGTTTAAAATTGTCCCAGTCACTCTTACTGCTGCAGGTATAGCTGGATTTATTATCTCGCTAGGTATTGCAGTAGATGCGAACATTCTAATTTTTGAAAGAATGAAAGAAGAGATTAGAGCAGGGCGGTCTACTTTTGACGGACTAAAAGAAGGGTTCTCAAGAGCCTGGCTTTCAATTCGAGATTCTAATATTTCAAGTTTGATTACCGCTGTAATATTGTTCTGGTTTGGCTCATCACTTATTAAAGGATTTGCGCTGACATTTAGTCTTGGAGTTCTTGTAAGTATGATTTCTGCAATTAGTATTACTAGGGTATTCTTGTACGCCTTTACAGGTACACGAGATGGCAAGATTCGTCGATTCTTGTTTGGAACTGGATTTAAAAAATAGAATTATGTTTGTAATAAAATATAGAAAATTATTTGTATCTTTGTCAGCGTTGATGGTTATTGGTGGAGTAGTTCTGGTCTCTGTATTTGGATTGAATCTAGGGATAGATTTTACCGGCGGATCATTGGCTGAAATTAGTTACCCAGATGGGAGACCTGATGTTGTTGAAATAAACACTTCACTTGCTGATGCTGGATATGATTTTGCAACTGTGCTCCCAACAGAAGATAATGGGGTATTTGTAAAAAGCCGAGACCTAACAGAAGTGGAGCGAATAGGAATATTTGAAGCATTATCTATTGGCGGAGAATTCCCAATAGAAGAGAAGTCATTTACTTCTATCGGTCCATCACTTGGAAAAGAGCTTGCTCGAAAAGCTACATGGGCTTTGATTATAGTTGCCTTGGCGATTATTCTTTTCATTGCGTATGCTTTCCGAGGAGTATCAAAACCTGTTTCTTCTTGGAGATATGGATTTATCGCTGTTATAGCTTTGATTCATGATGTTATTCTAACTTCAGGGGTGTTTGTACTTATATCTCAATTTACCGGGGCTACAGCAGACTCTCTGTTTGTCGTGGCTCTTCTAACTGTACTTGGCCTGTCTGTAAACGATACAATTGTAGTATTTGATAGAGTTCGAGAAAATCTAAGAGAAAGTAAGAATAAGACCTTTGAAGAGATTGTTGGAGGAAGCTTGTATCAGACAATTGCCAGATCTGTTAATACCTCACTTTCAACTATTATTGTATTGGTGGCATTGTTTATCTTTGGCCCAGACTCTACAAAGATGTTTGCGCTTACACTTGCATTTGGAATGCTCTTTGGAACATATTCATCTATTTTCCTAGCAAGCCCACTTCTCGTGTTTATGCAGCCAAAAGAAGATTAACTCCTAAACAAATAAGAATTTTAAAAGCCCCACAAGTGCGGGGCTTTTGAGCTAAATATTTTTTACTCAGCACATCTTTCTGTGTCAACGCTTTTTGATCCTGACCACCTGTTGGGATTGAGGTAGGTACAAACTCCTACAAGTTTTTGGAAGTCATTACGCTTTATTTTCAAAGGTGTCATTAATTTTTTCCTAAGAAAACTCTTCGCTATGGGGATTATGAAAACTGTTTCTGAAGACATCTCGTCTCTAACTTCATTTTTGTTTGAAACGTCAAAGCGAACATTTACCTTTTTAGAGTCTCCATTTATTTGGTAGACCCCAATGATTTTCCAAATACGTTCTGGTGCTGATTTTTCTTGCGAAAAGGAAGCATTCCAGGAAAAGATAAGAAGAATTAGTATAATTACTTTTTTCATTTTCGTTCATTTTGTTTGACATTACCACAACATCGTTGTTTTTACCAGAAGGATTAAAAAAACTAATTTTTTTGATATAATTAAATAATAGAAATAGATAGTCTCTATTTTCTTTTACTAATTATTTTTTCAAATTATGACTATTTTATATATTATTATCGCTGTTGTTTTGATCGGAGGCTTCTGGTTTATCGGAGGTTACAATGGTTTTGTAAGGCTAAAAACTCGAGCGGAGGAGGCTTGGGCTGATATTGATGTTCAGCTAAAGCGAAGATATGACCTCATCCCAAACCTTGTAAATGCTGTGAAAGGGTATGCGGCACATGAGCAGGGAACGTTTGATGCTGTAACAGAAGCGCGAGCAAAAGCTACACAGACACACGTTGAGGTTGGGGAGCTTACCCCAGAGGCGGTAGCCGCTATGTCAGGAGCAGAAGCTGGGCTTACACAGGCACTAGGGAAGCTTATGGCTATCTCAGAAAACTATCCAGAGCTAAAAGCAAATGAGAACTTCCTAGAACTTCAAAGAGAGTTGTCTGATACAGAAAACAAGATTCAAGCAGCACGAAGATTCTACAATGGAAATGTTCGAGATCTTAATATGAAGATTGAGATGTTCCCATCAAACATTATTGCTGGAATGTTTAGCTTTGATAAAAGAGAATTCTTTGATCTAGATGATAACCAAGAACAAAGAGAGAATGTAAAAGTTGAATTTTAATTTATCTATATGAGTTTACTTAAAAAAATTAAACTCTCAAAAAAACTAGGATCCTTCATAGTCCTAGTTTTTGTGTTTTTCCCGAATCTTATATTTGCACAGTCAAACCAGGAGAAAATAAATTCTTTTGATATAGAGATAGAAGTTTTTGAATCTGGAGATATACATGTAAAAGAAACAATAGTTTATGATTTTGGATTAAATGAAAAAAGGGGGATATACCGTGAAATTCCATTTAAAAAAGTGCCTGGAGGAATAAGAGGGATAGATATTAAAAATATAAAAGTAACTGATAATATCAATAATGATTATAAGTACATTATAGATTCAACGTCTCCGCTTAATATAAAGATTGGTGATCCGAACGTTTACATTACAGGAGAGCATACATATGTGATTGATTATGATGTTAAAAATGCAATCGGTTCTTTTGAAAATTTTGATGAGATTTATTGGAACACCACAGGAGATGAATGGGAGGTTCCGATAATCAAAGCAACATCTAAGGTAATACTACATAAAAAAATTCCAACGAGTGATTTACAGGTATCCTCGTATTGTGGGTATAAGGGAAGTAATGCTACTTGTTCAGTGTCATTGGATATTTCGCAAAGCAATAGTAAGACAGTCATTGATTTTGGTTCAAGCAATCCACAACAGTTATCTGCATTTCAGGGGATGACTGTTGCGGTTGGTTTTCCAAAAGGTTTTGTTATTCCTGCCAAGCTTAGCTGGTGGGAAAAAGAAATCACCTATGTTATTGCATCGATTGTAGGAGCGTTGCTGTCTCTCTGCTTTTTCTTGATATGGTTATTTCGCGTTTATTTACCTCGATACTACAGTCGCAAAAAGCCCATTATTGCTGAGTATACTCCTCCAGATAAACTAACCGCTGGTGAGGCGTCGTATGTTTATAATTATATTAATAACAGGTCTTCATCTGAATTAATAACAGCAGATATTTTATATCTGGCCTCACAAGGGTATGTAACCATTAGAAAAGATGAAGAAAAGAATCATTGGTGGGAGAAAGAATCGTTTGCCTTTAGTTTAACGGGTAAAATTTTAGATGAAAATGAAAGCTCCTATTTACAAGATTTACTTGAGGAGATTACTTTTTCTGATAAAGAAAAAACATTTGAAGATATAAAAAAAGAAAAGGCTTACTACACATTTTTATTTATTGCCGGGAAGCTCTCAAAGAGTGCTGATATGAAAAATGATAATGATGCTTCAGCTTCTTCTGACATATTCGGCGCTATCAAAACGATAGCTTTTGTAGGCTTCATGGGTGTTTTCCTGTTTACATTCTTAGTTATATCTAACATATCTCTCACTGATGTTTCGTTTAGGGTATTTGCAGTTATATTTGGTTCACTTATTTTTATAGCCATATTATTAGCAATAAAAAAAGTATTATTGACACACTTAGATGGAAAGACAGATTTATGGTACAAAGTTGCAGGACTTCGTGAATACATAAATATTGCCGAGAAGGATAGAATTAATTTTGCGTCAGACCCTGAAAAGGCAACACAGCTATTTTCTAATTTACTACCTTTTGCTATTGCTTTTAAATTAGAGAAAAAATGGGTAAAAATGTTTGATGGAATTTTGCCTCAAAATCCTTCATGGTACCAATCACAAGATAATAATTTTTCCTCTAATAGTTTTTCAAAATCAATCTCAGCATTTGCCTTTGGCGTATCCACTACAAGCAGCTCAGGTAGGCCAAATTCTTCAGGGGGGGGATCTGGTGGTGGAGGTTTCTCTGGCGGAGGAGGCGGTGGTGGAGGCGGAGGTTCATGGTAAAATAAAATTATGAGAGTTGAATCGGAAAAATTTGAAGAACTTTTTAGAAATGAAAAGATAAAAGTTAAAAGAATAACTTCTCCAAAAGATTTTTCCAGTGAGACATTTGAGAGTCAGGAGGACGAATGGGTTTATGTGATCTCGGGACATGCAAATCTAAAAATCGGAGAAGAGGTAAAAGAGTTAAAAACAGGGGACTCAGTTTTTATACCGAAAAATACACCAAACCAAGTTGTCGAAACCTTTGAAGAAACAGCGTGGCTTGGAATATATTTATAATGACACTTTACACACATCAATCACAAAACGTAAGAAAAACATGGTTTCTCATGATGGTCTTTTTTGTCTTAGTTATCGGGATTGGTTTCTTTCTTTCTTACTACTACCAGATGCCAGAGATTCTGATAATTGCGGTGGTAATTTCATTTATTCAAGTTGGGGTGAGTTATTGGAAAGGGGACAAGATTGCTCTGAAAGCTACGGGCGCCAAAGAGGCTTCTCGTGATGCATATTTTGATCTATACACTCTTACAGAAAATCTAGCCATTACAGCTGGAATTCCAAATCCAAAAGTTTATGTGATTGAAGACCAGGTTCCAAATGCTTTTGCAACAGGTCGTGACCCAGAGCATTCATCTATTGCGGTAACCACAGGACTGTTGGCCCTTCTAGAGAAAAATGAATTAGAGGGAGTTTTAGCTCACGAGATGGCTCACATTGGAAACAGAGATGTTCTGGTGATGACCGTAGTTGTAGTTTTAGTAGGAATACTGGCTCTTATTTCAGATATATTCATACGAAGTATGTTCTACGGGGGAGGAAGGAGTAGAGACAATAATAGTAAAGGCGGAGGAGCTCTAATGATAGTAGGTCTAGTATTACTTGTGCTATCTCCTATAATCGGAGCTCTGATTAAACTTTCAATTTCAAGAAAGCGTGAGTACTTAGCAGATGCTACAGGGTCTCTTTTAACGCGTTATCCAGAAGGCCTTGCTTCAGCGCTTGAAAAGATATCATCTCATGGAGGAAGGATGAAAAAGGCTAGCAATGCTACAGCTCATCTATTTATTTCAAACCCTTTTGGAAAGAAAGCTAAAAGCTTGTTTTCAACCCATCCTCCTGTAGAGGAGAGAATCAAGAGGTTAAGAAATTAAAAAAAACTTACGCAAAACGTAAGCTTTCTCTCATGTGTAAATCAGATGCACACTGGCCCAAACCCTATCATCCTGTAAAGATTTTTTCTATGTAACTCTTCAAGTTTTATTTGAGCACTCTTCAGTGACATTTGGAAGGGTGTATCATCTTTAACGAGACGCCCTTCAGATTCGACCTTCTCTAGAATCTGTTGCCTCGGAGTTATTCTTTTCCGTTTCTTTTGATTGTGTACATTTAACTTTTCTTTTTTAAAATCTATATCTTTTGTTTGATTAAGTCAAATAAATAGCTTTTTTGCGCGCCTTGTGCTAATCTATTTTCTATGGCAAAGCCCTTTATCGGGCATTTTTTAATCTAATAACAGCCGAAAATAAAACATTATGGATATTCGAAACATTGCAATTATAGCCCACGTAGACCACGGTAAGACAACTCTAACCGATGCTTTTTTAACACAAACAGGTATGGTAGAAAAAGGAATTTCTATGGATTCAAACGATCTTGAAAAAGAACGTGGAATTACTATTTATGCCAAGAATACCTCTGTTAATTACAAAGGTACAAAAATAAATATCCTTGATACTCCCGGCCATGCTGACTTTGGTTCTGAGGTAGAGCGAGTGCTTCGGTCTGTTGACTCGGTTCTTCTTATTGTTGACGCGGCTGAGGGTCCAATGCCTCAAACAAAATTCGTTTTGAAGAAGTCTCTAGAACTTGGGTTAACACCAATTCTTGTTTTAAATAAAATTGATAAACCAGCAGCTGATGTGAAGTGGGCTCACGATGCTGTATTTGAATTATTCTTTGAACTTGGGGCTACAGAAGAACAGCTTGATTTCAAGACTGTGTATGCAATTGGACGTGATGGAGTAGCTGGTCTTAATCCAGATGAGCCTATGACAAATCTAGATCCTATTTTGGATCTTGTACTTGAAGAAGTTAAACCTGTTTCAACTCCAGAAAATATCGCAAAATCTTTGAAAGCTCAAGTTTTCAACCTAGCTTATGACAACTTCCTTGGAAGAATGGGTATTTGTAGGATATACGAAGGTGTTATGAAGAGCGGGGAAGTTGTAAACGTAAAAGATGCAACAGGTAAAATCTTTACTGGTAAAATTGCAAAACTTTTCTCTTTTGAAGGAATGAAAAGAAACGAGGTTGCTGAGGCTTCAGCTGGAGACATTGTTATGATTTCAGGTATTCCTGATATCTTTATCGGTCAAACACTTCTTGCTGATGCATCTGGAGAGGCCATGCCTGCTATCGCAATCGATGAGCCAACAATCTCTTTCTATATGTTTATAAACGACTCACCATTTGCTGGTAAAGTTGGAAAACTCCTTACTTCACGACAGATCAGAGAACGTCTAGAAAAAGAACTTGAGATTAACGTTGGACTTAAGGTGGATTTCGGAGATCAAGCTAAGTTCCAGATCTTTGGAAGAGGGGAGCTTCACCTTGCTGTTCTTATTGAGAATATGAGAAGAGAAGGGTTCGAGCTGGCGGTATCATCTCCAAAAGTAATCATCAAAGATATTGACGGTGTAAAGAGCGAACCTTATGAACAAGTAACAATTCTTGTTCCCGAGGTTTCTTCTGGGGCTGTTATTGAAAAACTTGGAATGAGAAAAGGTGTAATGGAACACATGGAAACAAAAGACGGCAACACTCGACTTATTTTCAATATTCCTACAAGAGGTCTTCTGGGGTACCGAAATGAATTCGTTATTGATACAAAAGGAGAAGGTATTCTTACAACTATTTTCTCTGGATTTGATGCTTATGCTGGAGAAATTAAAAAGACAGAATATGGTTCTATGATTTCTATGGCTACAGGAAAAGCTCTTGGATTCTCTATTGCAAACTTGCAAGACAGAGGAGTTCTATACATATCTCAAAATGCAGAAGTGTATGAAGGTATGGTTATTGGTTATACTGTAAAAGGTGAAGACATGGCTGTTAATCCTACAAAAGGAAAACAGCTTACAAACATGCGATCTTCTGGAAATGACGAACAGATTAAACTGATTCCACCATTGGATCTTACATTGGAGAGAGCTCTTGGAATGATGAGAGAAGATGAGTATCTAGAAGTTACTCCGGATTCTATTCGTCTTCGAAAACAATATCTAACAGAAGCTGACAGAAAGAAAAATACTAAGAAGTCATAGGCTTTAGAGTTTAAATAATAAATATGCAAAAGTATTCAACACATTACGATGTAATAGTGGTAGGTGGAGGAGCGTCAGGATTGATGGCTGCTGGTACTTCTGCGTCACAAGGTAAGCGGGTGTTAATACTTGAAAAGAATCGAGAACTAGGAAAGAAACTAAAGATCACCGGAGGTGGTAGGTGCAACATAACAAATGCCGAATATGATGTTAGAAAACTTCTCCCACACTACAAGCAAGCAGAGAAGTTTCTATATTCACCATTTTCACAATTTGGCGTAGAAGATACCTTTAAGTTTTTTGAAGGTCGCGGTCTACCGCTCGTAGTAGAGTCTAAAAAACGAGCCTTTCCTGAAACTCAAAGAGCGTACGATGTGTACAAAGTTTTGGAAAAATATATTCGAAGTCAAAATGTCTCAGTTTTGAAAGAGCAGTCAGTTATAAAAGTAAAAACAAAAGAAGGAAAAGTAATAGCTGTTGTCACTAAAGATACTGAATACACCGCTGACTCTTTTATATTTGCTACAGGTGGAGCATCACACCCAGAGACAGGTTCTACAGGGGACGGATTCAAATGGTTGAATATAATGGGTCACACAACAAAGAATCCAACTCCAAACATCGTTCCATTAGAAGTAGAAGATGAATGGGTAAAGAGACTATCAGGGGCAACACTTTCTTTCATGAAAATATCATTCCTTGCTGATGGTAAAAGGCAATTTTCTAAAACAGGTAAAATACTTTTTACACACTTCGGCCTTTCTGGCCCACTTATCTTGAACTCATCTTCAGAAGTAAAGGAGCTTCTTGATTGGGGGGATGTAACGGCTGAGATAGATGCATATCCTGATACAGAATTTCCTGATTTAGAAAAAAGAATCCTTAAGATTTTAGATGATAATAAGAATAGAGATTTTAAGAATGTATACAAGGAGATTGCCCCAGAAGGATTTTCTGAAGGAACCTTGGTTAAATTAGGTTTTGAAACAGATAAAAAATGTCACTCAGTCACAGTGGAAGATCGAAAGAAGATAGTTCACTTCCTTAAGGCTATGCCTATAAAAATAATTGGGCTAATGGGTCACAATAGGGCTGTGGTCTCAGATGGGGGTATTACCTTAGAGGAGGTAGACATGAAAACAATGAGATCAACTCTTTTCTCTAATCTATATTTTACAGGTGATTTGCTTAATATAAATAGGCCATCCGGAGGATACTCACTTCAGTTATGCTGGACAACAGGGTATGTAGCAGGGATGAATGCATAAAACCGCTTTACGCGGTTTTATTTGTTATAATGGAGTTATTACAAAATAAACATACATATAATGCTTAAAGAATTCAAAAAATTTGCAATGAAGGGGAATGTGGTAGAGCTGGCTATAGCAGTGATTATTGGTGCCTCTTTTGGGAAAATCGTAACGTCACTGGTTAATGATGTTGTAATGCCACCTATAGGACTTCTTCTTGGGGGGATAGACTTTTCAAACCTAGTAGCGACAATTAAGCCTTCAAGTATATCCAATACAGGAGAAGTACTGCCGGCTGTTACTATCAATTATGGTATTTTTATAAATACAGTTATAGATTTCTTAATTGTAGCTATTGTGATTTTTATGTCAGTCAAAGCCATAAGTATGCTTAAGAAAAAGGAAGAGAAGAAAACCGAAGAGAAAAAAGGTCCAACAGAAGTCGATCTGTTGATAGAGATTAGAGATTCATTAAAAAAATAGATTATGTTTGAACAAGAAAAATTATCATACGATTACAAGGCGCTTGAGCCACACGTAGATGCTAGAACCATGGAGATCCACTATACAAAGCATCACGCTGGGTACACTTCAAAATTAAATGAAGCAATTGCTGGGACAGACTATGAAGGTAAAACAATAGAAGAAATTCTTGCTGTTGCAGGAGAGACGCCAGCTGCAATTCATAATAATGCTGGAGGATTTTATAATCACAATCTTTTTTGGGCTGTGATGTCTCCTGATGGTGGAAGTGAGCCAGCCGGTACATTAGCAGATAGAATCAATGAAGACTTTGGATCTTTTGAAGATTTCAAAGAGCAATTTTCTGGATCAGCAAAGCTTCGATTTGGTTCTGGCTGGGCTTGGTTGATTAAGAAAGAAGATGGATCTCTCGCTGTCACTTCTACTCCAAACCAAGATAATCCACTTATGGATGTTGTAGATGAGGATGAAAGAGGAGTTCCAATTCTATGTTTGGATGTTTGGGAACATGCTTACTATTTAAACTATCAAAACCGACGACCTGACTATGTTGAGGCTTTTTGGTCTGTTGTAAATTGGGAAGAGGTTTCTAGATTATATGAAAACAGCTAGTCTTTTTCTTCTAATACTTGCAACTCTTTTGGTATATAAGTTTGTATCAGAAAATGATATAAGTCCGAAAAAGATACAGGTTCAAGAAACATCTGAATCACCAGAACAAGAATCTGAAATCTCTGAACAGGAGTTATCTGATCGTGTAGGACAAATGATAATGATTGGTTTTCGAGGCAAGACTCTGGATTCTGAGACAGAAAGCGCGTTGAGAGAGCTCAATATTGGTGGAGTGGTACTGTTTGACTATGATACTCCAACAAAGAAATATGATCGAAACATAGAGAGCCCAGAACAGTTAGCTATGCTTGTAAGGTCTCTTCAGGATATCTCAGATAAAAGGATGTTTATAGCTGTCGATGCTGAGGGAGGGAATGTTAATAGGCTCAAATCGAAATATGGATTTACCAACATTCCAAGCCACCAAGAGTTAGGTGGTTTTTCTCTTGAAGAGACAAAAAGATACTCAAAGATTCTTGGTGAGCAATTAAGAGATCTGGGAATCAATGTTAATTTTGCCCCTGTTGTTGATGTAAATATAAATCCAGACAATCCAATTATTGGAGGTTTTGGCAGATCTTTTTCTGGTGACCCAGAAATTGTAATCAATCATGCAAAAGCTTTTATAGAAGGACAAAAAGAATCAGGTATACTTTCTGTGATCAAACATTTCCCAGGACATGGTAGCTCAGTTGGAGACACCCACAAGGGTGTTGTTGATATTACGGATGTATATAAAGAAGAAGAGTTAAAACCTTTTGCTGACTTGATAGACGCTGGAGTTGTTAACGCTGTTATGTCTGCGCATATTATTGATAGAAATATTGACGAAATTTATCCAGCCTCTCTTTCAAAAAAACATATAGAAGAGAATCTTAGAAGTGGGATTGATTTCGATGGTTTAGTATTCTCTGATGACATAGACATGAGGGCAATAAGTAATGAATTTAGTTTAGAGGTGATTGTCGAGCTAGCCATAAATTCTGGTGTTGATGTGATTGTTTCTTCAAATAACATAACAGGATATAAGTCAGATAGGGCACTAGATATTCATAAAGCTATAATTGAAGCGATAAAGTCAGAAGAAATCCCAGTTTCAAGAATTATAGAATCATCTGATCGTATAAAGAATATAAAAGAAAATTATTGATCATACTAATTTATAAATCACATGAAAATTCACAAACCAGAAGAGTGGAAAAATTTATTAACTCCTGAGCAGTATCACGTATTGGTGGAGAAGGGCACAGAAAGACCTTTCACGGGAGAATATGATAAACATTTTGAAAGTGGAGCGTATGTCTGTGGTGCTTGCGGGGCAAAACTTTTTGAAAGTGATAATAAATACGATGCCGGCTGTGGCTGGCCAAGTTTTGACTCAGCTATTCCAGGGGCAGTAGAATTTCACGATGATGATTCATTGGGTAATCATAGAATAGAAGTTACTTGTACTAAATGCGGTGGTCACCTAGGTCATGTATTCCCGGATGGCCCAAAAGATACAACAGGACAGAGGTTTTGTATAAATTCCGTATCTTTGGATTTTGAAGAAAAATAATACACAGGTCAGCATAAAACCCTTATAAATAAGGGTTTTTTTGAGATTTATATACTTGACAAAATAAATTCTGTATGCTAATGTTTCGACGACTTATAGATCTTTGAAATGTGTCAAGAAAAGCATTCAGGTCACCAACTTACTGGTGGTCTGTATGCTTTTCTTGACTGTGGAAAATAGATTAGCCTGCACCTAGAGGTATCTGGAAACAATTTGAATTATATCACTTAAATCAATAAACATGATTTCATTAATTTTAGGATGGCTGATGTACGCCCTATTGGGTGTTCTCGGTTTAATAGTGTTGTGGGCGCTTTATAGCTCCATAGCCATTGTAGGGGGGCAGAATATTGTCGTCCTTGAACGTAGGTGGATTGGTAAAGAGATGCCTGACGGAAGAACGGTTGCATTGTCCAACGAGGTTGGTGTGCAAGCCAGGATTCTTGGTCCAGGATTTCATCTTCTATGGCCATTCATCTACAAGAGAACCAAACACCCTTTTGTGGTAATTAAATCAGGACAAGTTGGGCTGGTTACTGCGATTACGGGTGAATCTTTGCCGAAAGATAAGATTATGGCAAAGACTGTCGATTGTGAGTTTTTCCAGGACGGGGAAGCTTTCTTGAAAAACAAAGGACAAAAGGGTCGTCAGCTTCATATCTTGCCTGATGGTGAGTACCGAATTAATCCTCACTTGTTTAAAATCAAGATAGAAGATGGTGTTTTAATTCAGGAAGACGAAGTTGGTATTGTTGAATCCATTGCTGGTAAACGAGTTGAAAGATCTGGAGGTAACTTCGGTAAACCTGTTGAATGTAATAATTTTCAAGACGCAGTTGCGTTTTTGGAAAATGGTGGTGAGAAAGGTCCACAGATTGATTTCTTGGAACCTGGATACTATCGTGTCAACAAGCTGATGTTTAATGTTCGAGTGGAAAAGCAAATTGATGTGCCTAAAGGCCAGATTGCTTTGATCGAAGCCATGGACGGTGAGCGTATTGAAGGATCTCGAATTCTTGGGAAAAAAGTTGAAGGTCATAAAAGTTTTTATGATGGTCAAAAGTTTATCGAAAATGGAGGAGAGCGCGGTGGTCAGCTTGAGGTGTTAATGCCTGGGCAGTACCGTATTAACACGGATCTGTTTAAGGTTATACAAGGCACGGAAAGTAATCTCTGGATTGAAATTGGCTCTAACGAAGTTGGTATTGTTACCACTTTGGAGGGTGCATCAATTAAAGACAAGTCTAAGATCGCGGCTGATGAACTTCAGATGGAGGTTCATAATAACTATCAAAATCCTCAAGCATACCTGGATTCCAAGGGCCAGAAAGGCCTTCAAATTCCTGTGCTTCGTGCTGGTCAGTATGCTATCAACCCATGGTTTGCCAAGGTTGAAAAAGTGCCAATGACTAAGGTTTTGATTGGTAACTGTGGTGTTGTAACATCGTATGTTGGGCCAGTTGGTGTAGACACCAGTGAGGATAGTGTTAATGCTAGTATTGTTGAGAACGGTAATAAGGGTATCTGGAAAGATCCATTGCAGCCGGGTATGCATCCAATAAACACAAAGATCTGTGATGTGGCAATTGTGCCAACAATCCAGATTTTGTTGAGTTGGGCAAACTCTGAGTCTCAAGCCCACAAGCTTGATGATAAACTCAAGACAATCGTGCTTCGTACCAAGGATGCATTTGACGTTAGTATGGATGTAAACGTAGTTGTTCATATCCCGATGAAGAATGCACCAAAGGTGATAGCTAACCTTGGTTCGGTTGAAGAGATGATTTCTCAGGTTCTTGAACCTGCAATCTCTGCTCACTTCCGAAATGCTGCACAGCAGACCCCTGCACTTGAGCTTTATACTAAACGTATGGAGCTTCAGGAGTCAGCTAAGGAGCATATTTCCAAAGTTCTGGCAGAACACCATATCGATTCAAAGGATACTTTGATTGCAGATGTTGTGCTTCCTGTCGCGCTCACAAAGCCTGTTCAAGACACTCAGATTGCTGAACAAAATACAAAGATGTATGGAATTCAGAAGCTAGAGCAGGATTCCCGTATTGCTTTTGAAAATTCGAAGGAGCAAGCGAATCAGCAGCAAGCTGTTGTTGAGTCTGAACGTGATGTTGATATCAACAAAAACAAGGCTCTGTCTGAGATTGCAAAAGCAGAAGGTGAGAAGACGTCCAAAGTTCTTCGTGCTGAAGGTAACGCCAAAGAGGTTGAACTTGCCGCTGAAGCAAGATCAAAGGCAACAAAGTTGAATGGTGAAGCTGATGGTGAAGCCATTTATGCGGTAGGGTCTAACAAGGCTAAGGTTATCAAAGAAGAGGGGCTTGCGACTGCGGAAGCCTATGAAAAGCAGGTTTCTGCAATGGGTGAAGACGGATTCGTTCAGATGATGGTGATGAAAGAGATGGGCGCGTTGAAAGACATGAAGCTTATCCCTGACAACGTTGTTATTGGAGGTAACGGTGGTAATGGATCTGGTGGAACCGGAGACATGCTTAGTAGCTTCATGGGTCTGTCTATCATTGAGATGTTAACTGGTCGTAAGATCGCTCCAGAGGTTCGAGAGAAGCTTGAGGAAGCGGTAAAACCTGCTGTAGAAGCTCCAGTAGCTGAAGCAGCTGAGGTTGAGGACAGTTTCTCTGTTGAGGTAACTGATACAGGTTCTACCAAGAATCTTGTTGCCATAGCCATCAAGGACAACTCTGATATGAGCATTCGAAAAGCAAAGAAAGCGCTTGAATCAATACCGGCTGTAATTGCAGGGGGTTTGACGAAAGAGGCTGCTGAAACTTTGCAGAAAGTTATCGTAGAATACGGAGGTAAGGCTGAGATCAAAAAAACCTAAGTAGGTTTTTCCTAATCTGATTCCACAGATCACATTTAGATGAAAAGTTGAGGCGTTCCGCATTGCGGAGCGCCTTTTTTATTTGCCTGCCACAAGTGGTATACTACCTCTATGAAAATTATTCCAAAAATACAAAAGGACTTTGAGTGGGTAGCTTGGGGTCCAAAAGAAATAGATGTTGAGGTTAAGAAGTATGTTGAAACACTAAAAGAGAACTATAAAAAGATAAAAGAAATACCTAAAAAGGAAAGAACCTTTGAAAATACTATCTATGCCATGGAAAAGGCTGGTGATGTTGGTTATGAAAACAATGCTATTAGTTTTTTAAAGTATGTGAGCACAAGCAAGAAAATAAGAGAAGCTTCTCATCAAGCTGTTATTTGGGCGTCTTCTCAATTAGCAGAAATAAACAATGATTTAGATTTATACAGAGCTTTCAAAGAATATAACCCTAGAAAGGAAAATCTAACTGATGAAGAAAAAAGACTATATAAAAATACAAAGATTTGGTTTGAAAATAAAGGTTTTCATTTGTCTGAAGAAGAAAGAAAAGAGATGGTAAAGATTTCTCAGAGAACATCAAAGCTTGAAAGCGAATTTTCAAAAAACATTGATTCATATGAGGATCATATTTTATGTACAAAAGAGGAGCTGTCTGGATTGCCAGACAACTATATTTCAAATCTTAAAAAGGATAAGAAGACAAAAAAATATATAGTAAGCCTAGACTATCCAGAGCTAGTCCCTTTTATGACTTTTTCTGAAAGTGAAAAGAAGAGAAAAGAGCTTGCTGTTAAAAATGGTAAAAAAGGTGGTAAGAAAAACCTAAAGATACTTCAGGAGCTTTTGATTCTCCGAAAGAAAAAAGCTGAGATACTTGGTTATAAATCATACTCTGAAATGGTGGTTAAACATAGGGTTTCAAAAAATCCAGAGAATATCAAGAATTTCCTAGAGGAGACCTTAAAAGATCTAAAGCCAAGAGTAAAGAAAGATACTATCGCTTTGCAGAAATTTGCAAAAAAAGAATTGGGATTAAAAGAGCTTACGTTCTTTAATACAGCTTATGCTTCAAACAAAATGAAGAAATCTTTGTTTGATTATGATCCCAATATAACAAAAGAATATTTCCCCCTAGATAAAGTAATGGAATATATGTTTCAGCTTTTTGGAGGTCTGTTTGGAGTTTCTTTTAGGAAAAATAATTTACAGCTTTGGCACAAGGACGTACTTTCTTATGATGTTATAGAAAAAGGTAAGCCGGTAGCTCATGTTATTTTTGATTTATTCCCTAGGCCAGGGAAGTTTAGTCATATGGCTTGCTGGAATTTCATGGCAGGAGAAGACGAAAAATTCCGCAGTAAAAACTATAAAGCTCCAGTATCTGTGATTGTAGGGAATTTCCCAAGAGGTACAAAAAAGAATCCATCTCTTCTTTCTGTTGGAGAAGTTAGGACTTTGTTCCATGAGTTTGGTCACATGAGTCATGATTTTCTTACAAGGGCTCATTATGCAGCTTTTGCAGGTACAGGAACTGATGAGGATTTTGTTGAGACACCTTCTCAAATGTTCGAAAACTGGACTAAAGATATAGATATTTTAGTGGACATGTCTTCTCATTATAAGACAGGAGAAAAGCTTCCCGTAGACATACAAGAAAAAATTAAAAGCATGAAAACCTTTATGAAGGCTGGTGAACATTATGGAACATTTGTTTATGGTGTTGAAGATTTATTAATGCATACGACTCACTACAATAAAGATTTACGAAAGCTATCAGAAATGATTGATAAAAAATACAGCATGGTAAAGCCAAACAAACAATCTCTTCATCCTGCTGGTTGGGGTCATATGACTGGATATGCTGCTAGTTATTACACTTATGTTTGGTCTCTAGTTTACGCTTACGACCTATTCTCAAGATTCAAAAAAGAGGGAGTCAGGAGTAAAAAGGCTGGTAAAGACCTTAGAGATAAAATACTCTCAAAAGGTGGCTCTGAAGATGAAATTGGTCAAATGAAGGCATTTTTAGGGCGAAAACCAAACAATAAAGCCTTCCTAGAGGCCCTTGGTGTCAAGTAATCAAAAGTTCTAATTTTTCTGGTACAATAATTTTATGGAAAAAACAATTGAAAAAATATTTAATACATCTTCTTCAGGGGAGAAAAGTGAAGCTGTAAAAAAACTTATTGATCAAAGTACTCCAAATACTGATTTCTTTATGATGGTTGTTCTGTCTATTGCCATGGCAACATTTGGTTTACTGCTAGATAATACAGCCATTGTGATTGGAGCCATGCTTATTGCCCCAGTACTTTCACCGATTCTTTCTTTAGGGATGGGGATTGTGATGTTTAATGAGTCACTTATAAGAAGGGCAGTATTCACACTCGGTAAATCTTTGCTTTACGCTATAGGGGCTGCATTTTTGATTGGTCTTCTTTTTGGTAGCAAAGATGGTGTATCTGTTCGAGAAGTCTTGTCCAGAACAACTCCAAATTTACTTGATGCAGCAGTGGCTGTTGTGGCTGGGTTTGCTGCATCTTTTGCACTAATCAAGCCAAAAATGTCTGAAGCTATACCAGGAATTGCAATTTCTGTTTCACTTGTACCGCCACTAGCTGTGACCGGACTTGGTTTAGCAACACTAAACTTTGCAATTGCAAAAGGGGCGTTCCTTTTGTTTGTAGTTAATATTTTGGGAATTATTTTTGCCAGCGTTTTCGTTTTCTCTTCGATGAATTTATATACAAAAAGAGGGACAGCTGATAGAGCTATTAAAGATGCAGATAAAGTTGTAGACATAGAAAAAGATGAAGATATAATAATTACAGAAAATGAATCAAAAGTATCTCAGCCACTTCAGAAAAATCCAGAGCTTGCAAAGGGTGAACTAGAAAGCTCCCTAAAAGAAGTTTCTATTACCGAAGGAGACGTCTTAAATAAATAATTAAAAAAACCACACTAAATGCTGTGGTTTTTTAGTCATCCTGATCTCTATTTGTCTCTGGATAACTGTGATGTAAATGTTGCTTTGCTCTTTCAAGTAGTTCTGATAGATCAAAGCTATCCATCATGTATTTGAAATATTTAGCAGACTTTTTTCGAAGCATCGTAGACTCATATAAGTTGAGATTTTTATCGATAAACCTAAGCTCCTCTGGTCTCAAAGAATCTATATCTTTGTTTGTTATTCTGACAAAGTTAGACCAGTCTACATTTAATCTTCTAAGAATATTTTCTAAATTTGGATTTCCTGTATTTTCCATTGCTAGTGCTTTTAGATAACTGTACTCTGAAAAATTTGTATTGTCTAGATAATAAAAACTCCCAATCAATCTTTGACGGGGAGCTTAACTAACTGTTCTGCGATTTTTATGACACGCTTACTTAAGTGTTTAGAATTACACTTACGAACACGAATCATTTTCTTTGATTTACTGAGGCTTAGAAAGTCTCTTAGATACTCATGTTCTTGCTGTGTTACAGAATATCTGCTGATTTTGCACTCTTTTTCTTCTACCAGATGTGCAATCCGGTTATACGGGCCATTCAGGCTCGAAAGAAGTCTGTTTTCCTCAAAAGTTGCCATGACCTTGTCTTTTGTTCTATTTTTACCATTTTATACCCAAAAATCAAGTGTTTTGAAATATGCTAAAATTGGCTAATGAATGAGAAGAAATTCAAAGAGGAATACAAGCTCCTAAATCCTGAGCAAAAAAAAGCAGTAGACACCATAGATGGCCCTGTTTTTGTGATGGCTGGCCCTGGAACAGGAAAGACTCAGATTCTAACTCTTAGAATTGCAAATATTTTGAAGGAGTCTGCCGGAGTAGAACCAGAAAATATACTAGCTCTAACATTTACCAATACCGCAAGTTACAATATGAGAGAGAGACTTACCGGTTTGACAGGTTCTGAACTTTCTCACAGAGTTCAAATAAATACTTTTCACTCTTTTGCCGAGGAGATGATTCGATCACATACGGACTTTTTCCCAAGATTTTTTGGAGCAAGATTGGTCTCTGATATTGAAAGAATAGAAATACTCGAAGAAATTCTGTCTACCATGAAGACTAGTCACTTCTCGGTCTTTAAAAGACGGCAAGGAACAATGATGACGATTCTTTCAGCTCTGGATAAGATAAAAAATGAAGGATTAGATCCGGAGGAATTCAAGCAGAAAACTCTAGAGCAATTTGAACTTTCTATGAAGGATGAAGAGATCTTCTATAAAGTATCTAGGGGTGATTACAAAAAAGGCGATATCAAACCAGCTGAATTAGCTAAGAGAGAAAGGAGAAGAGATAAAAACTTAGAACTTGGAGAGATTTTTTCTGTTTATCAAAACAAGCTTGAAGAAAAATCAATGTATGATTTCTCTGATCTTATCTTGTTTTTCATACATGGTCTTAGAGAGAGCGATGGATTTCTAGCTGAGATGCAGGAGAGGTTCCAGTACATCCTCGTGGACGAGCATCAGGATACAAATGACGCTCAAAACACAATCATTCATCTGCTGATAGATAATCCTGTACACGAAGGAAAGCCAAACCTATTTGTTGTGGGTGATGACAAACAGGCAATCTTTCGTTTCGCTGGAGCTTCAAATGAAAGTTTTGGAAAATTGAAATCTCTTTTAGATGAGATGCTGGTTATTGATTTGGTTCATAACTATAGATCTGGTCAGCATATTCTGGACTCTGCACAATCTCTGATTGTAAAAAGCGGGGAACATAAAGAAGCTCAAGAATTAAAATCGTTTTTCGTGGACCGATCTGGCCCTTTAGAGTATCGAGAATTTTCTACATATAAATCAGAGCTTCTTTGGTTGGCAAAGGATGTAAAAGCTAGACTATACTCTGGAGAAGATCCAAATGAAATAGCTGTTCTTTATCGAAACAATGCTGACGCAGCTGGAGTTAGGCAGATTTTTGATGCTATGGATATTCCTTATAAAGATTTGTCTAAAATAAACCTGCTTGAGGATATGGATATTCTAAAGCTATTTTTGCTACTTCGAGTTTCTAGTGACTTTCTTTCTGATGAGCACATGGCCAGAGTTCTATATATTGATTTTCTAAAGTTTGATGTTTTCTTCACTCAGAAAGTGCTAGCGAGACTTAGAAATACAAGAAGGGGTCCTAGTAAAAATATCTACTCTATTCTTAGTGATGAAAAAATACTAAAAGAAATAGGTGTAGAAAAAGATATGATATCTAAGGCGAAAGATTTTGTTAAATTTTTGAACGATTCAAAGAAGAAGTCAGAAAATGAAAACTTCAGTACATACTTTGCATGGTTTGTTAGAGAGTCTGGGTTCCTGGAGTACTTACTTGGGCGCCCAAATGCAGTTCTGGCTTTGTCTAAATTAGAAAAGATTTTTGATGAAATAAAAAATGAAACAACCAGAAGAGGGGAATTTTCTCTTTCTGATTTCTTGTACTACCTAGACTCGCTCAAGAGACACAATTTGAGAATTTCTATTCCTCAGGATTCTTTGGATGGAGTGTCTTTAATGACATATCATGGGTCCAAAGGGTTGGAGTTTGATTCGGTTTATATCATTCGAGCAATAGCTAAGAGGGCTGTGCCAAGAGAAATATCTTTGCCTTTTAATGATTTCTCATCAGGGTTAATTGATGATGAGAGGAGGCTATTTTATGTAGCCCTCACTCGTGCCAAGAAAGATGCTTTAATAAGTTCTTATGTCTTAAATGAAGAAGGTAAAGAGAAAAACAAAACACCTTTTGTTGAAGAGATAGAAGGTTTGGTGACTGTAGACACGGACTCCTTTGAATCAGGACTGGGTACACAATTTGCAAATTTTTTCAGAGAGGGAGCTCCAAGACTTTTGTCTATTTCAAATCAAGAATATATTTCAGATAAATTTTTAAGTAGTAAATTGTCTGTTTCTGCATTGAACAACTTTGTGGAGTCACCAATACTTTATTTTTTTAGGAATCTTATTCATTTACCTGAAGCAAAAACCGCTCATCTAGATTTTGGAAATCTAATTCATGGCGCCCTAGAGAATTATTTCAATGAATGTAAAAAGAAAGGGGGGATTTTAAAGAAAGATGTTTTGAAAAAATCTTTTGAAAAGACCCTGGAAGCTTATCCTGCCTATCGTGAATTTGAAGAAAGAGGATGGGAATTCATAACTGAGTATTTTAAAGAAAGGCAAAAGAGTTTTGATGTGCCTCTTGAGAATGAGTTTAGAATTCCAGCTGTTCCATTTGAGCTTCGAGATGGCCAAATTTTGAATTTAACCGGTGTCATGGATAAGATCACGAGAGACAAGGAGGGAAATATAGTTGTTTGGGATTATAAAACAGGGAAGGCATACAGTGATATGTCAAAAGACAGAAAAGAAAAAATTCGAAGACAGGCTACTTTTTATAAACTCCTTCTTCGACATGCTTACAGTGGTAGGTATGATTTTCATAAGGCGGTTTTTGATTTCATAGAGCCGAATAGTAAAGGAGAATTTGAGAGAGCTGAATTTGAGATATCTCCGTCTGAGGTTGATGATCTTCGAGATTTAATTCAAGAGCTTGCTGACACAGTGCTCTCTGGTGAACTTCTAAAGACTGAGTATAAAAAAACAGATAAAACAAAAGATTACTTAGAGTTACTAGATCTAATAAATGGTGACCCAGAGCAAGGAGAACTGTTTGATAAATAAAAAAACCTGCAAACCAAAAAGCTTGCAGGTTTTTGAGATAAACTTCAATTGAGGAGCTTTTCAATAGGATCTTTTCTTATTTCTCCTGAAAAAATATGTTCTGTTTCAGACTGAACCCTTTCTACTCCATGAACTTCTGAATATTTATGGTCAATCTGGTCCTGAATTTTATCACGGTCAAATTTGTATTTTGCGCTCATGGCAAATTCAGCTGCTTCTCTATACTCCGAAAGCAAAAGTACACCTTTGTCTATCAGATCTCCAATACGTAATCCTGTAAGCTCGGAAGTGGCGTAGATACTAGCATTTCTAAGCTTCTTGGTTTCGTGTGGAAATAACGCAATTAAAACCTCCTCAAAGTATTTGAAGTACTGCTGTTCTTCAGTCTTTTTCATTTTGTATATTTTTCCTCATTTTAGCTAAAAAAGACTTGTTTGCAAGAGTTTTAGAATCGTTGACTTTTTACCTGTACTGTTTTAGAGTTTATCTGAATGTTAATTAAAAGGTAGTACATGAAAAATTTATCTATTTTAAGACTTTTGGTCGTAGTGCTTTGCGCACTCCCATCAGTAACCAATGCTCAACATTTTTTCCGAGGGTCGCATGTCATCGACCCAAACGCATCTTGTAATGTAAACGGAGTAGACAATATTCCGGTACCTCTTTTGGATGGAACAGCGTTTATCGTTGGCTCCCTTGAAAACGGCAGGATATTTGTGAACCATGTTGATTCACAAGGGGATTTACTGGAAAGCGAAACCTACGAATCAAACTTTGGTCTATTTGCAAAAGATGCTGTTGTTTATGGAGACAAGTTGATTGTCGCCATTAAAGCAACTACATTTGCACCAATGACAGATCATCCGGCTAGGCTAATAATTAGAGCAACTAATCTAGAAGAGGTTGTAGACTTCAGTTATTGGTTTGACGAAGGTGTTATTCCAAAAATAATTGTGGGTGGATACAGCCTGCTTGTCGAACGAGATTTCGATCAGGTTGAGCTATGGGACATCTCAGGAGAAGATCCTGAAACAGTTTTCCTGTCGAGTGGTTCTGTTGGTTATGCAGTGGACAATCCAGAAGAAGGATTGTTTGCATTTAGCACAAACACTTTTGCTGGTGTATTTGATTACAGTGGGATTTCTTCTGTTGAAGTCAACTACGAATATACAAGTCCGAATGGTTTGTATACTTCTAACTTCACAACTCCATGGGGGGTTGGTTGGAGTAGTGATAGTATTGCTGAATTCTATGATGTCTTGTATCAAGGTAAGAGAGTCACAGCAGATGTTGTATCTGGTATAGCTCATGAGAATGACTGGAGTGAATCTGGTAAGCATCCAAGATTTGCATTTAAAGAGCAGATTAGACTTGGTCTTTTAACAAATGTACCTTTAGGTCAAAACATTGATGACGGTTCATCAATTTGGTGTGGGGATTCCATATACAATGTTAAGAGCGAGCTGCCTGTTGACCAATTAATTTCATGGGTCACCCAAATGGGTCATGCTAGACTAGATCAAGAAGGAAAGTTTATCTGGATAACAGGTAAGATGGGTGGGTACGGTCATGATGGAAACTTCCAGTTCTTTGGAAAAATTCCAGCTGAAGCCTATCCTTTACCAAATGAGCCTTTGGTCCAAACGGGAATTCAGGGTTTGCAGTCAAATCAGGTGCTTGAGATCTATCCAAACCCTTCAAATGGTCAATTTTATTTCTTTGGGTTATGTGGCAACTATGATGTAAAAGACTCCTTTGGTAGAGCCTTAGAAACAATTTCTGTTACTAGCTCAAATGGTCAAGAAGTTGACCTAAGAGGATTGTCATCAGGTGTGTATACAATAGGTAAAAACAAAGGAAAAATAAAGAAGCTGGTTATCCAGTGATTTAAGGCGGGAATTCTTTCTCGCCTTTTTAATATGGGTTATAATATAAGGGTATAATCAAAAAATGCACCGTTTTAAAAAAACAATTTTAAAAGCTCAAATATTCCTTATATTTGTTGTTGTTGCCTATATGGCGATATCTTTTTTTCCTGCGAGAGCGACTTCTGATTGGGATCTCGTTGGTAATGGAAAATTTGGTGGTATGGAATATCTTGGGAACTCTCATGATTTAGTCATAATAGACGACACACCATATATTGCATTCTCTGACCCAGATCTATCAGACAGAGTTTCCGTTATGACCTATACATCAGGAACATGGACAAATGTTGGTTTGCCTGGTATTTCCGCCAGCACGACCGAATACATGAGACTTGCTAAGTCATATTCTAGTCCAGGAAACTTATATATTGCTTATTCTGACGCTGCGAATAGTGGCGGTTTGACTATTAAAGAATGGAATGGAGTTACTTGGAGCACTATAGGTTCTGAGAATATGAGTTCTGGTAATGTTGGTCGGAATTTTGACATGGACACAGAAAATGATGTGGACGGGAGTTTACCTTATGTTATTTATCGGGACCCGTTATCTACATCTGGGACTAGGGCCACAGTAAAAAAATGGAATGGAACAACGTGGGATACTCTTGGGGCTGCGGAGCAATCAACTTTTCACTCAGCTTATCATCAGATCGAATTTGACGGTGCTACGCCATACATATCTTTTGTAGATACAGGTACCCCATCAAAACCTGTTGTTAAATCTTTTAATGGAACAACATGGGACACAATTGGTTTATATGAATTTGGTTCTGGTGATGCTAGCTATCTTGATTTAGCTCTTGATACTTCTGGAGCAACTACCACCCCTTATGTTGCTTTTGGTGATTCTGATTATGGTCAAAAAGTTCATGTTATGAGCTACGTCAGCGGAACATGGACAACAGTTGGGTTGGCTGGTTTCTCTGACAATACTTCATCTAATTATCAAAGGTTCGAGATAGATTCTAGCGGAGTTCCATATATTACATACACAGATAATAATGGTGTATCTAATTTAATAGGAGTTAAAACGTATAACGGTTCGTCTTGGGTGGATCTTGGCACCCTCTCTGCTTTCTCAGACGCATTCCCTTTTTTTGGTTCAGACATTTCTATAAATTCAGTGGGTGAAGTACTTGTTTCTTATTTTGATTCTCTCACAGATGCGGGAGTTTCAGTGAGAGTCTACTCTACTCTAACCAGGTCTCTAGCCTATGCTGGAAACTTCACAGAGGCTGTGGCGAATGATGGATCGGTGGATGGGTCACGAGTGGCCACACTGACTGATGATACTTTTGTAAACGCAGGCTCCACTCTTACGGAAGGTACCCACTTCACACTTACAAACAAACCAGCAGGACTAACTGCTGTTATGAATGTAAATGGAGGTGGAACAACAGCTACTCTTACATTCACAGGAAACGCCACAAACCATGCAAATGCAAACGATGTCTCTAATCTAATGATTACATTTTTAGATAGCGCTTTTGCAACAGCCCTAGAAGCAACAAATGTTGCCAACTATACCGATGCTGTGGGTACTGTTGATTTCACAACTTATTCTGCAAGTGAATTCGTAACAACCTGGGAAAATCCTCCATTTACATCAACCTCAATCACAATCCCAACATTCCCGGGGGAGACCTATGATTACGACGTGGACTGGGATAATGACGGTATATTTGATGAATTTGGTCTAACAGGAGATGTGACGCATGATTACGGTGTTACTGGAACTTACACCGTCCGAATTAGGGGAGACTTTCCAAGGTTTTATCTTAATTTCGGAGCAGATAGATTCAAGATACGTTCTGTTGATCAGTGGGGTGACCAGGTCTGGACCTCCATGGCGAATGCTTTCGCAGGTGCCTATTACTTGGATATCTCTGCCACTGATTCGCCAGATCTTTCATCGGTAACAGACATGAGTTTTATGTTCCTTAGAGCAGATACTATGAATAGTGATATTTCTGCCTGGGATGTATCGAATGTAACAAGTACTCAAGGTATGTTCCAGACAGCCTTTGCCTTCAACCAGGATATTTCTGCCTGGGATGTTTCATCTGTGGTGGACATGAGTTACATGTTTAAAGAGGCATCAGATTTTAACCAGCCGCTCAATGCTTGGGGTACTGATGTTTCGTCTGTAGAAACTATGCAGGGTATGTTTGAGGGGGCATCAGATTTTAACCAGGATCTAAACTCTTGGGATGTTTCTTCTGTGACAAATATGGTTAGTATGTTTCAGGATGCAACTTCCTTTAATGGAAGTTTGTCAGGTTGGGACGTTTCATCTGTAACATCAACCATATATATGTTTGATGGTGCCACATCTTTTAACCAACCTCTAAACTCTTGGAGTCTTTCGAGTGCTACATCACTTTATGACATGTTTCAAGGTGCAATATCTTTTAACCAACCCCTAGATTTATGGGAGACTTCTTCGTTTTCAATTGCTGGCCGAATGTTCCAGGGGGCCACATCTTTCGATCAGGATTTGGGGGATTGGGATGTCACATCTCTTTCATATGCAGATGATATGTTTGATGGGGTTACTCTTTCCCAGTCAAACTATGACTCACTCCTAATCGGCTGGAACGCACAAGTGCTAAATAGTGGATTAACCTTTAGTGGAGGAAACAGCACCTACTGTGTAGGTTCTGCAGCTCGTGCAAACATGATCTCATCTGATCTATGGACAATTACAGATGGTGGTCAAGATTGTGCTTCTCTCTCATACTCCGGAAACTTCACCGAATCAGGATCCAACGATGGATCAGTTACCGGATCTAGAGTCGCAACACTAACAGATGACACATTCATAAACGCAGGTTCTACACTTACAGAAAACACTCACTTTACACTTACAAACAAACCAGCAGGAATAACCGCAGTTATGACTGTAAACGGAGGGGGAACAACAGCTACACTTACTTTTACTGGTAATGCGACAAACCATGCTGATGTTAACGATGTAACCGATCTAACAATCACATTCGAAGATGGTGCATTTACAAACACTGCAACAGCATCGAACGTAACAAACTATACCGATGCAAATGGATCGGTTGACTTTATTGACCCAGGAACTCTTTCATACTCAACAGCAACATTTACTGAGAGTGGTTTAAACGACGGAACAATATCAACCACTGCCACACTAACCCTCACAGGAGACACCTTCAAAACCTCTGGTGGAGCAATGACAATCAGTGATGACTACACAGTAGCCAATGTACCATCAGGATTAACCATGGTTGTAACTGGAACTTCAGGTACAACAGCCACTGTTGCACTTACTGGAACAGCCGCAGCCCACGCAAATGCAAACGATATTTCAAACATGGGACTTACATTCACCAATGCTGCCTTCACGGGAGGAAATGCTGCGGGAATTACTGGGTATGCAAATACAGGGTTGAGTGTTGATTTTGATGATCCAGCAGTTTTGTCTACCGATGACTTCGTAACCACATGGAAAACAAACAATGCTGGAACCTCAAATTCAACCTCAATCACTATTCCAACCACAGGAGCAGGATACTCATATAAGGTTGACTGGAACAACGATGGTGATTTTACTGACGTCAATACTTATGGGGGTGGTGTCGATGAAGCGACGCTCTATACTGGTGATGTTACTTTTGATTTCGGAGTAGCCGGAACTTACACTATCCGAATTACTGGAGATTTTCCTAGAATTTATTTTAATAACAGTGGAGATAAATTAAAGATCCTAGATGTTGATCAGTGGGGTAATCAGGTTTGGACAAGTATGGCGAGTGCTTTTAGTGGTGCGGCTAACTTAGAGGTAAATGCAACTGATTCACCTGATTTATCTTCTGTTACAGATACTTCATATATGTTCCAAGATGCCATCTCCTTCAACCAAGACATCTCTTCTTGGAATGTTTCAGGTGTTACTTATATGGCGGGTATGTTCTTTAGTGCGGTCTCTTTTAATCAAGACATTTCAGGATGGGATGTGTCAAGTGTTACAGGTATGTCTTCTATGTTCTTTAACGCTAATTCTTTTGATCAACCAATAGGTGTCTGGGGTAATGACACTGCACTTGTTGTGAATATGGGTAGTATGTTTCAATCTGCCAGTTCATTTAACCAAGATATCTCTGGGTGGAACACAGGAAGTCTAACAAACACATCTCAAATGTTTTCGGGCGCCACCTCCTTCAACCAAGACATTTCTTCTTGGGATGTTTCGGGTGTTACTGATATGTCGTATATGTTCCTTGGTGCAGTCTCTTTTAATCAACCCCTTAATGCGTGGGGTGCTGACATTGCTTTAGTTACGGATATGAGCCAGACATTTTCGGGCGCCACCTCCTTCAACCAAGATCTTTCAAGCTGGGATATGTCTTCTGTAGATATCATGCTCGGTATGTTTTATGGTGCAACCTCTTTCGATCAAGACCTTGGTTCATGGGACGTAACATCTGTTACAGATGCAACTCAATTTTTGGATGACGTAACCCTCTCCCAATCAAACTACGACTCACTCTTAATCGGCTGGAACGCACAAACACTCCAAAGCGGGGTAACCTTCTCCGGGGGAAACAGTACCTACTGTGCTGGGTCTGCAGCTCGTGCAAATATGATCGCATCTGACTTGTGGACAATCACTGACGGTGGGGACGGATGTGTATCTGTAACGTATGACACTACTACTTTTTCAGAATCAGGATCAAACGACGGAACAATCACAACAACGGCAAACATTACTTTAACGGGGGACACTTTTGTCGCAGCCACCTCTGGAGCCATGACAATCTCTACTCACTATACAGTTTCAAACGTTCCAACAGGATTAACTATGGTTGTAACTGGAACATCTAACACAACAGCCACTGTCTCACTTACTGGAACAGCCGCTGCACATCAAGATGCAGACGACATCTCAAACATGGGACTTACATTCCTAGGCGATGCATTTACTGGAGGTTCGGCTGCAGCAATTAATGGATATTCAAATACGTCTTTATCAGTAGACTTTGATGATAATGGTGGGGGGCCTCCATACACACCGCCACCAGTTTGCTCTCTGTCTGCGCCACAATCTATAAATCTAGGAAGCGTTTTGAATCTTGTGTGGGGAGCTGTTGGGTCTGGAGACTTTTATTTTAAACTTTCAGATGACAAACCTTCTATATCAAATTACGAGCAGATATATCACAAATCAACCACAGGTATTACTATTCTGCCTCAATTTATAACTCAGACAACAAGATTTTTCTTCGATGCTATTAACCAATGGGGCGCTACAACTTGTGAAGAAGAAGTTGAGGTTATTCAACCTGACCCACTTATGTGTACAGCCAGCTTCAGCGATTCATCGGTGACCGAGGGTGAAGAAACCACTTTATCTTGGGATATAACAGGTGGTGTGGAGCCTTATATAGATGAAGAAGAGTCATCTATGGTTGTAGTTGCTCCTGATCTAGAGGAGGGTGAATCAATCGCAAGCTTTACTTTCGATGTTTCAGTTACAGACAGTTCTTTTCCTGAGCCACAGACAGCTCAATGTACTGCTGATTTGGAGGTAGTGTCACCTTTTGTATGTAATGAGACAACCTTGAGCAGTTCAGTTATATTCCTTAGTGATACAACTACTCTATCTTGGAGTTCAACAGGAGGGAATCCTCCGTATGATTTGAATGGAGAGTCTTCGCCTCAAGATATTCTTGGTTCAGATCTAGGGGTTGGGCAACATGATATAGAGATTATAACAACTGACAATGAGGGGCGTGAGGCTGAATGTCCTGTTGTTAGTCTTGAGGTTCTTGCTGATCCAATAATTGCTCCAGAGACTCTAGGGTGTACAGACCAAGAAGCTTTGAACTACAATCAAAACGCAAATGAAGATGATAATTCATGTCAGTATGATCAAGAGACTGAGGTCCTAGGTTGTACAGACTCAACAGCTCTGAACTATAATCCTCTTGCTACAGAGAATAATAATTCTTGTCAGTATGAAAATATTCCTGTTATTGGATGTATGGATCCTTCTGCTTTGAACTATAATCCAGACGCCACTCAAAATGCTAATTCATGTTTGTACCCGCAAGATGATCCTGATATTGACCTTATTGACCCCCTTGAGCCTATAAGCCCAGGTGATATTTCAGATCCTTCTGGAGGAGACATCCCAACTGTTGATGACACACCTATAGATGTTATTGGTCCGACAGAGCCAATTATTTTCAGAACCGTTGATATTGCAAACTTTGTAGACAAACCAGAAACTAAAGTCGGGGTGGCTGTGGCTCTTGTTGTTGGAATAATCTCTGCTATTGCTGGAGCATTTGCCGCACCTCTGGCTGGATCTGAGTTGCTACTTCTCCCTGCAAGACTTTGGAACTTATTCTTGACTGCTCTTGGATTAAAGAAGAAGCAAAGACCATGGGGTACAGTTTATGATGCTAAGACAAAGAGACCTCTAGATCCTGTATATGTAACTCTTACAAATATTCAAACAGGTGATGAGAAGAACGCTATCACAGATATGGATGGAAGATATTCATTCCTTATCGACCAACCTGGAACATATCGAATATCTGCAAAGAAGAAAGATTATGATTTCCCTTCACATGCACTTATTGGTCAGCTTAGTGATCACCTGTATCAAGATCTATATTTCGGAGCACCATTTGAAGTTGCTGAGCAGGGTCAGATTGTTACAAAAAACATCCCTCTTGATCCAACAGCTTTGAACTGGAATGAGCAGGACAAGATAGATAATAATAGGCTTAAATTCTTTAAGAAAAGAGATTATGTAATCACAAAAATTGGGGATATATTGTTCTACCTAGGGTTTGCTGTTGCTACATTAGCCCTGATCTTCTTCCCAGCTCCATACAATATCGGGACATTTGCACTATATATAGTATTTGCTGTTATTAAGAAAACAGGACTTGGTGGAAGACCAAATGGGTCTGTAACAGATTCAAATGGGGATCCAGTACCATATGCTATCCTGAAACTTATTTCCCCAAGACTAAATCAGGAAATAAAACATACAGTAGCTGATAAGTATGGAAGGTATCATCTTCTTGCAAACAACGGAGAATACAGCCTGAGAGTGGAAGAGATAAAAGGTGAGGCCGTTGTAAACGAGATAACTAAAAATGCAAAGATTAATAAGGGTTACCTAAATGAAAAGCTAAAGATGTAGATATTAAAAACCACTCTTAAAGTGGTTTTTAATATAAATGCTATTCACAGTATAAATAAATATTGATTGTATTTATTATTGTCTATGATAGTATTTCTTGAAAATCAAAAAACAAATATTTTGGAAGGAAAGACAATTAAACAAAAGATTGGTGATTGGTGTGGAAGGGTCATATTGGTTGTAATGTTAATTCTTACTTTCGCTGTAGTGTGGCAGGGTAGTGCTAAGGCTCAAGGATTAGATAGCAGCTGCTTCGTTTTTGAGAAAGCTGGAACAGAGCTAACTATCTATGCTTGTGATTACGGGGAATATAGAGTTGTTGTCACTCTAGATGGAAATATTGCATCTGGTGGTATTCTGACAAGCGACACACCTTGTCCAATATTCTACATTGAGAAAGGTTCAAAGATTTTCATTAAGGATGAAGAGACAGGAGAGGTTATTTTAGAGGGTTCATATTGAGCCCTCTTTTATATTGCATTTTTTTATTCGTGTGATAACATCTTTCATCTGTTGTTCTTTAAACCAAATAAAAAAGTGAATGAGTAAAAAAGTAAGCAGGAGTGATGACAAGTTACTCTCTAAAAAAACCATTGTTATTTTGATGATTGCAATGCTTTCGGTTGCTGTGTTGTATGCAAATGCGAATAGCGTCCTTGGGTATTATACTGAATGTTTCTCAGTTTATGAGTACAAAGAAGGTGGTAAAGAATTCATAATGATCTCACACGAAGATCAGTGTGGGGTGAATGAGTTCAAGGTAATCATCTATGCTCTAAATGAAGACGTGGTCTTCGAAGAGACTGTCTATGATCCAAGAAAGGGGATCGAGAAATTAGATGAATATGCGATTGTTCGAGTAACATTTCTTTTAGGTGGAGAAGAAGGAAATTTTCATAAAAATCTTCTTTCAGAAAAAAGAGAGGGTATATAAACCTCAGAGAACACCCAGTTTGGGTGTTTTTTTATTTGCTTTATTTAATAAAGATTTTGAGCTATTATTATCCTTATGAAAGGACACTTACACCCACTTACAGTGGTCATGCAAGACGCAGTTAAGATATTTGAAAGTCTTGGTTTTTCTGTTGCCACAGGTCCAGAAATGGAGGATGGATGGCACAACTTCGATGCACTAAATGTGCCTAAGGATCACCCTGCACGTGATATG
>Ga0100378_1000614_pt1 | contig 38965 bp, 57 predicted proteins | sample CryGeymeta201502_FD_81535 | JGI IMG/M metagenome (GOLD analysis project Ga0100378, IMG submission 81535) | Groundwater microbial communities from Crystal Geyser aquifers in Utah, USA - Crystal Geyser metaG 2015-02 | ecosystem: Environmental > Aquatic > Deep subsurface > Groundwater | place: USA... | reverse complement strand
CACATTTCTTATAGTAATGTGCAAATTTTATACGTTGATGTCACATTTGTAAATTTGTATAGAATAATCGCACATGTATGAAATGTTTTTTTCATTTTCACACATATGTGCAAAATGGTTATGCTTTGATTTTTGCACGAAACAGCTGCAGTGTTAATGACTCACGACTATACGGCTGTTAATGGATGAGGAAGTTCTATACTATTCTAAAATTGGTGGGATATATAAGACAATATGTTGAGATAAAAACTATTCTGCTAAAATGTAAAATGCATTTCTTCTCACCTTCTGTGAGCTTTGTAACAAAAAAATGGAAGCCTCCATTTTATTTTAGTAATAAGCTATAATATGTTTTCTAAGAAATATAGTTCCCAGTCATAACTGTCTGTCAGCGCTTTGCCTTTCCAACTTGAAGCCTTCCCCAATGCCCATTCTCAAAGAATTTTGCAAAAAAAATAAATGTAGAATCAGTTTTCGGATTTCTTCTTCAGCCACATCTTCAACTCTTTCGAGCAGAGGCTGTACTCCCGACTAACGTCAATGGTCTCACTATGCCTTCTGGGTTTCTTCTAGGGAGGGCAGGCTTCTTCATCGTTCCTCTGCCTGTAGATGCTTCTGGGATTCGATCCATCACAAGTCTTGGAGAGGTCCCTATTCAGTCGAGTTTTGCTCCGTTAAACCTTAGGCACATCAGTGGGAACATTGCTATCATTTTCAAATTTCTTGCCGTCAATGGAAAACCCTTGCTTGAGAAGATCTAAATCTTCATTGGAAAGGGCCTCTTGGCGAGTCTTTTTTTGGGCGTAAAAGTTTATGGCCAGGTCACTGTTGGTAGGGTTGACTTTGCCTGTGCGGTCTGCTTTTACCATCTCAGGATTGTTTTATCTGCCTTCAGGTTGACTAACACACTTTCCCATATGCTATTAAATTTGTAAAGATTTAACTGCAAGGCGTTTTAATGGTGATATTTCGCACTATATTCTATACTATCGAATTTTCCTCTCGAACCAGCAGTCCCTACTCCAACGCAACGCCCCCTGCCCAAATTCGATCAAAGAGCACAATAACAGATCATTCAACAGCACTTGTCTTTCTTTCTGTCCTCCTTTATCTCCGATTGGTAAGCTGATTTCAGTTTGAAGCCCTGGGCTGGTTTTGTTGGCTAGGGCTGGCTCACTTTGTTGCGACTATAAATTTCCTTCACCAAATAATTGAAGGCCTAATTCACGTTCTACCCAGTCTTGGCACTCACAGTGAAAAACTCGCAGTTGTACTCACTCTTTAGGTCGTTTATCCGGTCCTTGTATTTTTCTAGGCGATCATGGAGGTCAGCCGGTGTCAAAAGATCGCTCTTATTCCCCAGTAAAATTTTTGGAATTTCGTTTCCGCAGTGGTTAACAAGCTGTTGAAGCCAGTTTTTGGCATCATTGAGGGAGTCTTCATTGGTAAGGTCGAACACAATGACACCTGCCTTGGAGAGTGTGAAGTAATTATAGACAATAGTTCGATACCTTTCTTGACCGGCAGAGTCCCAGAGCTCTAGGTTGAAGGTAGCGTCAGAATGAGTGACCTTTTTGAATCGATAATCGATTCCGATGGTAGGTTTTTGAGGGTTGAATTCTCCATCGACGTAGCGAATAAGAAGGGTACTTTTCCCCACTGCCGACCTTCCAATAATGATAGTCTTGTAATTCTTGAGCCCAGTATCTTCCAGCTAACTCATTTGCTCAGATTTTATATTACAAAATAATAACACCTCTAATGAAGCCTAAACAGCACATCGGATCACCTCTGCGATCATAAAGATCAAAACTGTAAAACCGGCTGCATAACAGTTCTCATTATACCATTTTATTACCTTATTTAATAAACAACTAATGGACATCCCCACCAACTAAACTACCATACGCGAAGTAACGGCAGATGTCTAAATATTGAGGATCGTACTCATTGGGTTGCCCTACTCGGGGTGTCAACTTGTCGCCAAAGTGCTAGAGCAGGTCTACGGATGTGTCATACTTACTGCCAACATCGACTAAAAACCACCACAAATGTCTATTGAAAAATATATTCGATAGGTCTGCTTTTAACCCTATGGACTAACAACCAGGGCGACCCTATTGATTAGTCACTACCATTCACGAGCATTGCACTAGCTAAAAAAGAGGAACTATGTCAACATCATCCTTGTCGAAGCTCCCTTTAAGGCCCGATATGCCGAATACCTCAAAGATAAGGGGTTGGAGGACAACCATGAGAATGTGAGTCAATTTATGAAAATCGACCAGTAGTTCCAGAATGAAGAGTATGAAGCTTGTTTAGAATACGCGAGAGTAAGGATCTGGCACAAGGGGTCAGTCTAAGATCTAAAAGACTAAATAAAAAGAAAATAAAGAGATATCATCCGCTACTTCAGACCAACCTGGGATCAATATTTTATGAAAATAGCCGACGTCGCAAGAAGGAGATCTAACTGCATGAAAACTTCAGTCGGAGCAGTCATTGTCAACTCCAATAACAGGGTCGTTTCAACAGGTTACAACGGGACCCCAGTTGGTCTAACAGGGTGCTATAAAATGGGGTGTGAACGTTGCAACAGCAATCAGGGCAAACAACTAGATCAATGTCTCTGCCTTCATGCAGAAGAGTCTGCGCTGATTGAAGTAGGTATAGGCAAGACCCAAGGTTGCAGGCTTTACACTACTTACTTTCCTTGCTTTTCCTGCGCCAAGGTCATCAAACAAGCAGGCATTAAAAAAATATACTATATGGACGAATACGAAAAAGAGGACTCCGGAAAGCCGTTCATCAATGAGTATTTTCATCCCGAAGATGTTGTCAAGATTCCTGTTGATAATCTCTATTATTGATTGTTTGTTTACATCAGATCAGAAAATTTATCATACCATGTCTTGCAAGATAGATCACTTTGTTAGCTGGACAATATTTTTGACAAGATTGTTTTATTGGCCCATGTTGAGAACCTTCTGCTCCATCTAGCGAAGAGCACTTTGAGATTATATGAGGGACTATAGCTTTTTCTACAAGTTGGTGTAATTTTCACGAGCATCCAGCACATCATTAGAAAGCTCATCGTTTCTTTCCTTGAGGTTGATGATCTAATCGTCTCGGAATTTGAGCTATTGCTTGTAGAATTATTACAGTGCCTACTTGTCCTTGCTAGCCTGGGCTTTCTGATTGACTTGAATCTATGTGTTCAAGGCTGCATGTTCCCTTTCTTTTAGATCTAAATTCTTTTTCAGTTTCATAATTTACAGGTTCAAGCTTTTTATTTAGCTTTTCAGCTAATTGATATTTTTCTCGTATTTTTCGACATTGGAAGTGAGGTCCTCACTGACAGTGTCGACCTATCTTCTTCTCTGATTGTTCATGAAGATCAAATCCTTCTCAAATTCCTCCTTTTCTTTCTTCAAGAGCTACTTGTATTTTGATAGTTCATTTTCTAACCTATCGATTACTTTGGTCTTTTCTGCCAATAAAGCTTGCTTGTGGTGTTCTAGTTGAGCCCGTTCTTCATCTTTCTGTTTCAGCTCCAAAATGTGATTGCTATTCAATAATTTTATTTTATTTCCTAGTTGTTATATTTCCTGGTCTTTTGATTCTATTATTGCCTTGAGGTGGTTCAGCTAGCCTTGCCGATTGACCTCGGTTTTGTCTTTTATCTTACTTGTTTTTTACTCTCTGGCAATTGACGCCTGTTGGCCTGCTGCCCTGTCCTTATCCCCAGCTAGTATTTAAGCCTGGAGATCATTGATTTTGTTATTCTGGTCAATTATCTTTGATCTGTACTCTCCAAACTCCATCTCATATTGCTTCTTTGTCTCGGCTTTCTTTCGAAGTTAGTCATGGAGTTTCTATCTAGTCAATGAGATAATTTAGTCTTTCTATGCCAGTTTTTCATTCATAACTGCCAGCTGATTGTCATAGTAACCCTTGAAACTGTTCAGATCGGCTTCTCTCAAAACAGCAAGCTTAGCTTTGAGACACTCTTTCTCTTCTTAGCCTCCAATTTCATTGGTGTACATTTTTGAAATCAATTCCTTTATAGTCTGTTCGTACTGCTCAAGATCAGTGCAGTATTGTCCTCTTAACAGATCAATCTCAGCATATATTTTAGCCTGTTATTTTTATTTGATCTTGAGGCATTCCGTTAGCCTTTAATTTTACTTTTCCAGAGAACTTACATGCTAACCATTTGCAGTTTTAGTGAGCTCGCTTTGGACATCAAACATGTCGTAGAGAACTTTTTTATCTTTGTTGCATTTTTATTTTATCTCCAAAATTGTCTCCTGCATTTTTCCTCTTTACTTCTCATTCTAAGCCCTTGTGTCCTTCACACTACTCTTGATCTTGTCATCTTTTTTACTGATAGCATCCTCCAAAACCTCAATTTATTCTCGTAGTTTATCGATCTACTGATTCAGTCTTTTGATCTGATTTTCGTGCTCGATCAGAAAAACTTCCTTATCCCTGCGATACTCCAGATGCATTTTTTGTAGTTTATTTTCATAAAATTGTTTGAGCTAGGATAATTATAGCTTTCGCACGTGTTCAGCATGCTTTATCTAATCCTTTGACCGCTATATGTCGTACTGCAGTTTAGATACCTTCTGCTTGTTCTCACTCTATGACAAGCGATGTTCGTTTCCTAATCGATCTATCTCTGCCTTCAGCTTCATTTTCTCAGCCTGTAGACTTTAAATGTTCTATTGATATATTACTTTCAATTTTTACATCTCATTTCTTTGATCTTGCTCAGTGGTTTAGCGCAGATTTATTCGTTCCTTATTCCACCGCTTTTCCATTTCTGCCTTCTCATCTCTTTAATGGTTCAGGGCTTCTTCGAGTTAGCAGATGGTAGCATCTGTTTGTTCCTTGTGTCTGATGACCTCACTGATAAACCTTTGCTTTTGTGTTTGGACCTCCTTCAGCATTTGGATTTACTGTTCAACTTTATTGTTATAACTCCTTTCTAATGTCTCAATCATCATATTTTTCTCGTGGATAAGTATAGCCATTTCCTGATTTTATGCCAGCAGTTGCTTGTTTTGCTACAGAAGGACTGAGCCTTGATATCCGACGTTGAAGCTGCTTTTTTTCTTATCTATCGTTTTTTAGCCCAGCTGTTAAAAATATGGATTCATCATGGGCGTACTGGGATTGCGGTTGATTCCTTCAGCTTTGGTGTAGGACTTCTTAGTACCAACAATTGTACTTCTTGTCGTTTGTTGTTTTCAGGCTTGTAGTTGTAAGTGCTTTGCCCTGGCGAATGTCTAGACATGCAACTGATTTATTAGTAAAATTAGTATATTTTTATTAACTTTTTCAAGTAAAATCATCCTAGTTCAACTCCTTCTCCAGGCATTTGACCTGCATTCACATCAACATTCTTGAAAGGCAGTTATGATCGGCAAGTCGGGCACGTTAGTTTCACCTGGGTCCATTGATCTAGACACCTAGTGTGAAATATGTGTTTTTCCGAACAGGGAAGCTGATAAATGGCATCTCCAGGGTCTACTTTCATCAGACAAATTGCACACTAACCATCACATTTTATAACGTTATCGGCTGTGGCTTTCACAGGGGTGATGTTGAGAACCGATCTTCCTTCCTTCGGTCCACAGCAGCAGACCCAGCAGCAAAATACAATACATATGATTGGGGAGACAGCAATGAGGGTCGTAATAACCAGGAAGATGATTCTGCAGTACGCCTCGAGCACCAGGTAGACACATAGAATTGCTATTTATCCAGCATTGAGGTTGTCTCCAGCTATCATCAGAGCTACGACCACCACCATCCCTGACACTCCTGAAAAATATTCGATTCTCCACCAGCAATTGAGAGACAGGAATCTATGCTCGTTGATCTTTTCGATTTAGAATTTTGCCATGTTACTATATACCTCAATAGCTATCAACATACTTCTATCGTCTTCTCGGTCTGCCCTTCAATGACGGCCCCGGTTTGAGCGTGCAGAATAGAATTACTAGTACAAGCTTACTCGCTCTATCCTGAAGTGATTCTTTAATCTGTGGTGTGTAGGGTGTCCCGAGCTAGCTGGCAGTATCCCAGAACTCCATACTGCCGAAAAAGCATACAGTACTCTATCAAGAGCACAACTATACAAATAATCGAGGCAGCCAGCGCCAGCGAGATAGCAATGATCATCAGGGACCCCTCAGTGAGGAGTACGATGTCGATAGGGAGGAAGATGACTAAGACGAGAGCCTGAATGATATGGATAGCGATGTCTCTGCGAAAGGCGTTGCGATAGAGTGAGTACCCTTTGTAGAAGGAGAGATCAGCTTTACTGTAGCTGGTAATGGCCGTCTAGCTCATTAATTATACATAGCATACTACACCCCATAAAGCTACGAAGTATGATAGATTTGACTTATTTTGATATCAGACAAAAGAGAAAGATATATAGATTGTGTTTCAGTACAAAATAAATCTATGATTCATCATCTAGTGACTTACTGTGCAGTAAAGTTTACTGTTTAACAACGAGATTGCTATGGTAAGAGTTAATAGGGTGGCAAGAGGGGTACTGACTATGGGATGGTCGGCTGCCGAGAATTAATATTTTATTGGTTAGAATATATCTTATGTCCAAGGACGAGTACGATAAAAATCTCAAATATGGCCAAGGCATCATCATCGAAGGCTTCAAAACTGACGGTTATGACACAGGATACCTCACCGCTCAAGGATTCGCAGACATCAAAGTCAAATATGAAACCAGTGATGATATCCTCTACTTCAAAAATTACAGGAACTCGCTCTTCAAAATACTACCAGCAGGAAACTTCGAACTCAACGACGAACTGCAAAAGGCACTTATAGAAAACTAGGGTCATTAGGATACAGCTAACATTCGCATCCTCAGAGCCCGCGCATAGTCTGAGAAATATCAGTTCGACCTCAGCATAGCCAAGTACCTCTATAGTCATACAGCCACATGAAGAAAAAGATATGCTTTGGAGCAGGAGTTATTTTTCAGCACCTCGATTCAAACGCCTATATTTCAGGCACAATCAAACCTTCCACAGGATCCAATGGAGCCTTTACAGTCCAGGTCAGCTAAAAGCTTTCAGACAGTTTGGTTTTTAAGTTGCTGCCATACAGATCCTTTGAGTTCACAGACATGCCCATACCTTTTGAGTCTCCAATTATCATTCGCAATGAGTTCAATAACGGTTTTCTCACTTTCGAGAAGATTGGGATGGCAGATGACAGTAACACCAAGGGGACCTACATAAACAAGAAACCCATTGAATCCAATGAAACATACAACATTCCAGTCAAGACTTCTTCCCTAGCCTCCCAGGAATATGAAGTCGTCACCCACTTTGTTGATCTTTCTGTTGAAAAGGAAGTGCCAATGCCCTGGCGTTTCAAACTTCACGTTAACAACGTTTAGAATGACATCTTAGTGCAGCACGATGTGGTCTATTTGCAGCACACCGAAAAGTAACCAATATGATAACATAGTGCTGGTATTCTGGCGACAGCTGGCAAAAACATCATCCTGAAGGAGCTCAAAGAGCGAGAGAATTAGGAATTGCCATTCTACGATTGTTTGTGGTAGATTGAAAAACATGATGCTACTCCTGACGCCTATATTTTGCGCCATTTGATGTCAGGTATGATATTGGGACAGGAGATAGGACCCGATGAGCAAAGAAGGGCCTTATTGATTGACATATCCAATGGTAAGCCTGAGTAAGGGGAAATTAGCTACATTGATGTTAAACTAGCCAAAAAATAAGGAGGAGATATTAACAGTTAATCTTTTGTTAATATTGCCTGGGGCGACGAAATCCTAGAAATAGATGATTCTGAAAGGGGACTAGCCTCAAGCGCCAATAAAGCACATGATCCCAATGCCAGAATCGACCTGAACAAAATGGGTTAACTATATAAGAAGCAAATATAGTATGAAATTAGACCTCTTGTTTTCCGTAAAAATGTAGCTCAGGAACACTGTTTTACTATCATGGAGATTCCAGATTAACTGAAATAACAGCTGCTGTTTGCTCTTAGTTTCCACTCAGTCATCATCAGGCTGAGATAGGACCTAAAATACGGGGCAATTGAGGCTGCAAAGAAGATCAGCTACTTGAGGATGATGCAGGTGACCTCCAAGATAAGAGAAATTAAAAAATTCATCAAAAACTGCTCCCAGTAATAGGCCTAGTTAGAGCACTTCTTCCCTGAGTACAAACTGCAAATGATCTGCAAGGATTTGGGAATCAGTGAACTTCTGTTCGAATTGCTTTACTTTATGAAGATGAACCTCCGAGAGGACATATTCTCTGACCAGCACAACCAACGTTAGAAATTTATGGAGCTATACGACACTCTTTACGACGTCAATCGTTAGCTGATCAGGCATAACTATCTGTTCAAAATGCACGTCAGCAAGTGGTTTGAGTTTGTTCTTGATGATGTCATAGCCGGGGATGTTCCTTGCCAGCTTGCCCTTTTGAAGGAAATGCTCTAAAAGAATGAGTTCTTCATTTCTAACTTTGTCAACCAGGATATTATAGAATACCTTACCAGCTGTTTCAGCCACAAACATTAAAGCAGTTAATTTACTGAGAGAAAATATCTAGAAATATTTCAACTGTTCTGCATCTCAGGGTCAAACGTCAATACCAACAATCAAAAGCTGATAGTTGATTTTTTTGTCAAAAAGATTGTGGAGGACCCTATATTCGAAGTTAGACTGGAGGAGTAAGATGGAGGCATCGTTGTAAAGGCGAGTTTGGACAAAAAAGATAGAATAGTGTTACCTTTCGCTGAGTTCTATCGTCGAAGTCAGGAAGAAAATCCTTCGGCTTGGCTTTACTTTGTATAATATCTCAACTTGATGGCTGATCTCACTCAAGGAAGGAACAAAATCACTTAACTTGAAATCAGCAAAATTTTCTCCATGAAAATTTTAGGAGATCTATTCGAACACTAAGAACTTCATTAATCCGAAATCCCAATCATTCGACTCCTCCACTACCTCTACGCCGAAAGCGACTGCTATTACCCTATTGAAAAGAGACGCAGATTGCTCAACTACCACAACATTGTTGAATAAAGCATCAGTCTTAACTCAACTCATTCCCCATAAAAACCATGGGACACTCCTCTCGATACAATTCTCAATCGCCTGCTAACCAGAATCCAAACATTTGGCCCCATTGAGACCAGAGATGCTGAGGGTACTGAGTAAGGCATCGCTGCTTGCTACTTCAACAATCGGGTTTTATTGACTCTGCTTAAATTTTTGTGGGAAACTGTTAATCTTGGTTTTTGGAATACCAAAGAAAGCGCCAAGGAGATTCTAAACTATGTGCTGGAAATATGCAGAAAAGGAGAAAACATCAACTACGAAGAGACGCGGATTGAGTCAAAATAAAATCTAGTGATGATTGACTGCAAAATTCAATGCCTCAACATTATTCAGCTTCTGGCATACATCGATAATGATATCTTTGTTCAAAACATCGCTAGCAAATTTAGATAACTAGAGTTTCCCCCCAAGAAGCTCGACCTTCAGGGAATGCTCAACAATTCCCTCACTGACATTCGCTGCGATAATTAACTTATTGCCAACTTTTTACCGAGTGTCCCCTCTGAATAACAGCTGCAACCCATAATTGAAACATCAATCTGCGATCAAATGATTGAACTAACAAACTACCGCAACGCAGAGTTGACCTCAGGAGCTATATCAATTATCGATATAGCCCTCCAAAGTCGCAAAAAAGCCTTCCAGCAATTCCATGAGTTGATCATTGTTTCTGAGGACTAGAGACTCAAGTTGGTTGAGTTTATGGAAGAGCACAGGAACAAATTTTTCATCTTGGATGATCAGAACACCCCTCTGGTTAACTAAGACAACCAAATATGCAACTATTTCATGGTCAGCGATCCTGAAGGCTTGGGGCTCATGGAGGTCTTGTATCTCCTCACCTAGTTGATGAAAAACTAGAACAACATTCTGGAGCTGGACAAAGTCAAGGGGTTACATGACACAGGTGTCTTCGAAGCTTTAGGCAGTGACAAATTAGTTAATTTCACAGGAGAACGCTCCTCCACTAGCAGAATGAAGCAGGAGATAATATATTCTTCAAACTTGTATAAAAAGGTGCTAAACTACATTTTCAATTGTGCTGAAATTCCTGAAGAAGCTCTTGCTGTTAAACTACTTCACATGTGCTACTTTTTCATCGTCGCCCTGATTGAAAATTTCAACCAGATAAAGGCTGAGATGCAGTGGAACATTCCCAAAATGATCCATCACATTTAGAGAAATGTCGGCTGTATCGATTTTCTGAAGGAGATGTACGATAATAACAAGGGAATGCTCTACAATGAGATCCAGGTGTTTGACCTGATCAAGAAAATATGCTAAAACATAGAGAAAGAACCATAAGATAGCTACTATAAGAGCAAATTGCTTGATTTCTTTAGATACCTGATTTACTGCAACGGACGGTGCCTGAGGTCGCATCAGATACAAATCCTCAAAATCATGCAGGACGACAGCTACCACAATATCATGATCTCCGCCCAAGAAGATATCGCTCCCCTTATTTAGTAGTATGAAAGAGACAACGTCGAAAGTGAAACTGTTATCATGAGCCCCAGGCTCACCTATCTTTGCAGTTTCTTCCAAATAATGAGCTCTTTAATTGACAACAACAATCCAGTCAATATTGGCAAACTAATCAAGAAATATTCCTTTGAAAGGCTGGTGGGCATGATTGAGATTTCAGGAAAGTGCTGGGCTCTGAAGAGAAATTTGAGAGGTCTTCTCAACAGATTGTACTACTTCCAGAAAGGAGTGGATATTTATCTAAAAGCTATCCTCAGTAGAGAAATTCCCAACCTAGCTTAAGATTTGCATCTGTATATTGTGAGCAAGCATGACCCTCAACAGAATGTATTGGAAAATAAGAAATTCTAAAACCCTGTCAGGTTCAGCTACATTGAATCATACCGCTACCTTCTGTTAGAAGAGTCACTGTTTACTCTGATGACAATAACCCAAGAAGAGGTCATGTCTGAGGTTGCCAAGCACCTCAATAAAAATTACAGCACTTAGCTTGAAGCATGCTATAATGTATTCAAAATTCTCGAAAGGCTAGGCTGGCTGCAGTTGTACTTCACTACCCAAAAGAATACATATACTAACTCACTCATTAAATTCCTCCTCTCTAAAATGAAGCCCCTCCTCTTAGCGTTGGATTAACCTGCTATTTTCAACCTCTATGGAGACATTTCAAATTTTGAGGACAAAAACAGAATCATCAACAAGATCACCAGTGGATACATTGGTCAATTTTACGAGCAGAATGCTCCCGAACTCAACCAGCTAGAACCTTTGTCCCATTTGATCGATATGCCTGGAGAGACTAAGACAGGTGATAGAGCTAGAGATGAAGGCAAGTTGAGGGAGATTTTAAGAGAGATTTTTTTGAGGGAGAAGAAAGATTTTCAGAATGAAGATGAGAGGATCAGCTATAACCTGAATCAGTTGGTCTCCTGTCTAAAATTGTCCATTCCTGTCCAGAAATATTTCAGAGACTAGTACCTTGAAAAGGTAGACACTTACTACCAGAGAAAGAATAAGTATAAATTCATCCGAAGAATCATAGCTCTCAATTCCCGCAAGCCAAATGCTCTGACCGCCGACCAAAAGATATTCTTCCTGCAATTCATCACAGGGTATCTGGAGGCAGGAAACGAAAATGCTCCTCAGCCTGAGGAAGGCTAACCCAGGCTTGAAATAGATGAGTGGGAGCCTGAGCATTGGACAGATAGTAAGGACAAGATCGAAAAGATTCAGATCAACCTCAAGAAGCGAGACTTGGGTAAATTTATTGTGGATCTCTTCAAGGAAGACCTTACCAACAATATTGAGCTTGCTAATTCCATCCTTCTCTGTGCGATTGCCTATCTTCTTGGAGGCAACCAGGTCACTCAGAAAAACGTATTAGAGTAGCTCGAAAAAGACGAAGAGAACAAGGTATTTGCAAACATTGAGGCACTCATCTTTATCCTCGGCAAACTTATCCGCAAAAACATCGACTAGATCAACACTCAAAAGGATGAAGCCAACACCCAAAGCAACGAGTTCACTCCCGACCGCATCGACAACTACGATTTTTATGATGTTGAACAAAAGTACACAATGAGAAAGAATGTTTCTGAGCCCAACTCCACAGACGAGTTTATCTACAATAGGCTATGCATCACCACATATCGAAGAGCCTTTAAATTTTTGCAGATCATGTGCGAGAATAACTGTCAAGACGGGAAGCACATGATTCGCAAACAAGAAGGAAAGGCTCGGCAGTTCAACTTTATCGATATTGCAACCAAGGAATTGAGGAGTCTGTTCCAGATCTATTGTGAAGAGATCAAAGTAGTTCCACTCTACATATTGGAATTCTTGAAAGAAGTCACCCAAAATCCCATTTACTAGAATCAATCAGCACTCATGAACTCAACTTTCTTCTAAGATTTGTGCCAGCTTAAGAATTCTTTCACTTTCAACGACCCAGAACAGATTGCCAAAAAACTAAACTAAACCAACTTCTCCGATTTATCTGATGTCAACTAGATTTTCTATGCTAGTTTGGAGCTTATCTTGATCAATTTTGAAGGTAACGATGATAAGACCTTTCTGGCCTTGGATAGTAAACTCGAAGTGAAGTTCTTAATCGATGTGATGAGGGAGAAACTCACCAGCATGAACATAGAGAATTATAGTCAGCTGGTGGCTCACATCAATGCTTACAATGATCAGGAGGATGAGGAAGGCAACAAAAATACCGGTTTCGATGACGACATACTCACCGTTCTCAATATCATCACCATTTACAAAAAAATGATGGGGGCAAAGGTCCTCGCTAATAACAGTCGATTGGTTCTGGGATACTAGAAGTTCAAAAAGTAGCTGTATGAGGCCGAAAAACAAAGGATCACTGAGCTCATTTCAGATAAAATTGTTGATATACCTGACAACCCTGAGGAGAGAGAAGCTATCCTTGAGAAAAAAGTGGAGGCTCGAATGAAGAAGTACAAGTGCATGTATCAGCATCTTTAAACCCTCCTGCTCAGCATCGAGGTCACTGATGATAATGGAAAAATCCAGACCGTTTTCTTCCCCAATTATCCAGTCTTCAGCAGTCTCACTTCCAATCTCAGAGATCACATTATGGAGGCAGTCACTAGAGATTCCCATCGTGATAAAATTGTTTCTTTGCTGGCGTACTCTGATGGCCTGAAGGAAAAAATTGAGTACAGCTACAACTTAGAGAAGAAGAAGAGTATTACTGAAAGCAATATGGATGATAGTTTCAAGGTGGCCAGCACCCTCTCGATCATTCTTTGTGTTTACATTGCCTATTTCTACCAAGTCAGTGTGCAGTACCATTAGGCAGAATATTATGCTCCATTCACCATTTCAGCAATTAGGTTCGGACTCAGCTTCATCCAGCTTATATTTACTATCTTGTTTGTGTTCTATTGGTTCCAACTACGGCTATGGAGAGACCCAGAGACTATCAATCGCTAAGGATAAACTGTTTAGTAGGGTGAAGAAGGGGAAGTACCTACCGGAGATTAAGAGGCATAATAGGATGAAGAAGGGTAGACTGGGCCTGTGGCTATCGAGGTGGCAGCTGAGGGGTAAGAACCAGAAATGGCTGAGGGTGAAGCCGATGCCCCTCCCGAAGGTGAAGACTAAGAGGCTCCTCTTTGGAGAAAACGCATTCCCGAACCCATCCTTGCTCAGATTGACAAACTAAATGAACTAAAGAGTGCTTTCAAAGACGAAATGGAGACAGAAGAACAAAGAATATACAAGAATGTGCAGTTGTGGAAAAACGGTGTATTTTTGCTGGCTTCAGTAATTGGTACTTTTTACTTCCCTCCTATGTTCTTCCTACACCTTATCTTGATCCTCGCTAGAGTAGAAAAACTAGGCACTATTCTCAAGGCAGCAGTATTCAACTATAAATCTCTCATGTACATGTATGCCCTTGGCTTTGTCTTTACCTACATCTTCAGCACTGTCACATTCAGCAATTACATGAAAAACGTCTACTCACCCTCTGACAATATTGAAGATATGTGCGATTAGGTGATTGGCTGCGTAGCCCAATTGACAGTCTCAGGAGCGATCGGCTAAACCATGGAGGGCTTTGAGCTAGTAAGATTCAGTTACGATATGGTCTACTTCATCTTCTTTGAGATAATGTTCGGCAGCATAGTTAGCAGTTTGATGTTGGACGCCTTCAGCAGTTTGAGAGAGGAGCAGGATGCCAGGTCTGACGATCAGGAGAACAAATGCTATATTTGTGAAGTATCCAGGTAGACCCTTGAGAAAGAGTATGAGACCTTCCAGAGCCACATCAAGGAAAAGCACTATCTCTGGAATTATCTATTCTATATTTACGTCCTTGAGCGCAAAGATGAGACTGATTACACTGGTCTTGAGTATGTAATAAGAAATCAATATTTCAAACCTGATGAAGAGATGGAGGTTAACTGGATTCCAAACAGAGGTGGCAGCGAATTCGATGTGGTGGCTAGTGCTGAGAAAATGACCGAAGACCTCAAAGGCAAGATTGGTAGCATATCTGAAAAGAAATCTTCCCTGGATGATACTATCAACGAATTCAGGAAGATGGCTCGTGAATACCTATGATATCAAGTAGCATGCCTTATTCATATGATTGATGGGTTAATTATTCACTCCGCTTGAAGTGGTGTATAACTTAATTAATGTTTATAGAAAATGCGAATGCGGAACATAATAAGAATCAGTTCAACAGCAGTTCTTGCGGTTATTCTTGATCTACTGATCACCTTCTAAGGCCCCTAACTTTATGCCGATCGATTAGTTCTTGGGATCCAGCTATCCTCTCGATATTTTACCCACTATCACCTCAGATATTTGCCCAAATATGCCCTCAATGTTTTGCCCAGTCTTAGCTGAACATTCCATGAAGTGGAGTCCGTTTTTCTTAGCAGTATTGAACCCTTAATCGAAGGTTATTGCTCGTCTGAATGCAGGTGTTAATACTTTGTTTAGAGGTCAGACTTGTTGCCGATGAGGAAACTAGTGATTTTGTCATTTGCGTAGGTCTTCGTCTAATCTAGCCACTTTCCAATGTTATTGAATGACTCTCGGTTGGTGATGTCGTAGACGAGAAGCACTCCGATGGATCCTCGGTAGTAGGAGCGGGTGATGGACTTAAAGGTTTCCTGTCCAGCCTATATGCTTTAAAATGTACTGTATCCCATATTTGCAATTTGATAGGCTTTCCTCCTACATGGATAATTTTTGATCCAAACTCCACCCCAATGGTAGTATCATGGTCGAACTTGAACTTTTTTTAGAGGAACTGCAGTAACATGCAACTTTTGCCCACACCTACATACCACTTTTCTTACTCGTGTCGCCAATGATGATTAGTTTGAACAGGTATGAATAGTTGCTCATCTAAATTGTAAGTATTATAACACAAAATCACCACTTCTGCTACATTGCAGCAAAGGTCAATCGTAATTTATCAAAGCCTGGCCATTACTTGCGCTTGTATAGCCTGTACCAGATCACTATCATCGGGTAGAGGGTAAACACCCAACCGAAAAGAGCATACCCTAAGGTGTACTTCTCGAAAACAAACAGCTGAATAAAGGGAAGAGTACTTGATTGTAGAAGGAAAAGATAAGATTAGCACAGAGAAGGGCAGGAAGCCAGTAGCTGGTGAGGCAGTATGTTATTATAGCTGGAGTTGGAACCTTGGTGTAACGCTTAATAGCTGTTGTAGTCTAGACCCATGGAAACACATACACAAAGAAGTAGAGTTAGAGAATGACCCAAGTTGTAAAAGGAATGTTGCTCATGAAATAGTCGAAAAAAGTCAGCCAGTATAGACCGGCATGACTGCATAGCACAGGAGCTCCAACGCACAAACAGATAGCAGTTATATGTTTGGCTTTTTCAACGTCAATGCGAAAGCCCCAGATGGTTAGCTCTCGACCTTCGAATTCGTCCCGCACGTAGCAGTAGATCGCTTCCATCAGGCCGAACTATGAATCAATTGCAAGTAGAACCATGGCAAAGAAAAAAATGAAGATCCAGAAATTGGGCATAGGAAGTAATAGTAATGCTTTCGGTATGACGTTAAAGCTAAGTTGCAGCCCTGATAGCTCTAATCGAGGATCGTCAATTTGATACCCTGATTCAACACAAAAATGAGAGAGATAGATAAATATCGTTAGAGCACAGAGCAAGCCAATCAGAATCAAACTCAGAGGAACCATAATGATACTCTTCATCAGATCCTATCTCCTAGGCTTAGCTGTCGACAGGTTTGTTATTGCTCCGTAGCCGAGGGAAACCTGAAAAAAAGCTTGAGTTGTTGCATCAATCCATATGTTGTAGTCAAGTAGTCTCTACCATTTTGGCTTGAAGAGATAGGCAATTCCTTCCATCGCGCCATTGAGAAATAGGCCTCTGAAGACAAGAATGAAGAAAATAAAGAAGGGTGTGGAGGCAGTCACTGCTATGATTTTCGTGGATGTTTTTGCCCCATTTTTCATCAAGAAATGGCACAAAGCCATTGACAGCAAATAAATAGTGAGCAAAGTTGGATCGATTGCCTAAAAGTCATTTATCGAATCTGACTGATGAAGGACCTCTTCCTTGAAGTAACGATTGTCAGTGATAGATTCGTTTGCAAAGGGTAAAGGTAGGGTGAAGGATGTGAACATGAATCTATAACTATATGTCAGAAGGATGTTGTAAGAGGTTGAAAAGTGAAAAGTGGCAGTCATGATGCCTAAGCCGAGAATTTTCAGAGCTGGGTGCATCTTTTTGAAGACGAAGGGAATGCTCACCCTATGCATCTGCCCAATAGCAGTCTAGAGGTACAGTAAAGGCATTCCTATTATGGTTATTGAGAAAATGTAAGGGATTAGGAACACCCCTCCTCCGTTCTTGTAGACCAAGTAGGGAAAACGCAAAAAAGCTCCGAATCCTACACAGAAACCCACCACACTAAGAATGTAGCCCCAACTGTTGCTATAAACGTTAGGGTTGTCCGCGTAATCTGTCTACCCAGAGTCAGCTGAACAAAAAGACTGATTTAAGGGGATCAATCTCAGCTAGTTTTATCGCCTCATGATTATACATATGCAAGCATCACATTCAGTTTGGAATCCCTCAATTTTGTGTGGCATCTAGAGTTAATTTCAACTGGTTCCACCCCGGCCACTCCTTCTTGTAGACCAGCCTCCACCAGATGATGATCATCGGATAGAGAGAAAACAGCCAGCCCAGCAGTCCGTAGAAAATTGGATACGTCTGAAACACGAACAGCTAAGTTATAAGTAAAGGCTACTTGATTGTAGAAAGAAAAGGCCAGATTGCAGATAAGCAAACCTGGAAGCCAGTAGCTAGTGAGAGAGTAGCGGATGAGAGATGGCATCTTTCTTTTGGTATAGCGATGAATGGCATTGGCCAGCTAAGATAAAGGGAAAATATGAACAAAGACGTAGACCTAGAGAAGAACCCAGGCTGTAAAGGGAATATTGCTCATGAAATAGTCGAAGAAACCTAGCCAATAGATACCAGCATGACTACAAACCAAAGGCGATCCGAAGCACAACACCACAATTGTCAGTATTTTGGCCCTTTCAAAGTTTACCTCAACACCGCAGATCGTCTTTGTTTTTCCTTAAAACTCATCTTTGACGTAGCAGTAAAGGGCTTCTATCAGTCCAAATTAGCTATCGATCCCCAGAAGCACCATAGCTAGGAAAAAAATCAAAAGCATCAGGTTTGGCATCGGCAATAATAGCAAAGCTTTCGGAAGAACATTAAAACTAAGTTCCAGCCCTGACAGTTGAAGGACTGGATCGTCGATAACATATCCTGACTGCAAGCAGAAATGTGAGAGATAGATGAATATAGTGAGAGCGCTCAGTATACCACTAACAAACAAGCCGATAGGCACTATGATAACGCTAGACATGATATCCTATCTTCTTGCTTTGGATGTGGATAGGTTAGTGATGGAGCCGTATCCGACGGCCAGTTGGTAGAAGGCTTGAGTGGTGGCATCGACCCATATATTGTAGTCCCATAATTTATCCCATTTTGGCTTGAAAAGATAGATGATTCCTTAGAGAGCTCCATCCAGAAACAGTCCTCTGATGACCAAGATGAGGAAAATAACAAAAGGAGTTGAAGCTGTTACAATTATAATTTTCCCTGAGGTTTTTGCTCCATTTTTGATCACTAGGTGACATAAGATCATAGAAAAAACATACAGAGCGAACAGCATAGGATCAATCCCTTCAAACTAACTAATAGAATCTGACATGTGAAGGACCTCCTTGTGAAAGAAGTCATTTTAGGTTATTTTCTCCTCAGCAAATGGAAGAGGGTATTGGAATGAGGCGAACATGAAGCGATAGCAGTAGGCTAGCAGAATGTTGTAGAAGGTTGAAAAATGCAAAGTTGCTGTGAGGATGCCCAGACCAATTATTTTCAAGGAAGGGTGAATTTTCTTAAAAACAAAAGGTATGCTTACCCTGTGCATTTGTCCGATGGCAGTTTCCATGTAGAGCAGAGGCATGCCTAAAAGTACGATTGCTATCACATAGGGAATCAGAAACACTCCACCTCCGTTTTTGTAAATAAGATATGGCACTCGCCAGAATGCTCCGAAGCCCACACAGAATCCGATTACGCTCATGATGTATCCCCACTTGTTATCGTAGACATGTGGATTATCAGCGTAGTCTGTTGATTATGACTCCCTCTGTTATGATATTTCCATGAGTGGAAGCTCATGTAGCTATCTTTGGTGATTCATTGTTAGTTATTATCATGATACTCAATTACAGTATATTCGTTCTAACTAAATATACTTCTGAGTCAATTATCAAATCAAAAGTAGGAGGGACGGTGCTCAAGATCAGCGAAGGTTAATTTCAACTGGTTCCACCCCGGCCACTCCTTCTTGTAGACCAGCCTCCACCAGATGATGATCATCGGGTAGAGAGAAAACAGCCAGCCCAGCAGTCCGTAGAAAATTGGATACGTCTGAAACACGAACAGCTAAAATATTTATAAAAGTACCTGGTTGTAAATCGAGAAAAGCAGATTGGCTATTAGCAATCCTGGCAGCCAGTAACTAGTCAGGCAGTATTGAATTATCTTTGGTGTTTAGACCTTTGTATAGCGTTGAATTGAATTGGTCAACTCGCTGAATGGAAATACATGAACAAAAAAGTACAACTCGAGGAGCACCCAAAATGTGAAGGGAATGTTGCTCATGAAATAATCAAACCATCCTAACCAGTATATACCGGCATGGCTGGCCAAGAGAGGAGAGGCAAAGCAGAGAAGAGCCAGAGTAATATACTTGGCCTTTTCGCCGTCTATGTATACTCCTTTGAATGTGAGTGATTTCCCCTAAAATTCATCTCTGACGTAACAATAGATAGCCTCCATCAGCCCGAACTCAGAATCAATTCCGAGAAGAACCATCGCAAAGAAGAATATGAATAGCCAGAGATTTGCCATAGGCAACAGAAGTAAGGCTTTGGGAAGCACATTGAAACTGAGTTAGAGTCCTGATAGTTGAAGGCGAGGGTCGTCAATCGAATATCCTGATTCTACGCAAAAATGTGAGAGATATATGAATATCGTGAGGGCACTCAGCAAACCACAGAGTACGAGACCAGCTGGTACCACTAAGACACTATGCATGATGTCTTCTCTTCTAGCTTTAGCTGTTGACAAATTGATGATAGTTCCGATGCCGATCGACAGCTGATAGAAGACCTGGGTGCTGGCATCAATCCAGATACTATAATTCCAAAGCATTTCCCACTTTGGCTTGAAAAGAAATATAATTCCATCCAAGGCACCATTCAGGAACAGCCCTCTCAGCACCAGTATGAAGAATATAACGAAGGGAGTGGATGCAGTGATAATGACAACTTTACCTGAAGTTTTTGCTCCGTTTTTGATCACAAAGTGACACAATATCATCGACCCAACGTATATGATGAAGAGAAAAGGGTTTATGGCTTCCCAATGACTGATGGAGTCTGACATTTTTAGGACCTCCTTGTGAAAGTAGTCATTCTGGGTAATTGATTCATCAGCAAAAGGCAATGGGTATTCAAATGAGGTGAACATGAATCTATAGCAGTAAGTCAGCAATATGTTGTAAGAGGTTGAAAAGTGCAAAGTAGCAGTCATGATGGCTAGTCCGATGACCTTCAGAGATGGGTGAATTTTCTTGAACACATAGGGGATGCTCATCCTATGCATTTGCCCAACGGATGTCTACAGATAAAGTAGGGGCATGCCGAATATTAACATCGCTATCATGTAAGGAATCAGAAATACCCCTCCTCCGTTCTTGTAAACCAAGTATGGGAATCTCCAGAATGCACCAAATCCCACGCACACTCCAACAGCACTCATGATGTACTCCCATTTGTGATTGTACACATGAGGGTTGTCCCCGTAGTCAGTTATCTAAGACTCAGATTCAGAGTATCGAAGTCCCTCATGAAGCTCTCTTAGTTCCATTGGCCTATGATTACTCATTGGATTTGATTTATATATCAAGATGAATTTAGGACAATAGGTTTAATAAGTGGAGTAGACGTTATAATATGCTAGGGTTGATCAAAGCAAGGTCAAACAGAGGATCGACAGAAGAGGCAGCAATATGGCTGCATCCCAGAGGGTTATTATCGAGTTAAAACAGCCGGTATCAATATGTTTATTTTATGGCAACAGAGGAGAGTAAGGGAAACTGTTGTTGAGGTTGTGGAAGCCAACAGCTATGCAGTAGGAGTTGTTCATTTTTTTCCTTATCATTTCATCTCCGAATGAATCTAAAGTGTCATATTGTCGTATGAAACCTCCATAGAAGTAGTGTGAATTTGCTCCATTAGTATGGGAAGCAGAATCAGCCACACTGAGGATATCATCTGTTCCCTCAATGTTTATACTTTAATCTAGAAAAGGAGCACTGTAGTATAGACTGAACATATCGAATAGAGTGCTATTAGCAGTAATGAAGGCCGCCATATCTCGATCTCCATGATCCTGAGACCATGATATCCCTATGTATCCATTTAAATTGCTTCCAATGGCCACTGACCTATTTTCGTGAGCGAAAAAGCTTAATACATGGAAAAACAATGTGTTGTTTCCTCCTCGAATGGCCCCTCCGAAAAAAACAATGTTGTAGTTTATGTAGTTTTCATAAAAAAATTAGAAACAAACTGGGTGTCTCTGGGCCATTAGGTCGTCACTGCTGGTCTGGGTTGATAGTTTGAAGGTGTTGAAGAAAGCATTTTTTGCATTCAGGTCATTTCCCAAGTCTACTTGATAGCCTGCATAAGCCTCATATATATTGTTTTCAGTAAGATATGAGGTTATGGTAATTACCACCTGAGCAACCCCGTTCACAATAGAAGTGGATGGTAAGACTATTTGGTTTGTTTTGGCTGTGCTAGTTAAAGTGGAATCCGAGTCAAAGGCGTATACTGTGACGCCCGTGATGGCATTGTTTGACTGGGAACCAGTCATCTCCAGGCACTTGTATGGATTGTTTAGTCCGGTCAAGTCGCACATGTTGTTTTTGCCGGGAGTGATTACTCTTTATCGAAAACAAAAAACGGTAACAGGATCTTGGATAAAGTGAGTTTTGTAAAGGTAGAGCTTGAAGTCATTGCTGTCAAGTCTCACATAGATTTATTAGGTCTGGAGGTCGTCTAGCCTAAGCGGGGTTGATTTCTGCAAGGACGAGCCTAAGTATAGAAGCCCTAGGATAGTGAGGATGTTTTGGAATAACATGGGTCAAAATTAATATAATAAACAGTAATAACTGATTACAGGGTAAGGATAAACACTCTGTATCAATAAAAATGGTGGCTTCTCAGTCGGATCCTTCCTTGGTCTCATAAATTTCATTTTTGATCCTACTTCCATCACAATTGTATTTTATCGGAAATTCATATTATTTAAAAAGTAATCTTAAATACGAATTCAAAATAGTGAGCACCAGGTGGGTAGCTAACTATGAGCATCAGTCAAGTTCAAAATAAAATCAACAGTTAATCACCTTTTGTAGTTTTCATATTTTTAATGAAATTCAAATAATGAAAGAGATGTATCTCCAATAAATCAGGGAGTAGGAAGAGATCCTTTCCTTTTGAAGGAGAAAGAAGTCTTGAGCCTGGCCCAACCAGGCCACTCATTTTTATAGCACAATCTCCACCAGATCAGAATCATCGGATAGAGAGTAAACATCCAACCTAGTATATAAAATCCAACCGTATAACTCTAGTATGCAAATATCTATATGAAAAATATATTACCTGATTATAAATGGCAAATATAAGGTTTGCCACTAACAAACCTGGAAGCCAGTTGCTTGTAAGGCAATAGTGAAAAAAAATGGGAGTTGGCACTCTCGTATAGTGTTGGATGGCTGCCGTCATTTCTGAAAAAGGAAATATATGAACAAAGAAGTAAATTTACATAAGGATCCACACAGTGAAGGGGATATTGCTCATGAAGTAGTCAAAAAAGCCCAGGTAGTATATTCCAGCATGGCTGCAGAGAAAAGGAGAGGCTAAGCACATCAACACCAGTGTCACTATCTTTGCTCGTTCCAAGGTGATTCTGATCCCGCAAACTGTGATATCTTTGTTGGTGAACTCATCTCTGACGTAGCAGTACACTGCTTCCATCAGCCCGAATTCAGAATCAATTCCTAGAAGAATCATTGTGGAGAAGAAGACAAATAGCATCAAATTAGGTAAAGGGAGCATTACTAGAGCTTTAGGAAGGACATTGAAACTTAACTCCAAACCAGAAAGCTTAAGAGTTGGGTCATCAATCCTGTATCCAGATTATAGGCAGAAATGGGATAAGTAGATAAATATCGTAAGGGCACTCAGAAGACCACAAAGAACCAGCCCAAGTGGGACAATCAGAACACTTTTCAAAAGATCTTCTCTTCTTGCTTTAGCCGTAGCGATATTGAGAATAGTTCCATTTCCAAGAGATAGCTGGTAAAATACTTGTGTGGTTGCATCTATCCAGATACTATAGTCCCATAGCATTTCCCACTTTGGCTTGAATAAAAATAGAATTCCATCAAGGGCTCCTTCCAAAAACAGTCCTCTGAGTACAAGAATGGTCAGGATAACGAAGGGAGCTGTTGCCGTAAAAATGATGATTTTTCCTGATGTTTTTGCTCCTTTTTTGATCACTAGATAGCACATGACCATTGAAGCGATATAAATAAGCATCATATTGACATCGATAGCCTAGAACTAGCTAATAGAACCTGATCGTTTCAAAACTTAGTCTTAGAAAAAACCATTGTCAGTGATTTTTTCATCGGCAAAGGGCAAAGGAGTTTGAAAGGATGTGTAGATATATCTATAGCAGTATACCAAGAGAATGTTGTACACACTCGAGAAGTGAAATACTGCAGTCATCAGAGCCAATCCCAATATCTTTAAGGAGGGGTGAATTTTGGCAAATGCGAAGGGAATACTCACTCTGTGCATTTGTCCTATCGAAGTTTATAGATAAAGAAGCGGCATTCCTATCAGAAGCATTGCTATGAAGTAAGGAATCAGAAATACCCCTCCTCCGTTCTTGTAAACCAAGTATGGGAATCTCCAGAATGCACCAAATCCCACGCACACTCCAACAGCACTCATGATGTACTCCCATTTGTTACTATAGACGTGAGGATTGTCGGCGTAGTCAGTTTAGACAGATGCTTAGCTGGACTCTCGTAATTTTTCAGATAAATCTTTCATTTCTATTTTTTCGTGTTTCTCCATGAGCTATATCTTAATATCTACAAATAGAATCAATAAAGATCGATGGGTCCGAAAAATTAAGAAGCATTAACTATGAACAATCAGCGCCATATTTTGTTTGTGTTTCTTTTGGAACTCATCATATTCTTACGACTGTTGTTGTCTTGAGCCTCGTCATAGAGCAAGCTAAAGCCTCCTACTCTAGTTTGGGTAGATGTGTTAGTGCCGTACTTTCCATTTTCATCTCCCCAGTCCTCAGGAATAACTATCTCATAGATAGACCTCAAGACGTCCATCTTCAGGATCTTGTCTCGCTTAGTCGTGGTAGAAAGGCTCGGAGAGGAATTTATTTCGATAAGCCAAGGCTTGCAGGCTTCATCCAGTAGAATATCGAATCCGTAGAGCTCGAAGCAATGCTTGTCATTGATGATAACTCCTTGGACAGCCTTCAAGGACATTATGATCATATTGTTGATCTACTCAAAGCACTTGGAAGCCTTGTCCCCTCCATGAACCATTTAGAGATAAAATTTCAAGTTCTTAGTTGACCATTTTCCTCCATGATCCCCACTGTATTTCTCACTATACTTCTGAATTGCCACGTTTGTCAGATGCACAAACATGTTGTCCATCTCGGCTATGTCTGAGGAATACAATTCGTTGCAAAATCTACCGAAGCCCTAATCGTATATGTATGCCTTGATGGGCCTGTAGCTGGTGACAAGGACTGAATTATTGAGCAGTTACCATATAGCCTTAAATCGAATTTTTTACCACCGATCAGCATGGGGTTATCGATATACCTTGAAATCACATAAGTTTAATTCATGTTTATTCCTTTGAATGCTACGTTCAAGTTGGCTCCAGGGATGATCTTTTTGAGCTGATTGATTTTCTTCAGCAGGAAGATGCCCTGCCCTTGAGATTTGTTGTTGGGTTTAACGATCCATGTCGTATTGGGATTTTTCTGAAATTCATCCAGAAATATAGCGTACTAATCTGGATAAGAGACCCTTTACTTGGGAAGGTGAAAGTAAGGGGAATAAAATCCAAGTGTAGGTTAGGACCACCCCAGATCTAATCTTTTGCCAAATAATGCTCATTCTTTTACAACTACTTTCGATAACGCTTGATGTTTTTAACCATCAGATCTTTGCGAGTTAGTTAGTAGTGGTTAGGAAAATGATTGATGACTTGGTGGTCTGTCAGTCTAATTCCTTACTATGTGATGAAGTACCTGATTTTGGATTGAAAAGATTGCGGACTGCCCAAACTGTAGCCCAGTAAAAGTTCCAGTCATCATCGTCTTTGTCAGCTTTCACCCATCCTCGCCTCAGAAAATTTTCGATAACGACCTCTTTGTCAAAGTCAGTCTTCCATTTCAATTTTTTTGAATTCATTCAATAAAACAGTATGCCAGAATATCATATCAACCATGTTTTTTCTCCTTCTTAACTTCCCTCGATTCCTCGGTATTTCGAACTTTGATGATAGGATCTTCGTCTTCGGCTGGGAATTTAGGTTTGAGGATAACGAAGCTCACCTACAAGTCTTGGGAGACTTTCAAATAACAACCAGTGTTCTTGTAGTATTTGAGGAAATTTGAAGCTGAGTAGATCGTAATGAGCTTTTCTTCACATGTGATTCTGTAGCCATTTGGAAGGAATTCTCCTGAGTTGATCATCAAGTCATAGTCATTTGTTTTCAGGAAAGAAAACACCTAATCAGGACCGAAAAGGTGTCCAATCCTTTTCTTTTCGTTATAGCGAAAGCCCTATACGTCTTCTGAAAACTTCGACCAAAGAAGATCGGTCACCTCTGATTAGCGTGGTTCTTTCTCTTGTCCAACCATCTCAAAGTAGTCTTAGACATTTTCAGAATGAGGTGTGAGTCCCCCATGAACACAAAATATTTTATTCTGGATTACTCCAATAATTGGCAAGCGAGCAAAGATAGTGAGAAACATCCCATAGGCCATCGACTTAGCATTTTTTGGTATTTAACTTCCTTTTTCTTCTCCAGGGTATAAACAACCTATATAGGAAAATGAGTACAGTCTTCTTGAAAGCCAATGCTTTAGGCTATACTTTTTGTTTCAGTGCTGCCCCTCAGAATATGAATGTAATCTGGGTGTTTGAGCTTGAGGCAAAAGATGATCAAAATTGTTTAGAGGCCATATTATGCTCCTTGGATGTAGTTTCCCAGAAACAGGTAATTTTTAGAAGGAGTGCCTTAGCCTTCAAGTTCCATGATCTTGAGTAAGTCCATGACTTATCCGTTCAAGTCTCCTACAATGACCACAGGTTTCCATATTTTGATGATTGGCCGATCATCACTGTCAGGGTAATGGAACATGATGAGTTTGCTTAGCATTGATTCAGTATCAGCAACTGATAGTTTACATCTCTGTTTCTGAGAAGGTTGGCTGTAAAGCTTCCTGATTTTTTCGAGGTACTTGAGTGCTATTTACATTGATTGACTACTGATAGGTAGATAACTGGCAAATGATCTCATTCCACTATTATTTTGGTTAGATATCATACTGAGATGTTCAAACTTCCATAGCTGCCCTATGACATCAAAGCATTTCCTCATCAGCTCTCGAAAGAATCTTTTGAGTACCACCATGGAAAGCATCACATGACCTATGTCACTAACTTGAACAAAATGATCCTCAATACATAATGGTATCAGGCATCTCTCGAAAAAATCATCCTGAAGTATCTCTATCATCACTTAGCTGTAAAGACACCAAAATTCTCAATAACGCTCTACAGCATTGGAATCACTCTTTCTTCTGGAACTGCATTACTCCTTATAAAACTGCCCCAGAAGGAGAGCTCTTAAGAATGATTGAGGACAAATGGGGAAGTGTAGATAACTTTCTTAAAGAGTTTTCAACCCAAGCCGTGGGAAACTTTGGATCAGGTTGGACATGGCTTGCCAAAAAAGATCAGAAACTTTTCATAATCAATACCTCAAATGCAGAAAATCCTCTAAGTGAAGGCTATCAACCTCTCTTAACAGTTGATATCTGGTAACACGCCTACTACATTGACTACAGAAATGCCCGTCCTAAATATCTTTAAACAATATGTGGTCTTATCAACTGGGATTTCGTTAAAGCTAACTTCAAGGCTGAAGAGGTGAGAGTCAAGCTATGATCATATATGCTTATTGAATCAAAGTTGATGGATCAATAACTACCTCATATATAATAATCAATCAATGAAAGGCAAGTCGGTGGCTGAAAAAATCGCTTCCTTGAGGGTCATTCCCGAGAATATGCTGCCTTCGACACTCAAGCATAACATTGTGGTGCCTAAACTCGCTGAGCTAAAGCTATAATATTCAAGTTCAGCCAAGGAATTCGGGCCCATGTATAGTTTTTACCGCAAGTACATCGCTGACCTTCGATACCACAATCCAAATTTGAAACTGATCAGGGAAGTGACAGAAGATGGCCCACTGGTAGCGAGAATAGTACTAAAAAGTTAGAGCGGGCATGAAAACCCTGAGGATATGATGATAGAGAGCACAAAAGTCAAATCAGAAGAATAAGTCAAAGACAGGATCTTGTAGATTCACTCTCAACTTTGATGATCTATAAGCAACTAACTAGTTATATTGATAACGTTCTGGAGTGAATAGGTCAATAATATAAACATCATAAATCGAAAAATATTGCAGAAGCATTGTCACGATAAAAGGTGTGCATCTTAAGCAGCTCCCCAAAGTCAGATAACTTCAATCTTTGATCAAGTTGGTCAGCATTATAAAAACCGTCGCTTGCCAGCACCCATCTCTTGCACTCAGTAGCATCAAGCCTGTACAAATCAGGCTTGGAGCTGACACAATATTTCAGATGCTTGTCCCCAAAGCATCGGGACAAATTAAGTTCACCGTTTATTCTATACTGGCTGCCTTTTTTGAGGACAATACCTCCTCTTCCGATGACTGCTTTGAGTTATTCAGGTTCCAACAGGTTATGGCATGTAGTGTAATCCTTGATGTTTCCGCATTGATCTATTCCTATTAGTTTGCTGTCCCCGAGATTGGCTACAAACAATTAATTTTTGATAAGAATAACCACAATGGCAGTGCTTCCTTTTTCATAGTTTTCTATAACTTATCTCTCAAGTTCCTCAAACACTGAATCAGCCTATTAGTACCTTCTGAGAGCACTTTGAGAGGGTCCGTCATCAGCTCAGCGTGGTTGCTCAGCCGGAACACCATTTATCTTTCCAAATAATTGACAGGCTAGGGATCGCAATGTCCATCTAAAACTGCCATGATAGTGTATGTTTCATTTCTGTGAACAACGCACTAAATGAAGAAACAATTACCCTGTCAAGGTTGTCTTTTCGATCACCGATAGCTGAGAATGTTGTAGTGGTTTCATTTCGGGTGAGAATGATGGACTCTGTTGGCGTGGTAGCAGGTTTAAGTTTTTTTCCGAAAGCTGGGTATACATTATCACTTGACTAGAAGTCACAATCGAGGTCAATGTGGAAGACGGGAAACTCATCAGGCAACATAGATGTTGTAAAGTTAATCGATTAATTATACTATTGAATAAGTAACTACCCACTAATGAAACCGTACTCTTTCATACTGGTAACCCACAACTGCACTCAAAAAGATCCTCAAAGGTATCAATATTGAACCAGCTTAACGGACTACATTTGCCTCCACTAAAATGTATAACGACAAATGTTTCATTTTATTACTGTTGAGGCAATCATAAAAATTCCAACTGGTTCCATACTATCATAACTTTAAAATTTAGCATGAAAAGCATGCTGAATATCATTTTCCATCTGGTGCCATCAATAAAATGGTTAAGTGGATGAACTATCAGAAGAATTCTTTCCTGATTAGGAGACCGAATCCAACAAGGGCTGCTACTTGACATATGACAGCTCCAATTACTCTGCCGATGTTGTGAGCTCCCTTGTCTCTAGTGTAGAAGAAACTGTAAAGGAATCGACCTACAATATAGGCAGCTCCTACTCCTAGTCCGTAATTAGGATTGACAACTCCTGCAGCCAGAACTGAGGCTGAGGCCCAGTTCAGGTGGTCCACATAGTTTTGATGGGCTCTTTGGAGAATATTAAACTTGTACCAATCTCTGAGTTAAATTATACTTACGCGTAAGATAGCTTCTCAGAATACCTGCCATGTCCGATATCGGGGAAGCCTCCTGAAACAATATCTTCATCAAGTTCTCTTTTGTGAACATTACCAAAGTGTTTTTCCATGAACTCCTTATTGAATAGTTTTCCTCTTTGTTTGTTGATATTCATCTAAAGAAGTTGGACTTGCAGGTTCATAGCACCGACAATGAGGATGACCTTGGAGAAGCCTTTGGGGAGGGTGAAGTTTCCTTAGAGGATTTGGGACATCAGATAATATCTTGTATAACAATAATAATGAGTAAAATTATACTAGTAATTATTGAACTACCTTCCAGACAACAATTATTAATTTAAAATTAGCTGCTGAAGGAAGTCAGAATATTTCAACAGAGTATTGTTAATTCATGATTTACTTTCTTTTTGTTTATTGTTTATTTTTAGTTTGACAAAGAAATGTATTTTAAATCATGGATCAGTATCAGGTAAGGTATCATTGGTACTGATGTGAGTGATTCAAAATTGAGGTTTTTTAGAGTATGTAATCTCTATCACCTTATCATTATTTTTAAATTCGTTCCATAAAAATGAAGAAAAACTTCGGCAACATCCTCCAGCAAGAGGTAAAACACCATCGATTTAGGAAGAAGAGGAACAACTACGTAAAATACAACGCCAATAAAAGGCAGTGCACAAGTTCTCCAAACAAAGGTTCATGAAAACTAACAGCCCCGAACCGAAACCTAAAGCTTAAGAACCCGATCCGGCCAGAATAGCGCTACTCAACCTCATTAAAAGAAACCTCAAGATCGATATTCTCGAAAGACTCAACCAGCTGGTAAGGATACATCGACTCAGGGTGTTAACCTAGATAGCAATCCTGCTGAATGGCTCAACCTGAGCTACTACGACAACAAAGATTATGAAAAGATCCCTCATGGAAAATAAAATGAAGATATTTGGGTGAGATGCCTTTTCAAGTAAGATGGGCGAGTTGAATGCTGGAGAGGAGTGGTTCTTGGCTATGTGGAGGAAAAAAATAAATACAAGGTGAAAGTCACTGTTAATGGAGTCAACAGAGGCTTGCTGATCCCCAGAATCTACATTTGTAGTGATTTGGAAGATCCAATCAGATATTGTGATAAAGTTGCCAAAGCATACTTTTCTCGACTCTATGCCGATAATCTGATCAAGCTCAATTTTTATGTGAGCAACATGCCGACTGAAATTCTGAGCTCTTTAGAAGAAGACCAAAAAATCAAAATAAAAAAGCTGACGGGCCAGACAACCTATGATGAAAATTCAATGGAAATGCTAGTTGATGAAGCTCAAAATGAATATTGGAAAACCATGAACTCAATCATCCTCAAAAAGCATCTGAACGAAAGTATCAATCAACTAGTCCCGACCTAACTGTCAGTTTCCATGTCTAAAAATAAAAACAGTACTCCTTATTATGGCCTCTTGGAAACTTAAAAAGGAAAGGAAATTATTATTGATTAGGGTGAAAAAATAGCCACAGATCCTGCCACCTTTGTTGAAACCTTCTAAGAGTACTGCTCCAAGACCATCATGAATGAAAAGCCTGTTGTTCTTGCTTTGAGACAAATCAAGGCTGAATGTGAGAAGATTGGTCAACTTGAGCTTTGCAAAACTGTCAGAGAAAGAAAGGAACCCTCTCGGTTCTAACAGTTCCAAACTGAACAAATCAGCTTCCTTCAGCGCTCCGTCAACAGGCTTAGAAGTTCTTGGGTTAACTCAGTTCGGGAAATCATGGATGTAAGTTTAAAGAAAGGAACAGCTAATTGGCTAACAGCTACCCCTGACCCCTCAGCCTACTTTGACACTAAATTAAGAAAATACTTCAAAATTGTGAAGTACATGATGGAGGACGCAATCAGGTAAACAACACACAACTCCTTTACTAAATTTGATTAATTCATCGGAGGATTCATTCCTGAAAAGGTTGAAGTTATTTCTGTTTACGAAGTTAGAAACTACTTCAATGATGGAACCATGGTTCATCCTGGGACCAAGAACAATATCAAGCATATTCCTCTGTTTGAAACTGATCTTATGCGAGCTTTTGATGACTCAGGTTTCAACTATGCAACTGGTATCAATAATTTCATTGGAGCAATCATGAATATTTTTAACAAAATGGTCGAATAAATCAATAGAGTGCCAGAAGTTGAACAGAAAATTTTGCACGAAATTTTCAAGAAAGAAAAGCAAGAGAGATGTCTCCTTGCCCCAAACAAAAATGAAGTCCCTGAAGGTTAGATTGATCAGAATATTTGGCTGAAAGAACTGCATAACAAAATAAAAGACAAATTGGAAGCTGCAGTCATCCCTCTCAGTGACTATCTTTAAAAATTCAATGGTCTGGTCGAAATTTTAAGGATGAGGCCTTAATAGATAGTCAAGATAATAAATGATGAAGATGAGGAAAATCCCAAAGATGTCAATTCTTTAAAAGAATAAATTGAACAGTACTACCAAAAAGAAAAAGAAATAGTTGATAAACTTCCTACTACAATTCATATCTCATTCTTCAGAATTTATCTCAAAGAAATTGTTTAGCATCTGGCCATGAAATATAGACAAACTGCCAGATAGTTGGAAGGCATTATTGCTAAAAAAGCTAAGAAAAGCACAGCTGCCTTGCTTGAAAAGTTCAAATAAATTTCAAAGATTATCGAACACAACCCAACCAATATTGAAAAGCTAGTCGAGCTAAGGGATTATATGAATATGATTCCTTCTGAACTCGAAAAAATAAGAAAAGAAATTGAGGAATCCAACAAAATATATACGATCCTTGAAGACTTCAGGTATTTGCTTGGTCCTGATGATCTCAGAAGAAGGTTCACAGTTATGATCAAGCCCAAGAGCATCATGGATGAAATATAGAAGAAGAAGAGAGAACTGGAGGTAAAAAAGGCAGAGTTTGAAGAGCAGTTGATCAACCAACAGGAATAATTCAAGAACAACCTTGAAAGCTTAAGCCGGTCTATTTCTCAATTTCACACCTACAACAAAAAAGATCAGCATGGATAGATCGCCCAACGGGTTACCATGATAAATGAAGCTCTGTCCAACTCACTTGCCTAAGCAAAAAAGTTTAATTCAAGAGAGCACCTTTTCGAAAGGGATATTACTGATTACTCAAAAGTCAATTAGCTATTGAAGGATTTCACCCCCTATAGCAACTTGTGGATTACAACCACAAAGTGGATCAAAAATATCGAGCTTTGGAACTATGGTCGTTGGTATGAAATTGATGCTGATCAATGCGAAAAGTTTGTTGAAGACGCTCTTATAAATTTACTTGCCTCCATTCGATATTTCAAATAAAAATAAATTGTTCACATTCTTAAAATTGCATAATCTGTAAAGAGTCAAATTGATGAATTTAGGCCTAAGGTTCCTCTTCTCATCGCATTGAGGAAGAAGGGTCTCAGAGAACGGCACTGGTAACAGCTATCTAAGCGGATTGGTACCGAAATAAATCCAAATGAAGACTTTACATTCTCTCAAGCTTTAAGCATGGGTCTTCTCAAGCATGTGGATGCTTGTGTCGAAACTTCAGAGCAAGCAACAAAGGAGTGGAACATTGAAAACAATCTGAATGAAATGATCAAATCTTGGGACAGTATTGGATTCGAGTTCACTCAGTTCAAGACAAGCTGGGTCATAAAGACTTACGACGATGCTGTTGCCTTGGTTGATGATCACATTGCAAACACACAAGCTATGCTATTCTCTCCATTTAAAAAACCCTTCGAGGGAAGAATCATGGATTGGTTTAACACTTTAAAAAGAATTTCAGACATTTTGGAAGAGTGGGCCAAATTGCAAGTGAATTGGATGTATCTTCAGCCTATTTTTGATTCTCCGGACATTGCTAAGCAACTTCACAAATAAAGCAAGACTTTCAAACTAACGGACTCTTTCTGGAAAGGAACCATCAACAAATCCAGATAAATCATCAATGTGATGAGAATATGCAACTTTGAAGATCTGTTGGATAAAATAAAATAAAATAACAATAGCTTGGACGTCATTCAAAAATCATTGAACAACTATCTCGAGAGCAAGAGGGCTAAATTTGCTAGGTTTTTCTTCCTGAGTAACAATGAACTTCTGGAAATACTGTCTCAAGCCAAAGAACCCCTTGCTGTTCAGCCTTATCTCAAAAAAGTCTTCGAAAACATCAATGAAGTAGAATTTGACGAAAAGAAGCAAATAATAGCGATGCTGTCAGCCTAAAATTAAAAGATTGCTCTTGATAAAATGATTGACCCCAAGGGCAAAAATGTTGAGGATTGGATGAACGAACTAGAGGAACAAATGAAGATGTCCGTCAGAACAGTTTTACTTCATTCCATCAAGCAGTACACTTGCACCAAAAGAGAAGAATGGGTCATCCAACACCCTGGTCAGTGTGTACTTAATGGAAGTCAGGTTCTCTGGACAAAAGAAGTAGAAGATAGTTTGAATGACAAGGTTCTCAGAGAATACTATGAAGGACTGACTAATCAGCTTGACAAGACTGTTGAACTTGTCCGCAAGAAATTATCAAAGAACCAATCGATAACCTTGAACGCTTTGATTGTCATCGATGTGCATGCCAAAGATGTGATCGACAATCTAATCAAAAACGAAGTCGACAATATTCATTCATTTGAATGGATCAGTCAGCTTAGATATTATTGGCAGGATGATGATTGCTGGTGCCGATGTGTCCAAACCAACTTCCCCTATGGCTACGAATATCTAGGAAATACCCTCAGGTTAGTCATCACTCCTCTGACTGACAAGTGCTACATGACTCTCATGGGTGCTCTGAAACTCAACTTGGGAGGTGCTCCAGCTGGTCCTGCAGGAACAGGAAAAACTGAATCCACCAAAGATTTGGCCAAAGCTCTTGCTAAACAATGTGTGGTGTTCAACTGCTCAGATTCTATGGATTTTATCATGGTTGGAAAATTCTTCAAAGGTCTTGCCTCTGCCGGCGCCTGGTGTTGTTTCGACGAGTTTAATCGTATCAACATCGAAGTTTTGTCTGTTATTGCCCAACAGCTTTTGGTCTTGTTCGGCTAGAAAGCCAAAGGAACCACTCAAGTCGACTTCGAGGGTAGTGAAATCAGGCTTCAGGCTACTTTTTCTGTTTTCATTACAATGAATCCTGGTTATGCAGGAAGGACCTAGCTTCCTGACAACTTGAAGGCTCTTTTCCGACCTGTCGCTATGATGGTGCCAGATTACGCCATGATAGGTGAGATCATGCTTTACTCTTTCGGATTCAAGCGTGGCAGATAGCTTGCCAAAAAGATGGTGGTTACTTTCAGATTAGCGTCAGAACAACTATCTTCTCAAGACCATTACGATTATGGTATGAGAGCTGTAAGATCAGTTATCAATGCTGCTGGCATTCTCAAAGAAAAGGATCCCGACATGAATGAATAAAAATTGCTATTGAGAGCTTTGAGAGATGTCAATGTTCCTAAATTTTTGAAAGATGATCTTCCTCTTTTCGAAAATATCATCAAAGATCTGTTTCCAGGTGTTGAAAAACCTGTTATCAACTATGGAGCTCTTCTCGATTCGATCACATAATGCTGCCTTAATCCTCAGCTATTCTATGAGCCTACTGACGTATTCCAATCAAAAGCTCTTCAGTTATTTGATACCATCCAGGTTCGACATGGTCTGATGTTGGTGGGTCCTGCTGGAGGAGGTAAAACAGCTACCTACACCGTTCTGAGAAACGCTTTGACCTCCCTTCAAAACAGTGGTTACTATAAGGTAAACACTCATGTCATTAATCCAAAATCTGTGACAATGGGTCAACTGTATGGTATGTTCAACGAGGCTTCAAGATAATGGATGGATGGAGTCTTGGCATTTACTGTCAGAAAATGTTGCTCTGATCGAACTTCTCAAAGGCATTGGATTATGTTTGATGGACCCGTTGATGCTCTTTGGATTGAAAACATGAATACCGTTCTTGACGACAATAAAAAGTTGTGTCTCAACTCAGGTCAAATTTTGACTCTAACGCCTTTCATGACGATGATGTTTGAGGTCGAAGATTTGTCAGTTGCTTCTCCTGCCACAGTATCTCGCTGCGGTATGGTCTACATTGAACCTGCTGCAATGGGTGTCAAGCCTCTCTTTTTCCAGTGGTCCAACAAAATTCCTATAAAAATCAAAGAAAGTCGAAAAATCATGAACCAGCTGAATGATTTGATGGATATCGTGGTCTATCCTTTAGTCGATTTTGTTCGTCGAAATTGCAAATAAATAATTCCTTCGATTGATCAAAATTTGGTGCAAAGTTTATTCAGACTGATCGACTGCTATTTCTCAGCATACATCGACACATAGATCTTGGTCATCTCACCATAAGATATTCAAAAGTTAGAATAAATATTTTCCAATCTGTTCGTTTTCTGTGTTGTCTGGAGTATCGGAGCCACTACTGACTAAGAAGGAAGAAGAAAATTTAACGATCAACTTAAATTACTTGTCTCAAAAAAAGGATTGGAGCTTCTTCCAAATTTCTATGATTATTTCTACAACGAAAAGCAGAAGGAGTATCAACACTGGACAACCCTTTCTGGAAACTTTGAAATCTAGCATGGACAGTAGTATCATGAAGTTACAGTGCCAACAGCCGAAAGTTAAAGAGGAAGTTACCTGACCAAACTTCTATTGACCAACAACTATCATGTCCTTGTTTCTGGACCGACAGGAACAGGTAAAACGATCAACGCGAACCAGCTCCTTACCTTCAATATGGGAGAAAATTATCAGTACATTCCCATAACTTTCAGTGCTCAGACCTCAGTCAACCAAACTCAAGATTCTATCGACCTGAAGCTTGAAAAAATCAAGAGAGGTGTTTTTGGTGCCCCTGTTGGCAAAAAATACATTGTCTTTGTTGATGATTTGAACATGCCCAAGAAGGAATAATATAAAGCTCAACCTCCAATTGAATTGCTAAGGCAATTCTTAGATCACAACGGATGGTACAATAGAAAAGATCAACAGTTCATGAGAATCGAAAATATCTTGTTACTGACTGCTTTAGGGCCTCCTGGAGGAGGAAAAACTCAAATTACTCCCAGAATTGTCAGACATTTTAACATGATGAACAACAACGAGCTCGACTCAAAAACGGTTGGTTTCATTTTTACAACTATCCTGAAAAACTTTTTGAAAAGATTCCCTGAAGAAGTCACTGAGCTCATTCCTGCTGTTGTCTAAGGAGTCATAAGGGTCTACAATGAAATCAAAGCCAATCTACTTCCTACACCCAAAAAATCTCACTACACTTTCAACTTGCGAGATATTTCAAAAGTCTTCCAAGGAATTTGTTCAGCCAGCTCAAAGTTTTGTACGAACAAGAATATTTTTGCCCGCCTGTGGATGCATGAAATCGAAAGAGTTTTTGGAGATAGGTTGACCTGTCAAGAGGACAGAAAGTATTTGAGGGAATTGTCCTTGGATCAATTTGTATCTTTTAAGGTCGAGGAGGTGCCTGAACATCAGGATAAAGTGATCTTCTGCGATTTTTGGGAAGGAAGAGATACAGAGCCAAGACATTATATGGAAGTTTCAAATCAAAATAAACTAATGGATAAAATTTACGAATGTCAGGATTAATACAATGCTGATCCAAGGTATTCAGGATCGAGAGGCAAAAACGCTCTTAAACTTGTTCTTTTCCAGGATGCTTGTTAACATATCTGCCGAATTGTTAGAGTTTTGCGTCAGCCGAGAGGAAACTGCTTGTTGTTGGGAGTTGGAGGTAGTGGTCGACAATCTCTTGCTAAAATTTCAGCATTTATCGCCAACCAAGCTCTCACAGGTATTGAGCTGATCAAGAACTACGGGCTGAAGGCCTGGAGAGAAGATCTAAAGAGAATATTGATGAATTGTGGATTGTAATCCAAACCAACTATGTTTCTTTTCGCTGAGTCTCAAATTGTTCATGAACAAATGTTAGAAGACATCAACTCTGTTTTAAACTCAGGAGATGTGACCGGCCTTTACCCTGAAAAATAACTCGACTAAATCATGGATGCTTGTAAAGGAGATTGCTTGAAGAAAGGCCTTCAACCAAACAAAATGAACATCTTTGCTCAATATCTTGCAAGGCTTAATCAAAATATTCACATCGTTTTAGCTATGAGTCCTCTTGGACAGTCATTTTCGACCAGACTGAGAATGTTCCCATCTCTAGTCAACTGTTGTACTTTGGACTGGTTTAGTTAATGGCCTTAATAAGCTCTGGTGGCTGTTGGCCGAGGACAAATTAAATAATTTTTGCTTGATCACAACATAGATGCAATTGAGTCTGGGCTTCTCGAAACCTTTAAGACTGTTCATAAATCAGTGGAAAAAATATCAGGATAGTATTTATCTGCTCTCAGAAGATACAACTACGTCACTCCGATGTCTTATCTTGAACTTTTGACAGTCTTTAAAATTATTTTGAAGGACAAGGAAGAAGAGTTAAAAGCCTGTATAAACAGACTTAAATCAGGACTTGATAAACTTACAGGAGCCAATATTGAGGTTGCTGAAATGCAAATTCAATTGAAAGAACTGCAACCAGAACTCGAAAAGAGTGCAATTGAGACGTCCGAGCTGATGACTCAGATAGAAGTAGAAAAGAAGGAAGCTGAGGAAACTCAAAACATTGTTTCAAAGGAAGAAGCTGAAGCAAAAGTACAAACTGATGAGGCTTTGTAAATTGCAAAAGAAGTTGACATCAAAGTACAAGATGCCAATGCTAAACTTGCCTAAAGTTTGAAAGCTGTGGATAAGCTAAAGACATAAAACATTGTTGAAATCAAGTCCCTGAAGACCCCCAGTAAAACTGCTTTAATAGTATTGGGAGGCTGTGTTATCTTGTTTGAAGATATCATAAAGAATAGGGGCAGAGACATTATAATGAAAAAAGTTGAGGGCTCCCTCAAAAAAGAAGAAGATTGGATGAATACTGCTAGAATATAACTTCTGGATAACCCTAAACAATTCCTCGAACAGCTAAAAGGATACGATAAGGAGCACATCAATCAAAATTTGATTGCCAAATTCAATCAAAAGATAAAAACAGAACCCGATTTCAACTTTGAAAAAGCTAAATCAGCAGGTGTTTGCATTGAAGCCCTTTATCAATGGGAAATGGCCATGTATATTTTTAACAAAATCTACCTTGATACCCAGCCTCTAAGAGAAAGATAAGCTGAGGTGAAAAAGCTTGTTGCTGAAAAAACAACTTTGCTTCAATAAAAGAAAAAAATATTAGACGGTGTCATCAACAAGATCGCAGGCCTTGAAAAATCCTTCAACGATTGTATTGAAAAGAAAGAAGAGCTTACCAAAAAAATATTGTAGTGCCAAATCAAACTAGAAAGAGCCAAAAAACTGACCTCTGGATTATCGGGTGAAAAAGATAGATGGGAGAAGTAAGTTCAAAGACTTGAATCATTGGCTAAATATTTGCCAGGAAACGCTATCATTTCAGCAGCAATGATTTCTTATGGCGGAGCTTTCACAGCCAACTATAGAAGCAGTCTTCATGAAATTTGGATGAACAAAATTAAATAAGAGAGAATCGATATCGAAGCGAAAACAAGCCTTGTATAATTCCTGGGAAAGCCTGTTTCTATTCAACAGTGGACAATGTCAGGATTACCTAAAGATTAAAATTCTATTGAAAATGGCATCATTATCGAGAAAGGCAGGAGATGGCCTCTCATGATTGACCCTCAAGGACAAGCCAATAAATTTATCAAAACATTGGGAAGAGAAGCACATCTTGAAGGTATTGACGTCATCAAAGAAAAAGAAGATACCCGCCTCATGAAAACTCTTGAACTGGCTAT